>Ga0163144_10013165_pt1 | contig 17298 bp, 12 predicted proteins | sample OliLak19BULKMAT1_FD_123175 | JGI IMG/M metagenome (GOLD analysis project Ga0163144, IMG submission 123175) | Freshwater microbial mat bacterial communities from Lake Vanda, McMurdo Dry Valleys, Antarctica - Oligotrophic Lake LV.19.BULKMAT1 | ecosystem: Environmental > Aquatic > Freshwater >... | reverse complement strand
GTTCGTGACGTGTTCCGGCTCGTCGGGACGATCCGCCAATCGGGCGCCGACCCGAAAAGCTGGCGGCCGTTGCTCGTACGACGGCTTTTGAAGGTGATGCGGGCGCAGGTGGTCGTGTCGTCGGAGGTTCACTTTCGGCGCGACGCCAAAACCGGCACGAACAAACTGTACGACCTCGGCTGGGGGTGCGACGGCGGAAAGCAGGTGTGGGAAGTCCGTACGGAGACCGAAAACGCGCAGCCCGAAAGCTACTGGCTCGCGACCGGTGGCGGGGACGCGCCCGCGGACGTGGGGATTGCGCCGGTCGGAACGTGCGATACGCCGATGGGCACGGGCGATACGCCGATGGGCTCGGGCGCCGAGCCGGTAGGCACGAGGATGACGCCCGCGGGTGAAGAGTCGGCCGCGACGGAGGATGAGATTGTTGCAGTCAAACCGACGCGTGCCTCGCGCGGCGGGGAGCATTTCATTTTATCACAGGTCTCGCTCCCGCACGTTGGCGCGGTGGATCAACTCTGTCTACACCGCGCGTGGGACGACGCCGCGTTCACCGACGCCGACTACCGGCTGGTGCGGCTGTTTCACAAGGAACTCGGCCGGTTGTGGAAACAGGAGACGCTTCGCCGCGCGAAGGACCGCAAGAACGACCTCCCACCACGCCTGAAGCAGACGTTGAACGAACTGCTCGCCGGTAGCAGCGAGAAGCAGATCGCGCTCAAGCTGCAACTCAGCCAGCACACGATCCACAACTACGTCAAAGCGCTCCACCAACGTTTCGACGCCACCAGCCGCGGTGAACTTCTCGCCAAAGCGGGGGAGGGCGCGAAGGGGGATTTCACGCCGAAACTTAGTTTTTGAGCGTGGAAAGCGTCCGAGAATTCTGTGGTCTGGCGTGAGTCAATTTGATAGAATTCATAGCGATGTCAGTCCTGGACCTACAAGCCCCCGCCGACCGTTTCACGGTCGATGACTATTTCAAACTGTACGAAAACGGTCTGCTCGCAGGCAACCGCGTCGAACTCATCGAGGGGAGAATTCGGAAGATACTCGCTCAGGGAAGTGACCATCAGCGGGCCATGACACTCGGGTCGATCGTCTTGCAACGACACTTCCCAAGCAACACGCATTGGGTTGTTCTGGCGGGCACGGTCAAGCTCTCGAAGTTCAATGCGCCAGATCCTGACTTATCTGTCTTCAACGTTCCTCTTCGATCGCCTGATGACAAACGCCCGCTTCCGATGCTGCTGATCGAAATCGCCGACACCAGCTACGCCAAAGACCGCGGGACGAAGTTGCGGATGTACGCCAAGTCGGGGATTGGTGATTACTGGATCGTGAACTTGAAACGTCGCCGGGTCGAGGTGTATCGCGAGCCTGAAAATGCGGACGGGACGGAGCAGGGGTGGGAGTATTCGAACGTCCGTCACTACAAGCCCGGCGAGTCGATCGCGCTGCTCGCGCGGCCGGACGTTTCCATCGCCGTGGGCGAATTGCTGCCTTGATCAAACCTCACGCCCTGGTCGCCTGTTGATACCAGTTCATCGTCTGCGTCAAACCCGTTTCAAAATCCACGATCGGCGTGTAACCGAGGACGTCGCGCGCCTTGGAAATGTCCGCCAGCGAATGTTTCACGTCGCCGGTGCGCTCGGGCAGATGCTGGGGCGTGAGATCGGGTCGGCCGAGCTGTTGCGCCATGAGACTTGAAAGCTCGTTGACCGTCACACGCCGGCCACAAGCGACGTTGACGACTGCGCCGTCGAAACGTACCGCGGACCGGGCGGCGAGAAGATTTGCGTGGACCGCGTTGGCGACGTGAGTGAAGTCGCGCGACTGCTCGCCGTCGCCGTAAATCGTCGGGCGTGCACCGCCGAGCAGTGCCTTGGCAAACCCCGCGATGACGGCGGCGTAGGCGCTGTTGGCGTTCTGGCGCGGGCCGAAGATGTTGAAATAGCGAAGGCTGATGGTGTCCAGTGGCGCGTAGCTGTGCGCGTACGCGCTGAGTAGCGCCTCGCAGGACACCTTGTTGGCCGCGTACGGACTGAGCGGCGAGACGGGCATGGTTTCGATTTTGGGAAGCGTCGGCGCGTCCCCGTACGCGCTCGAACTGGCCGCGAACATCACCCGGCGAACCCGGAGCGCCCGCGCGGCTTCCAGCACGTTCAGCGTGCCGGTCACGTTTACCTCATTGTACAAACGCGGCTGCTCAATGCTGCGCGGCACGCTGCCGAGCGCCGCCTGATGGAACACCAACTCGCACCCGTCCGTCGCCTCATTTACACGGGTCGCGTCCAGAATCGAACCGTGCAAGAATCGCACCATCGGGAACAAATCCACGTTCGCCTTCGACCCGCCAGTGCCGGACAGGTCGTCCAGAACCGTCACCTTTGCGCCGAGCAAAACCAGCGCCTCGACCAGATGCGACCCGATGAAACCCGCCCCGCCCGTCACGAGCGCGCACGCGCCAGCGAACGATTTATCGTGAAGCGCAGGCCAATCGACGGGGAGCGATGCGTGCATGGCGGAATCGTACTTTGTCCGTATCATCCACGCACGCCTCGGCCACGGCTGCGTTGTCGTCGCGTATTTGGTCTCACTGACTTACGCCACTTCCGGAGGACGAACATGAACGTCACACGCGTATTCCCGAACGCCGACCCGTTTCTCGACAACCGCACGCCCGCGTTCGACACGGCGCGCTGGATCGGCCCGGCGGTTCACGACTTCAAGCCGATCGTCTTCGCCTTGCGCTGCAAAGTGAATGTGACAGACACAATCAAAACACGCCTTCACGTCAGCGGTGACGAGCGGTATGAACTTTACGTCGACGGCCAGCGCGTCGGACGCGGGAGCGAACGCGGGGATCTCGGAAACTGGTTTTTTGAATCGTACGAACTGGTCCTCACGCCCGGCGAGCACGTCTTGGTTGCGCGCGTGCACTGGCTCGGCGGGCTTGCACCGTACGCGCAGTTCACCCACCGGCCGGGCTTTTTGTTGCTGGCCGAGGGGGCACTGGCCGGGCAATTGACCACCGGCGTCGGGCCGTGGGAATTCAAAGCGCTTGCCGGCTACTCGTTTTCGATCCGCAAGCGTGGCCAGGAGTTCATGTCGGTCGGGTCGAACGTCGGCATCGACGGTGGGGCGTTCGCGTGGGGTTTTGAGCGAGGAGAAGGGGCGGGCTGGTCTGCGGCGCCGGTCGTCGGGAACTCGGCGGTGTTCCCTCATTTCGCAGAGCAACCGACCGGCTGGAAACTTCGCCCGGCGCTCCTGCCCGCGATGCTGGACCGGCCGACCCGCGCGGGGACCGTGCGCCACGTTCAGGACACGCCCGCCGTCTCTAAAGACGTGCTCGAAGCCTCGGTCGTCCGGCAGGCGGAACATCTGGCAAACGAAGCCGACGCGTGGCAGCGCCTAATCAACGGACACGAATCGCTCACGATCCCGCCCTTCACGCGCCGGCGGGTGATCGTCGATCTGGAACAGTACTTCTGCGCCTATCCCCAACTCGTCGTCACCGGCGGGGCGGGCGCGACCTTCCGGGTGAGCTGGTCCGAAGCGCTCTACTCCCACGACGCGGCAAGCCCCAAGGGTACGTACCAAGTCCGATTCAAATACAACCGAAACGAGATCGAAGGCAAATGTTTCCTCGGCGTCGGTGACACGTTTCAGCCCGACGGCGGGGCGCAGCGCATGTTTGAGCCGCTCTGGTGGCAGGCGGGGCGGTACGTCGAACTGGCCGTCGAAACAGGCGCGCACGCCCTCACGCTCGACGCCTTCTCGTTCCTTGAAACACGCTACCCGTACGACCTGCGCGCGGAATTCACGTCGTCGGACGCGCGCCTCAGCGACGACGTCGCGCCGGTCGCACTGCGCACGCTGGAAATGTGCAGCCACGAGTCGTACATGGACTGCCCGTATTACGAACAGCTCATGTACGTCGGTGACACGCGGCTGGAAGTGCTCACGACCTTCGTCACCACGCCCGACGACCGATTGCCGCGTAAGGCGGTGCTGCTATTCGATCTGTCGCGCTGGTCGTTGCCGAACGGGCTGGCGACGTCGCGCTACCCGAGCCGCATCACGCAATCCATCCCGCCGTTCAGTTTGTGGTGGGTCGCGATGGTGCACGACCGCGCGATGTGGCGCGGCGATCTCGCGTTCGTCCGACTGCTTATGCCCGGCGTGCGCGCGGTGCTCGACGCGTTCGTTCGTACCATCAATGCCGAAGGCTTGATTCAGGCTCCCCCGGGCTGGAACTTTGTCGACTGGGTGCCCGGCTGGGAACGCGGCGTGCCCCCCGGCGGGGTTGCGGGCGTGAACGGCTCGATCAACTTTCACGCAGCATGGGTCTTCAAACAAGCCGCCGAACTGGAAACGTTCGTCGGCGAGCCGGAACTCGCGGCCCGCGCCGCGCGCTACGCCGGGTCGATCGGGCAAGCCTCGAACCAAACCTTCTGGGACGAGTCTCGCGGACTTTATTCCGAAGACGCCGGGCACACGGCTTTTTCCGAACACACCCAGTGCCTCGCGTTACTCGGCCAAAACGTCGACACGACCCGCCATTCGCGCGTCGTACAAGGCCTGATGTCGGCGACCGACCTGGCCCGCACGACGATCTATTTCACTCACTACCTCTTTGAAACTTTCCGACTGCTCGGCCGAATGGACAAACTCTTCGAACGACTCGAACTCTGGTTCAATCTCAAAACGCTCGGCTTCAAAACCGCCTTCGAAAGCCCCGAACCCAGCCGCAGCGACTGTCACGCCTGGAGCGCCCACCCCGTCTTCCACTACTTCGCCACGTTTCTGGGCGTCCGCCCCGCGACCTTCGGGTTCGAGACGGTCACGATCACGCCCCAGTTCGGCCCGCTCAAATGGATGCGCGGCAGCCTCCCCCACCCGCGCGGCGAGCTGTCCGTCGACGCCAAACACGACGCCGGCAAACTGACCGGCACGATCACCCTCCCGCCGGGCGTCAGCGGAACGCTGGTCTGGAACGGCGCGACACAAAACCTCCTGCCGGGCGAACAACCGATCTCGCTGCGAGCGTAAGGGGTCTCAGAGGACGGGCGATAACGGGTGGGCAATAACGGCGCAAAAGCCATTGTTTGGGGACATGGGATTGTGATCGTTCACGCCACGCCCGGAAAGCCACGAATTGCCCCTGGCGGCTTGGTTAAGCCTCAATAACACGAATTAGGTTTGCTACACGCGCTCCGATGGATCACGCGCGCCCCGCCCGTATCCTGTATTTTCAGCGAAAAAGACACAGGCTTCACGCAGGTGATATGAATAATGCCGCGCGTGAATCAAGCCCAATCCGTATTAGCGCCTGACCCCCTTCGGCGTCCTGACTCCTCTTCGGAGTGCACCGGGTGCGGGCCTTGGTTTGAACATTCATGTAATCGAATACGGTTCCTGAACCCTTCTTCTTCGTCTTGATACTTTTTCGTAACACTTCGGCCGTTTGCAACGATCGTCGTTTCTGGCGTGAAAAGAGAGTCCGCTTGCCCGACCACGAGTGATGTCAATGAGTCGATTCGATAGTCATTGCAAACGGCTGAAGTGTTACAACTATTAAAAAAGTCCGCCGTTGCCAAGCAACGACGGACCTGACTTTGGGGGCGACGACTTTGTCAAAATGACGAGTAATAGTTACTTAGGCATCAGGACCGAGTCGATGACGTGGATCACGCCGTTGGTGCACTGGATGTCTGCACTGACAACCGTGGCGTTGTCGATATGCACCTTGCCATCAACGACCTTGACCGCGACGGACTGGCCATTAACGGTTTTGGCGTCGTGCAGTTTCATCACGTCGGCTGCGAGCACTTTGCCCGAAACCACGTGATAGGTAAGGATCCCAGTCAACTTCGCTTTGGCCGCAGGGGCGACGAGGCTTTCGACCGTGCCCGCCGGAAGCTTTCCGAAGGCGTCGTCACTCGGTGCGAACACCGTGAACGGGCCTGCGCCCTTGAGTGTTTCGACAAGTCCGGCTGCGCCCAGCGCGGCGGCAAGTGTCTTGAACGTACCGGCACCAACGGCGGTGTCTACAATGTCTTTCATCGCAATCCTCGCTCTGTGAAAATCGAAAACGCCGAGCGGCTACACGAAAATGCGGCAACCGGATGTGGGGTCAGCGACTCTCGATTCGGCCAATGCTAGCGCGCCGTTTCAAAGAGTCTAGAAAGTTATATAAATTATTTAAATACGATAGGAACATGTGGAATTCATGTGTGCCATTCAGCACGCCTATCCGCATTTGAGTGGCTTGGCTTTTGGCCGCGCTCTTTCCCCGGTTGCTTTCTGGTAACACATCAGTCGTTTGCATCGTCCTACAAATCGATCCAATAAAATCAGTTGTGTTCGGTCGAGCAAGCTCTCTTTTCAGGCCAAAAAAGCCGATCGTCACCACCGGCTGAAATATTAATATTTATAACAAATAGGGGCCGACGCCGTTTTAGAGTCTTTTAGTTCGTGATTCCCGTCAGCTGCGCAGGTTTCTTCTCGCTGACAATATTGCGTCACGGCGCTATGATCGAAGTCAAGGTTTTGGTTTTCCTGAGAGTCGTACCGGCGAAGATTTCAGACAAGAGATCCTGTCGGAGTATGGGCCTCCTCGACTAGTTGTTTCAAACCCGTTTTCTAGAAACACGAAAGACGACTATGGTTGATATTGTCATTGTCGGGGGTGGTCCAGCAGGCGTGACCGCGGCACTGCGTGCACGCGAACTCGGCGCGACCGTCGCGTTGATCGAGCGCCGTCGTTTGGGCGGCACCTGTACCAACGACGGTTGCGTGCCCACGCGCGTTCTCGCCAAAGCCGCCCGTCTCATGCGTGATAGTCAGCAGTTCGCGGACTATGGGCTGATCCTGGAGCACCCGCCGGTCGTCGATTTCGCGGCGGTGATGCGGCGAACCAAAGCGGTGGTGGAGGGAGTTCACGCCAAGAAACAGTTGGTGACGCACTTGAAAGCGGTCGGCGTCGACTTACATTCCGAAGCCGGAGATGCCCACTTCATAGACGCCCATACCCTGCAAACCGAACATGCCGGGCGCATTCAAGGAGATCGGTTTGTGTTGTGCGTGGGCGGGCGGGCGCGGGAGTTACCATTCCCCGGTGCCGGCCACGCGCTCAACAGCAGCAGCTTATGGGATCTGGATCACAAGCCGTCCTCGGTCGCCATCATCGGTAGCGGCGCGACCGGGTGTCAACTCGCGTCGGTATTCGCTGATTTTGGCGTTCCCGTCACGTTGCTGGATATCGCCGATCGGGTCTTGGTCACAGAAGATCACGACACCTCTGCCGCGATCACCCGTTACTTCGCAGAACGGGGCATTCAATTCCGACTGGGGATCGGTGGCATTGATCGCATCGATACTCAGGGGAATGGTTTTGAGTTGCGCTATCACACCGTCGACGGCACCTCACAAACGCTTTGCGTCGGCGCGGTGATCGCGTCGGTCGGCTGGCCTGGCAACATCGACCCTCTTCGCCTCGACGCCGCCGGGGTGAAAACGGCACGCAGCTACGTGACGGTCGACGATCACCTACGAACCAACGTCCCCCACATTTACGCAGCCGGTGACATCACCGGCCGCAGTATGCTGGTGCAATCAGCAGGGTATCAGGCGCGAATCGCGGTTGAAAATGCGCTCTTGCCTTACACTCAATCAGCGCGTCAACAGTTGGTGCCGCATGGTGGTTTCACCGATCCCGAATATGGAAGCGTCGGCCTGACCGAAGCCCAGGCGCGACAAAATTACGACGTGGTGGTCGCTACAGTCCCGTATACCGACCTGGACCGGGCCGTGATCGACGGACGTCTCAACGGGTTTTGCAAGTTGGTGGTTGATCGGCGCCAAGGGAAGGTGTTGGGTGCGCATGTCGTCGGGGAAGACGCGGTCGAGATCGTCTCGACGGTATCGGCGGGCATGGCGAGTGGTTTACGGATTGATGCACTGGCCGACCTGGAGCTGGCATATCCGACGTTCGTGTCGATCCTCGGCTTGGCGGCGCGCGAGATCGTCCGTGAGCGAGGCACCATATCCGTCGCAGCAGAATGGCGAGAATTACGCCAAACCCGCGGCTCGGAATGGGAACGCACCCGCTGAGGCCAAAGCAAATCAGGCAAACGCGAAGAAGCATATCCTTCGGCCGATGATGATTGCCACGCCCCGGCGGTGCGAAGGGAGAACGGGGACAAGAGGGGGAATGGGGATAAGTACATTTATTCTCGCCTCTTCGTCGGTCGTCCACGACTTACAAATGGGGGCAAGAGCGATTGGCATTCGCATCCGACCCTTTTATTTCCGACCATGGCGTCTGGCGATTCAACTGTTCGACGAAAGTCGGACCCGTCCCGCGTTTCCGCTCTGTCTCGTCCCGCGCTTCCACTCTGTCCTGCATTTCTGCTCAACAAACTTTTTGAAAACCCGGAGGATCAGCCCCGAATCGATTGGTATACTTAAAGTGCTGTGACTACAAACATCGATCCAAAGAGCACCTCGTATGAACTAACCCCGTCAACCTTATCCGACCCCGCGAAATCGACCGTCGATTATCAACGACGTCGTCTTCGGCTCGGGATCTGGGGCGTCGGCTCGGGGACTTGCATCGCGATTGTTGTCATGATTCTTGCACTTAATGGCTTCGCGTTACGCTTCGGATCGGGCGCCCCGGAGGCGATCGCGGTGGGGGCGTCTGTCGCGGTGTTAATGAGCTTGATCCAATTGATTCTCGATGCCAGCGGACGTCTGTTGGATAGGCAGTTCGGACTGATTACGGGCAAGCGCTCTGCCGTGGCGTGGAATGGCTTGATTGAGACGGGACGGTGGCTCGTATCGTTTGTGACGGGTTGCGCCATTGCCGCAGCGTGCGTTGTCTACGGCGGCGGGTCTTGGCCTTGGCTGCTGATCGCGTTGGTTGGCGTCGGTGTCGTTCTTCGACTTTTGTTGCGCGGCCGGCCGGCGGGTATCGAAGTGCCTATCGACGTCAAATGGTTCGGAGAAGTTCAAGCCACATTCGTCGTGAACGGTATGGCCGCGATTGAAAACGTAACGGTGATTGATCTCGGTGAAAAGACCCTCGCCGGGGGCCGGTCCGGCTGGCTCGGCCGGAAGCTGTGGATCAGCCAAGGCGTCGCCGACCTGCAACCGGAAGTAGCCGCGACGCTCGTCGCGCGCGAGATCGCACACACCCATTACCGGCACGCGGTAATGAACGCGGCCATCAGCTTTGCGTTCTTGGCCGCATCGATCGGTGTTACTTTCGGGCTTCTAAGTCTGATCGTGCCGAGCCTGACACGTCACGCGCCGTCCGTCGTACTCCTTTTGAGTTCGACCGTGACGCTCGGCTCGTTCACAAGCTTGTTCATCTTTCCCGCGATCGGCAGGGCGCAAGTGATGGCGGTTGATCAGTGGATCGCGCGGTATTTTGGCGTCGCTGCCGCGCTCGCAATGCTCGATGCGCTCGCGGCTAGAAACCTACCGAACGAGGCGCTTGATCCTGTGAAAGCGTACGTGTTTCACCCAATCCCGACGGTGTCCGCCCGCCGCGCGTCGGTGCAGACGGTTCAAGTAAGCCAACGGAGAACACCATGAACATCATCCCGCGATTTCTGTTCGCGCTCGGCGGATGGACGCTGAACCTGATCTCAAGAAGCCTGCACTGCCAGACCGGCCGCCCTCACGCCGGGCGATTCCCGCCGGATTGGGCATGAAGATTCTGGCCACTTCGGAAAACGAGAAGTGGTCAGATCCGAGTAGCGGTACGTGATCTTCAATTTTGTAAATCCAACCTCACACTCCCGCTCCCACGGGAGCGCCGCTCGATACGCTGCTGGTCGTCTTGGATTCCGTCACCTTCGTAGGCGCGGCGTCGGCTTGCTTGCCGTAGGTTCTGGCGCGGGGCGGGACCAGACTGGTGTCGACGGGGCCGTAGCTGATCTTCGCGCTGTCGCTCATGACGTCGTAGCTCGCGAGCGTGGTCTTGAGGTAGTTCGCGTCGTCGCGGTTGGGGTAGGCGGGCTTGTAGTGGGCGCCGCGGGATTCGTTGCGGGTGAGGGCGCCTCTCAGAATCGTCTCTGCCAATAGAATCATGTCGCGCGTCGCGCGGGCGAAGCTCAGGTTTTGGTTCGTCCACATGCCGGTGTCGCTCAGCTTCACCTTCCGGTAACGGGCCTTCCATTCCTCACATTTGGCGAGAGTTTCTTCGAGCTTCTCGTTGTGACGGACGACGGTGCAGTTGTTCGTCATCCAGATACCCATTTCCTGCCAGAGGAGGTAGGGATTTTCCGTGCCGTTGTTGTTGATGATCCAGTTCGCGCGGTCGGTTTCCTGTTTGACGTAACCGTCGTAGACGGATTGCGGGACGTCACCGGCGGGGACGTGCGGCGTGCCGTCACCGAGGCCGTCCTGGATGTAGGTTTTGATGCAGCTTCCGCCGAATAATCCGTCGAAGAGGCACGACAGGAGCGAGTTCGCGCCGAGGCGGTTCGCGCCGTGGTAGGCGAAGCTGGCTTCGCCCATCGCGTAGAGGCCGGGGACGTTGGTCATCATGTTTTTCGGGTCGTTCATCTTCAGCCCGCCGGACTTTTCGTCCTTGGTGAAGCCGGCCCACAGTCCGCCCATGGTGTAGTGGACGGCGGGGAAGATTTTCATCGGCTCGTCGAGCGGGTCGGTGCCGACGAACTTTTCATAGATTTCCAAAATGCCTTCGAGCTTACCGAGGATGGCGGCGCGACCAATGCGTTTCACTTCGTCGCGCAGGTCGAGGTAGACCATGTTTCCGCCACCCACGCCGAGTTTCATCTCGGTGCAGACCTGGAAGATTTCGCGTGTCGCGATGTCGCGCGGGACGAGGTTGCCGTACTTAGGGTAGCGTTCTTCAAGGAAGTAGAAGCGTTCGGTTTCGGGGATGTCGTTGGGCGGGCGGATGTCGCCGGGCTTGCGCGGCACCCAGACGCGCCCGCCTTCGCCGCGGGCGCTTTCGCTGATCAACCGGCACTTGTCTTCACCGGGAATGGCGGTGGGGTGGACCTGAATCATTTCCGGGTTCGCGTACCACGCGCCGGCCTGGTAGCAGCGGGATTGCGCCCCGCCGGTGCAGATGACGGACATGGTGGACTTACCGAAGACCAGTCCGTTACCGCCCGTCGCCATGACGACGGCGTCGCCGCGGAAGGCTTTGATTTCCATCGTGCGCATGTCCTGTGCGACGATCCCGACGCACGCGCCGTTGTGGATGATCGGCCAAAGGAATTCCCAGAACTCGAACTTGTTGACCTTGCCTTCGGACTCCCACCGGCGGGTCTGTTCGTCCAGTGCGTAAAGCAACTGCTGGCCCGTGGTCGCGCCGGCGTAGAAGGTGCGTTTGAACAAGCTCCCGCCGAACAGGCGCAGGGCGCGCTGGCCTTCGGGCGTGCGGTTGAACGGCACGCCCATGCGGTCAAGCAGGTCAATAATTTTCGGCGCCCAGTTGGCCATTTCCAGCACGGGAGGCTGGTCGGCAAGGAAGTCTCCGCCGAGCGCGGTCTCGTCGAAGTGCATCCATTCGCTGTAGCCTTGTTGACGCGCGATGTCGTTGCAGGCGTTGATCCCGCCTTGGGCGCAGACGCTGTGGGAGCGTTTGACCGGGACCATGCTGAACAGGTCGACCGCGACGCCGAGCTCGGCCAGCTTGATCGAGCAGGACAAGCCCGCAAGTCCGCCGCCGACGACAATGACACGTTTTTTGCTGAGTGGAGTAGCCATAAAAATTCTCAAAAACACATTCGGGAGCCACGGAGGATACGGAGAGCATAGGGGGCAGAAGAGGCAATCAATTCAAAATCCGAAACCAGGCGTTTATCCTTTGAATCTCTGCGTTCTCCTCTTTCTCTGCGTCCTCTGCGGCTCCCTGTTTTAACGCTCTATTTTCCAATCACATTTCGCTTCTGTTGAATGAATTTCACATGGTGTTCGAGGTGCCACGTCGCGTAGGTGAGGACGTCGGTCAGGGTCTGCACGCCGCGCTCAGAGTGGGTGCCGCTGCGGGTGTACGAGCTGCCGGGGAGATGTCGAAACACGCGCATCATTTGGGCGTGCGTCAGACGGACCAGCTCGACCGCGTCGTCGACGGATTGTTCCGCGTAGAACAATTTCGCGTGGAAGTCATTTTCGCTCCAACCGTGTAGCACCGGGTTTTCTGACGCGATGATCCGTTTGAACCGGTCCGCGAACGCGAAGTCGGCGTCGGCGAGGTGAATCACGACGTCCTGGATCGACCACTTGCCCACCTCCGGCTTGGCGGTCGCGGGCGGCTTCCAGTGCAAATCGTCGGCCGACAAGCCCCTGATCGCCGAGGCGAGGAGGGCGGGGGCGGATTCATATTTTTTGATCAGTTCGCTCATGGCGTTACTTGCTCGGCAACGGCTTGTTCTCACCCTTGACCGCGTTCTCCGTCGCGCGGATCGCGTCGCTGGGCGTGGGCAGGGCGGACTTGTACGCGTCCTTGTACTCGACCTGCTCGACGATCGGCTTGGGCGTCTCTTTCATCGCGCCGTACAGGGCGCCAAAGCCCAGCATTGTCGTGAACAGGAAGATACCGATGCAGACCACGCCCCAGCGCTGTTGCGACGCCTTGGAGACCGTCAATCCCCAGGTGATCGCCGCCGTCCAGAAGCCGTTGGCCAGGTGGAACGTCGCCGCCAGGATGCCGATCGGGTAGAGGACGCCCCACACCCACCACGCGGAGTGCATGTGGTTGACGGTGCTTTGGGTCGCGTGGTCGACGGGGACGAAGGTCAGGCTCTTGCCGAAATCTCCCCCGAGCACGCCCTTCATTGTCAGGACGTGGAAACCGATGAACACGATCAAAATGATCGCGCTGACGCGCTGAAACACGTAAAGCCAGTTCTTGCCGTACGGGTAGTTGCCGACGTTCGGTTTACCTTTGACGATGATGTAAACGCCGAACACGATGTGATACAGGATCGGCAGGTAGATGCCGACCCATTCGATCGCCACCAGGAACGGGAGGCTGTGGATGGTGTCGACCTGTTTCTGAAACACGGTCGGTTCACCGTCGTGACGCGAGCCTTCGAGCAGCGTCGCGTTGACGGTCAGGTGCACCACGATGTAGAGCCCGAAGATGATGCCACTCAATGAGTGAAGCCGGCGCAACAAGAAATACGTCGTCGTAGACGAGATCGCGGACTTCGTGTCGTGTGAAGCAAGTGCGGTTGACATAAAGCGGTTCAGCCTTCCTGATAATCCGCGGGCGATTATAGAGACGGGTAAACAGGATGCAAAACTCTTTTTAAAAATCTGAAAGCTGACCGTCGCCATTTACCCTAGGAGCGGCGCCGCGTACTCGACGGATTCACCGGCTTTTCGGAAGCCCAGTCCGTGGTAGAGCGCCCGGGCCGGTATGTTGTCCGGGCGGACGATGAGCAGGACGTGTTTGAAAAGCGACCGGGCGCAATGGTCGATGACACGGGCCATCAGGCGCGACGCGACGCCCTGCCGACGCGCGGACGGGAGGACGAAGACGTTGTCGATCAGGCACGCCTCCCCGCCGGACAGGACGCCGGCGCACCCGAGCGCCTCGCCTTCGTGCAGGAGCAGGAATTGTTCGTACTGCGGGTTGTCGAGGCGCGCCATCTGAGCCTCGGCAAGCTCCGGGTCGCGCCCGTCCGACGCACAGCCGAACTCCGCCAGCGCCCGCGCGTGACGGAAGCTCGCGCGCGCGGGGATGATTTTTGCGCCCGGAAGGCCGGGTGTGACGTCCCGCCGGGCCGACTCCAGTCGCATCACGTCGGCGCTCGTCCGAATGTACCCGCGCGACAACAAGTAGTCCGATAGCGGCCCGGTGTATTCTTCAGGTGCCGACGGGTTCAGCGCCCATTTAAAGCACGTCAGTCCCTGGGTCTCGAAAAACTGGTCGACAGACTGGACCAGGGCTTCGGCGCCCGTCCCCGGGACGAGCGACGCATCGAAGAGCCGGTTGGCATCGTGCACCCGCGCCAGCGCCCGAGACGCGACCGCGATTCCGGCGTCGAGCACCGTTTCCTCGCCCAGGCCGCGCGCGTCGTCCAGTTCGAGCTTGCACGCCATGCGCACGATGGACGCGTCGTCGACGCGGAGAGAGGTGTTCGTCAGGACTGGAAGATTCATAGGCCAGATCTTTCAGGTATTTTGTGAATCCATCCAAGAGCCACGGAGGAGCGATGGCGCGGAGGTCTCGCGGAGGCAGGCACCATTCATTGGGGCGCGACTGAATAGGAAAACCGGTGGCTTCAAGTCATATAGTGTAGCGACGCGCCTCGTACCACGGGCGCCCCGCCCGTAACTGCTCTTCGAAATCAATCACAGGGGCGAGGTGCCCGTGCTTCGGCGAGGCGCCCGTGCTTCGGCGAGGCGCCCGTGATACGACAAGGCGCGTCGAGCTCAGTTGTTCCTCCGCGAAACCTCCGCTTCTTCGCGCCTCCGCGGCTCTGCTCCGTCATCCTGCTTCCATTACAACAACGACACCGGGTCGACGTCCACCGCGATGCGTTCGTTTTTCACAAAAGCCTTGGCGTCGCGCACGATCTGCAGAACGTGCTGCAGCTTTAGCGCCGCCGGGCTGATGAGCAGAATCTGATTGCGATAATACCCGGCGATCCGGTTGATCGCGCAGGGCATCGGGCCTTTCATCGTCACCGACTCGCCGACCTGCGCGACGGCCTCTGCGACCGCGCCGGCGAGGTGTTCGGAGTGCTCGAACAGCCGGTCCTGGTCCTCGTCCCGGATCACGATCCGCGCCATCCGCGCGTACGGGGGCAGGCCGGTGTCGCGCCTCTGATGCAACTCGCGCGACGCGAATCCCTCGTAATCCTGTCGCAAGGCCGACTGAATCGTCGGGTCGTCCGGCATGAACGTCTGCAACACCACCCGCCCGGCGGCGTCCCCGCGCCCGGCGCGCCCGGCGACCTGTGTGATGAGCTGAAACGTTCGCTCCCCCGACCGGAAATCCGGTAGCGCCAGGGCGGTGTCACCGCTGATCACGCCCACCAGCGTCACGTTCGGATAATCCAAACCCTTGGCAATCATCTGCGTCCCGAGCATCACCTTGATTTCTTTTTCCGCAAAACGGTTGAGCAGCGCCTCGTAGTCGCGGCTGTTGCGCATGGTGTCAGAGTCGACGCGCGCGTAGCTGAGGCCGGGGAATTTTTTGAGCAGTTCTTCCTCGACCCGCTGCGTGCCGAGGCCGAAGAGCACGAGCTGTTTCTGACACACCGGACAGTTTTGCGGCATCGGGTTAACCGCCAGGCAGTAGTGACAGTGCATCTGCCCCGTGTGCACCGCCCGCTCGGTCCGCGCGGTCTGGACCGTTTCACCCGTCGAGCGGTGGTAGGTCATCGTCGTGTCGCAATATTTGCACTTGATCGGATTCTTGCAGTGCGCGCAATAGATAAAGCTCGAATACCCGCGTCGGTTGAGCAGCAAAATCGCCTGATGTCCGGATTCGAGGGTGGTCCGGAGCAAATGTTCCAGCCGCACGCCGATCAGGTGGACGCCTCGGCGCATTTTCGCTTCCACCTTCATGTCGACCAGCTCGACGGCCGGCATCGACAGCCCGCGCACGCGACGCGGGAGGTGGAGGAGGTGGTAGGGGTTTTGGATTTTCGGTTCGGGGTGCGGGGATTGCGCGGGAGCGGTTGCGTCGCGCGAGGGAGAAGCGCCGGAATTCAACGCCGCTAAAGCGGGTGTCGCCGCCACTAAAGCGAGCGTCGTGGTGATGTTTCCGGGGGCGATGTGCCCGGAAATTGGAGCCTTCGCTTGTAAACCTTGCACGCGCCGGTACGACTCCATCGATGGCGTGGCACTACCGAGCAAAATCGGCACGGCCTCCAATTGCGCCCGTTTGATCGCGACGTCTCGGGCGTGGTAGCGCGGGGCGGAGTCCTGCTTGTAGCTCGATTCGTGTTCTTCGTCGACGACGATCATGCCGAGCTTCGTCACCGGCGCGAAGATTGCCGACCTCGCACCGACGACCACGTCCGCGCGGCCTGACTTGATCTGCTGCCAGTACCGGTGACGCTCACCCGGCGTCAACCCGCTATGCAGCACCGCGACGTTCGCAAACCGCGCTAAAAACCGCCGCTGCGTTTGAGGCGTGAGCGCAATCTCGGGCACCAGCACGATCGCCTGTTTCCCCGCGTCGACCACGCGTCGAATCGCTTGCAAATAGACTTCCGTCTTCCCGCTCCCCGTCACGCCGAGCAGCAAGTTCACACTGAACCCGCCGACCAGGCGCGGGGCGAGGTCGTCGAACACTTTCTGTTGGTCTTCGTTCAGCGCGATCGCCTTTTCCACGCCCCCGCCGGTCAGTTGCGCGTCACCGAGGCGAGGCAGGTCGGCCTCGGGCTTGATGTGAATGATCCCCGTCCGCGCCAGCTTGCGCAGCGTCGCCGGCGTCACGCCCGACTCGCCGGCGAGGTGGATGATCTCAATCCCCTTGCCCTCTTCGAGTTGAAGCAATCGCGCCAAAATCGCCCGGCGCTTGGGCGTCTTGATCGTCTCCAGAAGCTCCTGAAGCTTGGTGTGACCGACAGCAGGATAGACCATACTCAGGTAGCCCAGCCCGGTCTTTTTCTTCACCGCCGACGGGATGATCGACTCGAGCACCGTGCCAAGAGGCGCGACGTAGTACCGGGCCATCCAACGGGCCAGCTCCATCAGTTTTTCGTCGACCAGCACGCGCGCGTCGTCGATCCCGAACAGCGACTTGATCTTCCCCGCCGGCGTGCGTGTCGAGGGCGCGATCGCGACCACGTACCCACTCGCGGGGCGGTTTTTCCGACCGAGCGGGCACCGTACGCGCTGACCGACCAGCAATTCCCCGACCAGTCGGGCCGGCACCGCGTAGTCGAGCACGCGATCGATCGCCTGCTCCAACGCCACCACCGCGAACGGCCCCGCCGGCGCGTCCGCCAGCACGTCGTCCACGTCCGGGTCGAATTCGGGAAACAACGTCGACAAACGTCCGCCTCGAAGAAAAATAGTGGCCCAATTGATGCTACGTACCGTTTGTAAGTTAGGCAATAGTTTGGATTTGAAACTAACCATCAGGGGTCTGACGCTCTTTCGTGGCACCGACCCGTGAACGCCCGGATACGGCTCACCTTGTCCTTCGCGCAGCCGGCTTCCGTCATCCTCGAACGAAGTGAAGGAACTTCATTGCATGTGAGGCCCGTTTTCGATGTAGATGGCCTCGCGGGCCGGGCAGGTTCTTCACTTCGTTGGAGAATGACGGGCGCTTTGGGCGCGAACGAT
>Ga0163144_10013164_pt1 | contig 17299 bp, 6 predicted proteins | sample OliLak19BULKMAT1_FD_123175 | JGI IMG/M metagenome (GOLD analysis project Ga0163144, IMG submission 123175) | Freshwater microbial mat bacterial communities from Lake Vanda, McMurdo Dry Valleys, Antarctica - Oligotrophic Lake LV.19.BULKMAT1 | ecosystem: Environmental > Aquatic > Freshwater > Lake... | reverse complement strand
GTTGATCGCCTCGAACGGCTTGAGCTGCGTCGGGTCGAGATCGAGCGCCTCGTCGAACTTCGCGACGGCCTTCTCGGCGTCCTTCAGCTCGTCGCGGATGATGACGCCGACGACGTAGGCGTATTTCGCCTTCGCCACGGCGCGCTCGTCGAGATCAGCGATGCGCTGAATGGTCTCGACCGCGCGGTCCCACATCTTTTGCTCTTGGTAGAGCGCGAGCAGCTTGTGCAGGACGATGTGGTTCTTCGGCTGCAGCGACGACGCATCGGCGTAGCTCTGCATCGCCTTCTGCGCGTTCTTGAGCTTGTCCTTCCAGAGGTCGCCGATCTCGTCGAGCAGCGTGAATTGCTCAGGCTCGCTCGCGACCTCGAGGATCTGCTTCTTGAAGTGGATGACCTGCTCCCACTCGTTGCCCTCGGCGTAGAGGCCGACGATGGCCTCGAGCGTCGGCCGGTGGTGGCCATCTTCTTCGAGCGCCTTGTCGAACATGTTGAGCGCCTTGCGACGCTCGCCCTGCTCGCGCTTGATCACGCCGAGGCGATAGAAGGTGTCGGTGACCTCGTCCTTCGCGAGCGTGTCGCGATGGTGCACGAGCAGCATCTGATAGAACTTGAACGCCTTCTCCCAGTCCTTGGTGCGGTAGTAGACCGCCGCGAGGCCTTGCAGAGACGGCAGATGCTGCGGATCGAGCTGGTTCGCGTTGGTGAACGACTTGAGCGCGCGCTCGTCGTCACCAAGCTCGGTCGCGGTGCGGCCAAACGCGAACCAGAGGCTGTGTTGCTCTTCGGTCGGACGCTTGTTCGCGCGCTTGACAAGCAGGTCGAGCAGCGGCGCAGCCTTGGCCCACTCGCCCTCCTTGACGTACTCGTCGACGAGCGGCATCGCCGCGTCTTCGTTGTCGCCGTCCTGCTTTTGCGCCGCTTCGAAGCACTGGATGGCGCGGTCGTGCTCGTCGAGACGCTGCGCGTAGATCTGACCGAGCTCGACCAAGAGCTTTGAGACCTGACGCGCGTTCTGCGTGTATTGCGTCTCTTGCTCGAGCACCTTCGCGGCAGAGAGCCAGTCGCCGTTGTCGACGTGGATCTTGCGCATCGCCTCGAGCGAAGGAAGGTGGCCGGCCTCGACGTCGAGCGCGCTCTGGTACTTGTCGACGGCGCTGGCGCGATCGCCGAGCTTCTCGTCGTAGAGCTTGCCCATCCGATAGCGCAGATCGACGAGCTGCTGCGGATCTGCGAGCCGCTTGCTCAGCTGCTCCATCATGTCGAGCGAGCCCGAGTGATCGCCGCGCTTGTCGTAGAGGCGCGCCAGCGCGTCGAGCGCGGGCACGTGATTTTCGTCGAGCGCGATAAGGTTCAGGTACGCGTCGATCGCGCGGTCCGGATCGTTCTTTTCGTTCGCGTAGACCGAGCCGATGTGCTCGTAGAGCTCGACCTTCTCGCGCCGATCGGGCGTCGCCGAGACGTGCCGCTCGTACGTGTTGATCAGATCGTCCCAGCGCTGCAGCTGCCGGTACATACGCGCCAGCGAGCGCAGCGAAGGCTCGTGGTTCGGGTCGATGTCGACCACCTGCTCGAGGCGCTCCGCGGCCTTCTCGGGCTTGACGAAGAGCTCCTCCCACATGCCGGCGAGGCGGGTGAGGATGCTGATGCGCTCCTTCTCCGTCTGCACGACTTCGTACTGCGCCTCGAGCACGCCGAGCAGCTCCTGCCAGCGCTCACGGAGCGTGTAGAGCCGCTCGAGCCCCTTCAGCGCGGGCAGGTTCTGCGCGTCGATTCCGATCACCTGACGGTAGATCTCGATCGCCTCGTCGGGGTTCTGCAGCCGGTCCTCGAGGACATCGGCGATCTTGAGGCGCTCTTCGGTCTGCTCGTTCGGCTCGGTGACGACACCGAGCTTGCGATGCAGCACTTGCAGCAGCTCCGCCCACTGCTGACGGCTGCCGAAGATCCGCTCGAGCGCCTCGAGCGCACCGAGGTGCCCGTGGTCGAACTCGAGCGCCTTCTGGAAGTAGTCCATCGCCTGCTCGGGCACGCCCAGCTGGTTCTCGGCGAGCTCGCCCATCTGGACGTAGACCGACATCTTCTCGGCGGAGTCGCTGGTCATCTCGACCAGGCGCGAGAGCACCTGCGCGAGCGTCGGCCACTGCTGCGTCTGGCGATAGAGATCCGCCATCTGGCGCATCGCCGGCAGGTTCGCGGGATCGAGCGCGAGGATCTGCTGGTAATACGGGATCGCGTACTCGGGGTGCTTCAGCTCGGTGCCGTACCACTTGGCGCAGCGCAGGCAGATCGCGATCTTGAGCTGCGGATCTTCGACCTGCGGCAGCGCCTCGTTCGCGCTCTGCAGCAGCTCGGCCCAGCGCTGGGTCAAGCCCGCGACGCGCTCGAGTTCCGCGCTCGTGACCGGGTCGGTGTAGTCCGAGGACCACGCGATCTGGAGCGTCTCGAACGCGTTGTTGCGGTCGTCGAGCTCCTTCTCGTAGACGTCCGCGATCTTGCGCAGCAGCACGACGCGCTCGCGCTCGTCCTCCGTCGCCTCGACGCGCGACAGGTAGAGCGAGATGAGGTCGTCCCAACGCGCCGCCTCGCGATGCAGGATCTCGAGCTGCTCGAACGCGAGGTCGTGCAGCGGCGCGACATCGAGGATCCGCTGATAGGCACTGGTGCCGCGATCCTTGTCGCCGGCCTGCGCGTCCCACGCCGCCGCGATGGCGAGCAGTTCCGCGATCTTCGCGTCGGGATCTTCGAGCGCCTCGTAGCGGCGCTCCTTGATCGCGATGGCGTCTTCCCAGCTCGCTTGCTCGGTGTGGATGCGCTCGAGCGCGTCGAGCGTGTCGAAGTTCGTGGCGTTGAGCTCGAGCGCCTTGCCGTACGCGTCGACCGCGTCGGCCGGCTGCGAGAGCGTGGTCTCGAAGATGTTTCCGAGCTCGCGATAGACCGCCTCGAGCGAGGCGTCCTCGAGCGTCGCCGCGCCGACCTCGATGATGCGCTGGAGCGCGTCGACGAGCTCTGCGTTCTGGCCCGCGTTGCGGTGGATGGTCGCGACCGCGAACAGCGCCGTCGTGCTCGACGGATCGAGATCGAGCACGCGCTCCCAGGCCTCGAGAGCGCTGCGATCCTTCTGCAGCTTCTCGTACCAGATGCGGCCGAGATCCGAGTAAACGGCGACGCGCGTCGCGTCGTCATCGACGACGTTCACCTCACGCTCGAGGATGTCGACGAGGTCGCGCCATTTCTCTTGGCCCGCGTAGATGTCGCCGAGCGCGTTGAGGGCCTCTTGGTCCTCGCCGCGGAGGTCGAGCACCTTCTGCCAGAGGCCGATCGCCTGATCCTTGTTGCCGATGTGATCGGAGGCGAGCCGCGCCATCTTGGCGAAGACGTCGCTACGCGCGCTGTCGCCGCCGACCACTTCGAGTTCACGCTCGAAGGTGTGGAACAGCGCCGGCCAGTCGCGCAGCCGCGTGTGAACGCCAGCGAGCGCGGTGATGGAGTCTGCGTGCTGCGCATCGTGCTTCTCGAGCACGACGCGGTACGCCGCGATGGCCTCCTGCGGACGCCCGAGTTCGTTCTCGTAGACCTGACCGAGCCGGTAGCCGAGCTCGACGAGATCGGCGTTCTTCGCGTCCACCGCCTCGACGGCGGCGAGCCGCTTGCGCAGCACCTCGGCGAGCGCCTCGTGCGCGCCGTTCTCCACGTAGAGACGATCGAGCGCCTCGAGCGCGTCGCGGTCTGCTCCGTCCGTGCCGAGCACGAAGCGATACGCCTCTTCCGCCTTGCTGACGTCGCCGAGCTGCGCCTCGTAGACCACCGCGAGGCGGCGGCCGACGAACACGCGCGTCTCACGGTCGGCTGCGAACGCGGGGCTCTCGAGCACGTCGGCGAACGTCTGCGCGACGAGCGGCCACTGATCGAGGATCTGCGCGAGGCGATCGACCTGCGTGTTCGCGTGTTCGTCGCGCGGCGACTCGAGCAGCGCGCGCAGCTCCCAGTCGAGCGCGGTCTGGTGATCGTCCGCTCGCTCTTCGGCGATCTCGGCGATCTTGTGCATCATCCCGAGGCGCTCGCCGGGGTCGGCGACGTACGAGAGCTGCATCGTGTGCACGCCGATGAGGCGGTCGTACGCCTCCGACATGCGGTAGAGCGGCTCGAGGATCTCGCCGATCACGATCGGGCGAACTCCCTCGGCGAACAGCCCCTCGAGCGCGCCGAGCGCTGGCGCGTGCTCTGGTGCCGCGCCGAGGATCTCGCGGTATTGCTCGATCGCGCCGTCGGTGTCGCCGAGGCGCGTCTGCAGCACCGCGCCGAGGCGGAACTGGAAGCTCAACATGTCGTCCGGGCTGTCCGCAGTGACGACCTCGCGGCGCAGGATCCCGGCGAGATCGCCCCAGCGTTCCGTCGCCTCGTACAGCCTATCGAGCGCCTCGATCGCCTGACGATGCGAATCGTCCGCGGTGATGACCGTCGTGTAGCGCGCGATCGCCGAGTCGACGTCGCCCGCCTGCACTTCGTAGATCTGCGCGACGCGGAGCGCGGTCTCGACGAGCCGGTCGCTCTCGTTCGCTGCGCGCAGCTTCTCGACCTCGAGATCGTAGAGGCGCGTGACCTCGCCCCACTTGCCGAGCGGATCTGCCAGGCGCTCGAGCGAGACCAGCGTCGTCTCGTTCGCGCTGTCGATCGGCACTGCGCGCGCGTACGCATCGAAGGCGTGCTCGGAGTCGTCGAGGGCGGTCTCGTAGAGCTCCGCGACGGCGTGCAAGAGCTCGACCTTGCGTACGGGATCCTGCTCGTGCGCAATCTGCACTTCGTGAACGGCGATGAGCTTCGCCCACTCGGCCGCGCCGCGATACACCGGCTCGAGCACGCCGGCCGCTGCGAGCGGCTCGACGCCGGCGGCGATCATCTGCTCGAGCGCGGCGAGCGTCGGCTCGTGGTCGGGCAGGACCTCGAGGATCTCTCGGTAGCCCTCGACCGCGCGCGCAGCGTCGCCGAGGTGACGATGCCAGAGATCGGCGATGCGATAGCGATACGAGATGACCTCGCTCGGATCACTGGCGAGCTCGGCCTCGTGCTCGAGCACCGAGAGCAGCTCCGGCCAGTTCCCGCTCGCCTGATAGAGTGAGTCGAGGCGGCCGATCGCCGTCATGTCGTCGGGATCGATCTCGAGGATGCGCTGGTACGTGTCGATGGCCTTCGCGCTGTCGCCGAGCTCACGCTCGTAGACCGCGCCGACCTCGACGAGCAGCGTCTTCTTCTCGTCCGGGTCCGACACGATGTCGGCCTTGCGCGAGTAGACGAGCAGCAGCGGCTCCCACTGACCGAGCTTTAGGTAGAGCTCGATCAGCTTGTCCATCGCGCGCAGCTCTTCGCCGTCGACTTCGAGGACCTGCTGGTAGACGGCGACCGCGTCCGTCGGCCGCTCGAGGATTTCCTCGTAGATGGCGGCGCCGCGGAACAGATAGTCTTTCTGCTCGTCGGGCGATTGCAGCATTTTCGCCTTGACCATGTAGATCTTGGCGAGCTCGTCGTAGCGCTCGCTCGCGCCGTACAAACGCTCGAGCGCGGTCGCCGCGTCGAGGTGCGTCGCGTCGAGCTCGAGCACGCGCTGGTAGTGCCGGATCGCCGTCGCCGCGTCGCCGAGCTGCTCTTCACGCACCTCTGCGCCCTTGACGAGCAGCGCGGTCGCGAGCGTCGCGCCATCACCCTCGGGGTCCGCGAGCAAGCGATCCGCCTGCGTCTCGTACACCGTCGCGAGGCCCTCGAAGTCGCCGGTGCCGCGCGCGAGCCGCTCGAGCTGCTCTTGCGTGGTCGCGTTCGACGGATCTTCACCGAGCGCGCGCGCAAAGCTCTGGAAAGCGCTCGCGAGGTCGTCCATCGCGACCTCGTAGAGCTCCGCGATGCTGTGCAGCAGCTCGACGCGCTGATCCGACGACGACGCGTGGGTGACCTGGATCTCGTGGATCCCGATCAGCTTCCCGAACTCGTTCTGCTCGCGGTAGATCGGCTCGAGGATTTCGGCGATGACGACCTGGTGCTGCGGCTGCTGCACCAAGCGCTCGAGCGCGGCGAGCGCGGCCGGGTTGCCGGGATCGTTGGTGAGCACCTGACGATGAATCTCGATTGACGCATCGACCGCGCCCATGCGCGTTTCACGCAGCTCGGCGAGGCGCAGCTGCAGCGCCGTCTTGACCTCGGGGTCGTCGGCGATGGCGAGCTGCCGGCCGACGTTGTCGGCGAGATCGCTCCACATTTGCTGACGCTCGAACAGGCCGTCGAGCGAGGCGAGCGCGCGCTGGCTGGTCGGATCGAGCTCGAGGATCTCTTGGAACAGCGTGATCGCGTTCGCCGGATCTTGCAGGCGCTCGTCGTGGATGTGCGCCATCTGCTCGAGCAGGTGTTCTTGCTCGGCGGGATCGGTCGACAGCTCGACCTTGCGACGCAGCACGCCGAGCAGATCGCTCCAGCGCTCGGTGCGCCGGTAGAGCGCGTCGAGCGCGGCGAGCACCTCGACGTCGCCCGGATCTTGGTCGAGCACCTTGCTGTACGCGCCGACCGCCGCGTCGACGTCGCCGACGGCGGTGTCGTTGAGCTGCGCGGCCTTCACCCAAAGGAGCCGCGCGAGGTCCGGATCTTCGGCGCCGACGTTGCCGGCGAGCTCTCCGACGAGCGCGACGAGATGCGCGTGACGCTGCAGATTGGTCGCGAGATGCTCGAGCCGCGCGAGCGTCTCGGCGCTCTCGGGCGAGCCGCGCAGCGCGCGCGCAAAGGCCTCGAAGGCGCGGTTGCCGTCGCCGATCTGCGACTGACAGACGTCGCCGATCTTCGTCAGTAGCTCGAGCCGGCGCGCGGGATCTTCAGCCGCTACGTGCAGCACCTCGAGCGCCCGGATCAGGTTCTCCGCGTCGCCGCGGACCTCGTAGATCGGCTCGAGGATCTCCGCCGCGCTCGCGCCGAGCGCCGGGTCGACGAGCAGCGCCTCGAGCGCCTCGCGCGCGCCGTCGTGCTCGGGCATGAGCGAGAGGATCTCGCGGTACAGCTCGACCGCGCGCGGCTTGTCGTCGAGGTGCTTCTCGAGCGCCCGCGCGAGACGGAACTTGAGCGCGGCGAGCTCCTGCTCGTCGGCCGGATTGAGGTCGATGCGACGCTCGAGCGCGGCGGCGAGATCCGACCAGCGTCCCTGCGCATCGTACAAACGATCGAGCGCGCGATATGCGTCGGTCTCGTCGTCGCCGTACTCCGTGACGATGCCGCGATACGCGTCGATCGACTCGTCCGGGCTCTTGAGCTCGTTCTCGTAGAGCGCGGCCATGTCGTACGCGAGCTTCTTGCGCGCGTCGGGATCGCTCTCGAGCTCCGCGCGCCGCGTGTACACGGCGTGCAGATCGCGGAACTTGCCGGTCTGGCGATAGAGGCCCTCGAGCGCCGTCATCGCGCCGGTGTGATCGCTCTCGGCGTCCCAGACGCCCTTGTACTGCGCGATCGCCTCGTCGGTGCGCCCGACGGTGCCGAGCACGCGGCCGAAGCTCATGCGCAGATCGATCGCGTCGGACGGACTCGTCGCCTTGCCGATCGCCGCCTCGTAGTGCGACACGACGCGGTCCCACCCGTCGACGCCGCCCGCGACGCGCTCGACGTCCTCACGCACGATCTCCGCCATCGGGTCGAGCGAGAACGCCTCGAGATAACGCTCGAACGCGGTGTTCGGATCCTTGAGGCGCTCTTCGTAGAGCAGGCCCGCCTCACGTAGCAGCATCACGCGCTCGGCCGGCTCGGTGAGATGAACGAGGCGCACTTCGTAGACGCCCGCGAGCTTCTTCGCGTCGTTCGCCGCCTCGTAGATCGGCGACAGCGCGATCGCGGCGTCGTCGTTCTGCGCGTCGAGTTCGAGGACCTTCTCGTACGCCTTCGCCGCGCGATCCGTCTTTTCCTTCTTCTCCGCCCAGAGGCGCGCAATGCGGAAGTAGAGGTCGATCTTCTCGCTCGCCGGCGCGTCCTTGTTTTCGGTCTCGCGCTCGAACGTGCGGATGAGCTCGTCCCACTTGTCCTGCGTGGAATAGAACTCCTCGAGATCCGCCCACGCCTTCAGCGCGACGAAGCGCTTCTTCAGCTGCTCCTGCGCGCGGCGATCGTTCGGATCGAGCAGCAGCAAGCGCTTGAACGCGCCCACCGCGCCGGCGTCGTCGCCGAGCTTGTCTGCGTAGATCATGCCGAGCTTGTTGAGGGCCGCGAGCAACTCCTTCTCGTCGCTGATGCGGTCGGCCTGCTTCTCGAGCACCTCGGCGAGAGGCGCCCACTCGCGCGCCTTCTCGTAGAGGCCGGCGAGGTTGTTGAGCGCCTCGGGGTTCTCGCTGTCGAACTCGAGCACCTTCTTCCAAAGATCGATGCAGATCTCCGGCTTGCGCAGCTTTTCCGTCGCGAGCTGGGCCATCTCGACGTAGCGGAGCGCGCGGTCGCTCTCGTCCATGAGCTCGGTCTCGAGCTTCATGACGTTGACGAGCTTCTCCCAGTCGCGGCGCTTCTCGTACATCTCCTTCAGGCGCGTGATCGCCTCGATGTTCGCCGAATCGAGCTCGATGACCTGCTCGTACGCCTTGATCGCCTCGGCGACGTTCGACGATTTCTCGAGGTAGAGCGAGCCGGCGAGCGCGAAGAGCTCGACCTTCTGCGCCGGCGCTCGATGGATCTCGGCCTTTGCGAGGACGCCTTTGATGACGTCGGACCACCGCTTCTGGCCCTCGAACTTGGCGATCTGCTCGTCGAGTTCAGCGAGCTTCGCGAGCTCGGCATCCGACAGCGGACTGCCCGCGTCCCTGTAGCCTCCAGATGCGCCGACAGCAGCCGCACCCTCGTTCTCAGGCGCTTGTTCAGCGGTGTCCTCGACAGGCGCTTGTTCAGCGGTGTCCTCGACAGGCGCTTGTTCAGCGGTGTCCTCGACAGGCGCTTGCGCAGAGGAATCCTCGAAATCGCCCGAGCTGCTCACGTCATTCTCCGACACTCATTCCTCCATCGAAAGCCGCTCAAAGGACCGCGGATGAGAGAGAGCAGTCACCGTGCGCGCCGCAGCCCTGCGACGCGCGCCAAGGCTCAGTGCCCTTCGGTGAGCTCGTTGAGCCGATCGCGGGCTGCCTTCACGTAGTGCGCAGGAGCGTTGGCGCCGGCCACGTCGACGTACTTCTTGAGGAAGCGGCTCGCCTCCTCCTTGTTGCCCTGCTGAGCGTAGGTCCAGCCGAGCGAGAACAGCGCATCGGGCATGCCGGGGACGATGGCGAGCGCCGCGCGGAACTCGCGCACTGCGTCCTCGGGCTTGTTCTGCTGCTGATAGATCGAGCCGAGCAGCGCGTGCGTCGTCGCGCTCTCCTCCGTACCCTCGAGCGCGACCGTCTGCGCGGACCGCAGCACCTGCACCGCCTGATCGAGATAGCCGAGATCGGCGTAGAGGCGGCCGAGCGCGGAGTACGCCTCGAGGAAGCGCGGGCCCTTCTGGATCGCCTCGGTGTAGCGGCGCAGCGCGGCCTGCAGGTTCTCGTTGCCGTCCTCGGCGATGGCGAGCTCCTCGTGGACGCGGCCGAGCTTGTAGTAAGCCTTGAACAGCGTCGCATCGAGCGACACGGCCTTCTCGAGCGCCTGCTTCGCGCCGTTCCAATCTTCGAGCTCGATCAAGATCTCGCCGAGCTTGAACTGGTAGCCCGCGGACTCGGGCGCTATCGCGATCGCCTTCTGCAGATCGTCACGCGCAGGCTCGTACTTCTGCATCTGCATGTGAACGATCGCGAGGTTCCAGAACGCCTCGTCGTTGGCTGGGTCGAGCGCAGAGGCACGCTCGAGCGCCTCGACCGCACCGACGAATTGCTTCTGCTGCGCGAGGATCACGCCCTCGTTCATCTTGTTCATCGACTCGACGCGCTCGCGTGAGCACGAGCCCGCCGTGAGCATGAAGAACGAGAGTGTCGCGACGCCGATCGCTCCGAGCACGCCCAGCTTTCGCTCGGCTCCGAGCACGCCCAGCTTTCGCTCGGCTCCGAGCACGCCCAGCTTCTGCTTCGCCGAATTCATCTTTCCGCTCTCCCTCCGGACCTTTGGGCGATCCGGCGGCTGGATACTACGTGACCCCACCCCGTCGCCTCAACAGCGAACTGAGAGAAAACGGCAAGGAGGTCGTTGGGCCCGTCGCTCGGTCCCCAAGCGGAACGACGGTCCGCCGCCAAACGTGCGTCGATCCGGCGGCGAGGCGTGTCGCTGCGCCACAGGCACAATCGACGCGCCGTCCGTCGGAGAGGGTTCGCCCGCAGGTGTAGGTTGCGGCGCACCTCGATTCGCTGATACTTACCCACCCCGTTTTCGCTCCGCCGCGTCGCGAGACCATTTCGCCGCTTTGACCCGTCCATCACGAGGTCCGTCATGCTCCGCGCTTCTGTCATCTTCGTGCTCGCGCTGCTCGCCGCCGCCTCGTCTGCAGGCGCACAGCGTCGTCCTCCCCGCCCGCCCGCCGCTCCCGCTGGCGAGGCTGTCGCCGTTGCGCCCACGCTGGCCGATCTGCCGACAATCGTACCAAAGCTGGAGAGCGCCAACGCCGACGAAGTGCGCGAGGCGATCGACCTGCTCACCGTGATGGACCGGCCAGAGGCGGTGCCGCCGCTCGCCGCGCTGTTGCGCTCGGGGCAGCCCGACGCCATCACCGACCGCACGCTCGAAGCGCTCGGCGCTCTCGCGCAGGCGAGCGCGATCGACGTGCTCGTCGAGTTCACCCACCACCGACGCGAGGGCGCGCGCCGCCGCGCGTATCAGTCGCTCGCGGCGATTCAGGATCCGCGCGTGGCGCGGCTGCTCGAGCAGGGGCTGCGCGACAGCGATCGCAACGTGCGCGGCACGGCGGCGCTCGCGCTCGGCGACATCGGCGCGCGGGCGAGCGTCGACACACTCTTCATCGCGTTCGATCGCGGCGTGATCGAGGCGGCGATCGCCATCGGCAAGCTTGGCGATCGGGCCGCCGTCAACAAGTTTTCGGAGTCGATCGGGCGCCGTCCCTTGTCGGTGATGTTGTCGGGCTTCGAGCAGTTCGTGCGTCGGCGCGACGTGCTCGACGAGGTGAAACTCGAGATCGTGCAGCGCCTCGGTGAGGTCTCCGGCCCGCTGGTGAAGTCGTTCCTGCGCGAATATCTCGGGACGTTCACGCAGCGCGATCGCAGCGCGCTCAAGCGCGCCGTGGAAGAGAACATCCGCCGTATTCCGGATGCGCCCGCCGGAGCCGCCGCTGCGCCTCCCACTGCCGCTGTTCCTGCGGCTCCCGCCCCGCCCGCTGCGTCTCCGACCGCTCCTCAGGGAGGTGCCCGATGAATCGCTCCGTCAAGCGCGCGATCGTCGCGTTGTTCGCTCTCACCGCGGGCGGCTGCGCCTCGCTCGGACAGACCAATGCATTCAGCTCGCGCTTCGCCGACAACGAGGCGGTCGCGACGCAGGGCATCGTCTCGCGTCTGCCGCGCCCCGTTGCCTCGACGCACCCGGTCAACGCCAGCGGTCAGCCGCTGGTGATCGCGACGACGCACGGGAGCGATCGTCGTGTCGTGGCGTTCGACGTCACCGCCGGACGCGCGCGCTGGTCGGTCCCGATGGACACGATGACGCGGCCAGAGATCGTCGGCGACATGGTGATGACGAGCGTGCGCACCGGCACCGGCGCGGCGTCGCGCTCGGAGGTCGTCGCGCTCGATTTGGCGGACGGCCGCGCGCTGTGGAGCGAAGATGCGCACGAGCTCGCGTACGTCGGCGCGGCGCGCGACGGCGACATCGTGGTGTTCATCGAGAACGTCGGCGCACAAGGCGGCGCGCGACGCGTCGGGCACGTGCACGCGGTAGTGCCGCGCACCGGACGCGTCCTCTGGGAGTACGAGATTCAGGGCGTGCTCGGGCACCCGGCGATGGTCAGCGGGCTGGTGTTCATCCCGTGGGATCGGCAGAACATCGCCGTCCTCGACGCGCGCACCGGCCTCGAGCAGGCGCGCCTCCGCTCGACCGACGACATCATCGACTGGATCGACGCGCGGCCCGAGGGCGTCTTCTACGGCAGCAAGGCGATCTATCGGCTCGACAATCGCTCGGCGAGCGGCACGAAGGCGGGCTCGACGTTCCTCGCGCCGCTGCTGCCGGCAGCGCCCGGCGAGCCGCAGGTGCACACCGACGGCTTTCTTCCCGCGCCGGGCACGCGCACCGCGCGCGGTCGTATCCGCTTGCACGCAGCGCTCGCGCCGACGCCCATCGGCCAGCCGATCGGCATCGCGGGCGACGTCGTCTACTACGTCTATTTCCGCTACGTGATGGCGTTCGGCGTCGACGGCGCACCGCGCTGGGCGCGTATTCTCGAGGAGGACGTCATCGGCGCGGAGCCGAGCCCGGCGGGCCTGTTCACCGTCGGCGAGAAGGGCGCGCTGCGCCTACTCGACGTGACCACCGGCAACGACCGCTGGACCGCGGCGATCGGCGCAGAGCTCGCATCGGCGACGCTCGACGTCGCCGGCTTCGCGCCGAGCGGTGAGGCTGGCGCGGCGCGTGATCTGAAGACGTCGCTCACCGAAATCGCGCTCGACCCGGACAACCGCCTGGTGCCCGCGCGCGCCTTCGCGATCCAAATGCTCGCCGCGAACCCGGACCCCGAGGTCACGCACGAGCTGCTCGACATGTACGCGCAGCGCGGCGTGCCGACGGCGCTGCGCGAGGCGATCGGCGCAGCGCTGCGCACGCGTCGCACGGGCACTGAGTTCCTCGTGGCGTCGCTGCAGCGGCACTACGACTTCCTCGAGGGGACGGAGGCGCCGCCGCTGCAGGTCATCGTGCCGTCGCTGGTCGAGGCGGAGGAGCGCAGCGCGGTCAACGCGCTGGTCGCGCAGATGATGGATCACGAGACGCCAATCACGGTCCTGCCGACGGTGGTGCAGGCGATCGTGCAGCTCGGCGATGCCGCGATCGTGCCCGCGCTGCGCGCGTTCCTCGTGCTCTATCACGCCGACAGCGTGTTCCGCGCGCCGGCCGATGCGGTGTGCGCGCCGGCCACGCCGAACGCCTGCGCGATGATGGCGCTGGCGCTCGCCGCGGAGGGCCTGTTCAAGCACGGCGGCGCCGAGGGGCGCGAGACGCTCACGAAGCTCGCCGCCGATGGCCGCACGCACGAGCCGCTCGCGGCGTCGATGCGCAGCTTCTTCGAGAACGAGCAGCGCGTCGCCGAAGAGACCGCGCGCACCGAGGCCGAGGCGCAGCGTCGCGCAGCGGAAGAAGCGGTGCGCAGCGTCGAGGCTGCGCTGCCGAATCGCCTGTCGCAGGAGCAGGTGAACCTCGCGTTCGCCGAGCACACCGAGCCGCTGCGCAGCTGCATCATGGAGGAGCTCGGGCGCAACCCGCGGCTCGCGCAGGTGCGCTTCGTCTTCATCATGAACAACGACGGCACGGCGCGCGACTTCACGTTCGCGCCGAACACGCCAGAGTTCATCGCGTGCCTGCAGCCGAAGATGGGCGCGGTCGTGTTCCCCCGCTTCCGTCAGGCGCGGCAGCGCGGCTCGTTCGTGATCTCGGTGCGCGGCGGTCGCCCGCAAGAGCCGGCCGAGGGCACGACGCCGGGCGCCGAGACGCTGCCCGCCGATGCGCCATGGTGGCAGCGTGCGCGGGTGCGCGCCGGCGCGCCGACGAACGCCGAAGTGACCACCGCCCTGCCGTGGTGGGTGCGCCGTGCGGCACCGGTCGCAGCGGTCGAGCAGCCGATGCAGCCGACGCAACCGACGCAACCGACGCAGCCGACGCAGCCGACGCAACCGACGCAGCCGACGCAGCCGACGCTGCCTGGCGGCGGTGAACAGCGGCCGTGGTGGCTGGCGCCGGGGGCCACGCAGTCGCCTGCAGGTCAGCCGCCCGCGGGTCAGCCGCCCGCTGGCGCGCAGCCGCCAACCGCGCAGCCGCCAACCGCGGGAGCGCGTCCACCGGCAGCCACGCTGCCGCCGGCGACCCCGCCTGCAGCGAGTCCGCCCGCGGGTACGCGCCCTGGTCAGCGTCCGCCGGCCACACCGACGCCTCCGCCAGCGACGCCGCCGGCGCAGCCCGAGCCTCCCCCGTCGCCCCCTGTGCAGCCGTGGTGGCTGCCGCAGTGACGGTCGCGCGTCGCGCGCACTGAGCGCGCGACGCTCTACGCAGATCGCGCGACGCGCTCTGCCGCTAGCGCGAGCGCGCCGACGAGATCGCTCGAAGCGCGGCGCAGCGCGGCAGGTGCGTCTGGCCCGAGGCGGTCGGGATGCAGCGCGCTCGCGAAACGTCGTAGCGAGCGCCGCGCATCGGAGCCATCGGCGCCGCGTGCGAGTTCGAGCAGCGTGCCCGCGTCGGCGGCGCGCCGGAGCTCGCGCGTCTTACGCAGCAGCAGCGCATAGGTGTCCGCGGACGCGCCTGGAGACGATGCCGCGCGCAGGTAGCGCAGCGCTGCGAGCAAGCGTAATGCGCGCGGCGAGCCACGCGCGACCGACAGCAGCGCGTCGACGGCCGCACCCGCGCGCAGCGTCGGCAGCATCGCGGCCTCGTCGGGCCACAGCGCCGCGTGATCGAGCAGCGCCTCGCCGAGCGGCGTCAACACCAGCAGCCCATCGCCGAGGAAGCGTCGCAGCGCGAGCAGCGGCTCCTGCGCGAGCGCATCACGCATCGCCGAGAGCACGAGGTCACCGGCGCGCACCGCATCCGGCACCATCGGCACGCCGATCTCCGCGGCGCCCGCGACGAACTGGAACTCCACCGCGTGCCAGCGAAACAGCGCGCGCACGCGCTCTCGCAGCTGCTCGCGGAGCGCGTGCGCGACAGCCTCGGGACGCGCTGCGCCGCTCTCCACCAGCCAGCGCCCGACTGGTCCCCGCGCTCCGGCGGCGTCGAGCGTGTCGGCCTGCGCGCGCGCGTAGAGCGCTTCCGCGTGCGCGCGCGCGTCGAGGCCACCGCTGCGCACCAGCCGATCGCCGAGCGTTCCACCTTGCGCAACGTCGCCGACGAGCGCGCGCGGTGTGCCGTCGACGATCGCGAGGCGCGCCTCGCCGAGCGCGCCGCGCACGTGCAGGACGCCGGTCGCGCGGGAGCGTTCGAGCGCGAGGAGCGCGGTTGCCAGGGACGTGGCGGCAGGAAGCCTGTCCATCCCATCGGCCTACATGAACGCCGGGCAGAAGTGAAATAAGTGGACGGAGCTCAGACCGACGCGGATCTCAGCGCCCGTAGCGCGGATCGCCGGGGCGCAGCTCGAGCGTGTCGCGAATCTGCCCGTAACGACTCGCTAGCGACGCCGCGGTCACGCCGTAGCGCTTCGCCACCGAGAGCTGCGTGACGCCGCCCATGCCCTGCGCGAGCGAGAGCGCGTATTCGACCGCTGCGGCGCACACGGCCGGCTTACTGACGCGCGGTCGCTGCGCGTCGCGAAAATCTCGCCACAGCGCGTGCGCGAGATCGAGTTGCCGGGCGGTGAAGCCCGCCTCGCGCATGCCGCGATCGATGAGCGCGTCGACGGCGCGCCATGACGGCTCCGCCGCGTCGGCGCCCTCGGCGGCGTCGACCGCGGCGAGCGCGTGATCGAGCAGGCCCTCGACGCTGTCCTCGCGGCCACGGCCCTCGCGGTCACGCGGACCGGCTGCACGATCCGCGCTGCGGACGCTCGAGCGGCGATTGCGCGGTGATTGCGCGGAGCCTGGCGGCGTCTGCTGCTGCCGCTGCGCCATCGGGACCGGCGGCGCATGGGGCCCCATGCCGTCTGGCGCACCGCGCTCGATCCACGCGAGCAGCGCGCGGTGCTCGCGGTTGCGCGGCGCCGCGCGCACGGCATCGTCGGCGAGCGCGCGCGCCTCGGCGATCTCTCCGCAGCCCGCCAAACAGTGCGCGAGCGAGGCGGTGATCTCGTCCTCGAGCGGCTCGAGTCGATGGGCGCTGCGCAGGTGCGGCAGCGCCTGCCGCGGAGTCACCAGCGCGACGTCGAGCAGGTGGCCGACGTTGTGGTGGTACCAGGGGTTGCGCGGCGAGATCGTCAGCGCGCGCCGATAGTGCGTGACCGCCGCGCGGAAGTTGCCGAGCAGCGCGTGACAGAGGCCGAGCAGCGCGTGGACGACGTCGTCTGCATTGTGGGCTTGCACGACGCGGCGCAGGTGCAGCGCGGCGCGCCACGGGTTCTCCTCGATCGACAGCTCCGCCAGATGACGATGCGCAAACGTCGAGTCGTCGCTGCCCTCTGGCGCGATCGCGGCGAGCCGCTCGAGCACCGGCACGAGCTCTTTGCGTGGGCGCGCGCGGCGCAGCAGGCCCTCCGCCTCGCTGCGCAGCTGACCCACGCGCTCGTCACCGTTCCGCGTCATCTCTCGGTCGTATAGCCCGCGTAATTTGCGATGGCAAGACAGCCGACGACAGACCGTCGTGCAGCGGCGCGCGCTACGCGTCCTTGTGCGCGATGGCGACGATGAAGCCACCGAGCCAGCGCAGCGGCGATCGCGACGCGAGCTTCTCTGCGTAGGCGAGACCACGCCCAAGCACTGGCACCTTGTGCACGAACGCGGCCGGCGTGAGCACGCGGATCCCGCGCAGCGAAACGAGGCGCATCCCCGGCGGCAAGATCTTCGGCACCACCGTCGGCGGATCCCAGCGGGTGTAGACGTCCGCTTCCGTGCGCCCGTCGGAGATCGGCTGTGGCCCGGCGATGCGCTTGGCGAGATAGCGCAGGCTCCACGGGTTGTAGAGCTCGATCGCGATGTGCCCGCCGACGCGCGTCACGCGTGCCATCTCCGCGACGGCGCGCCCGAGTTCCGGGATGTGCGCGAGCACCTTAAAGCTGCACGTCAGATCGAACGAGTTGTCGGCGAACGGAATCGCCGTCGCGCTGCCGAGCACGACCTCGAGTCCGCGCGCCTGCGCCCGCCGCACCATCCCCGGGCTCACGTCGAGGCCACGCGCCGAGCGCGTCGTCTCCTTCAGGCGCGAGAGCACGAGCCCCGTGCCGCAGCCGACCTCGAGCACCCGCTGATGCCGCGCGTACTCGGACACCGCGTCGAGCTCGAGATCGTCGAGCATCGCGTGGTAGCCGCGACCCCGCTCGCGCTCGTACCAGCCGCTGAAGTCGTCGTAATACGCGCGATTCTCGGTGTCGTCCGCCTTCGCCATAGGCGCGTGCCACTAGCCTCGCGCGCCCGCCGGCGCAAGCGGAGTCGCGCTCGCGGCGGGGCGCGCGAACTTCGCAGCTCGGTTCGTCGTTGCGATCGTCGGTGCAGCGGCTCGAGGTCCGTCAGCCGAAGAAGCCGTCGTAGAGCGACTGGTAGGCG
>Ga0163144_10013163_pt1 | contig 17300 bp, 17 predicted proteins | sample OliLak19BULKMAT1_FD_123175 | JGI IMG/M metagenome (GOLD analysis project Ga0163144, IMG submission 123175) | Freshwater microbial mat bacterial communities from Lake Vanda, McMurdo Dry Valleys, Antarctica - Oligotrophic Lake LV.19.BULKMAT1 | ecosystem: Environmental > Aquatic > Freshwater >... | reverse complement strand
TCCACGGTGGATGGCTTCGCTGGGAATGCACGACGACTGGCTGGCTCGCTTTCCCGCAGGCAAAATGCCGAAGAAAGGCGAAGTGGCCAAAGCCTATCCCTGGGTGCCAATTGGCTACGTCGAAGCGTTTCAGGCTCATGTGCATCGCGTCGAGCAATTGCTGGATAAGGTGCCCGACTCCTATCGTGGGCTGTTGCTAAACGACTTGCAAGGAGGCCCGGCTTCGTGTGGTTGCGGTAATCTGCAATGCCGTTGGGCGCTTGATTACGGCGTACCTGCAACCGCGAACAAGGAAGGTGCCGACGATGCGGCACCGCGGTTTGTGACCGCAATTCGCAAGCTCGCGCCCGACAAGCAAATCGTTCCCGTGTGGATGACCGAATGCGAAGAGCAGGATCTACCAGCGGACAAAGCCCCTGCGGGAAAGAGTACTGGATTGTGCGGAAGCGTGCCGTGTGCCGCTGGTACGTGCCCGCGGGAATTTGCGAAGCAGCTGCGTGCGTTCGTAGATGTCCACTCAGGACCGTTGGGCTTGCTGACTGCCCAACAAGCGTGTGGGCGTGACGCAAAGTTCTACGGCGGCCCAAGCGGCTGGATCGCGGCCTCCGTCGGGTACCTCGACAATACAAGCTTGTCTCCCCAGAGACGTGGCGTCCCACATGACCAACTTTGGCTGGTCGTCCAAGGATCGTCCGAGCATGAAGAAGCCGAAACGACCTCACGTAACGCCGCGCGTAAGCTCCAGCCGGGAGCCGTCATCGTGGCCCGAGCCCCGGTCGAGCAATCCTATGAGCCACGCGTGATTGCCGTCGATTAGCTGAAAACCGTTCGCCGCACTCGACACTTGCTGTCGCCCGTCACTAGCGACCAGCTATCGCCGAGTCACACCATGGGTGGACCGAGACAAGCGGCTGGACAGGGGCATCTTCTCGAAGGAATTCATGGGAGCTAGCACTGCCAGATTCGTCGGTTAGCTGGAATGCTTACGATAGGGATTCCCGGCGAGCGGCCCTATTGCTCAGGCATGAGTTGGTAAGTCACTAACTTCCATGGAATGGCCCGCTCCTTTCCGGCGGGCTATCGGAGTGTCAAGAACCTTCGGTCATGTTACGGGGGGGGTGTCCGCGCGATGCTGCACTTCTTCGTCGTCGTAGTCGAAGACCACCCCGCACTCGTCGCAACCAACCACGTTCCACGGGTCAGTCCGCTGCTGCCCAACGGCATCTTTGGGAATCTCTACAATCCCGCCGCACATGGGGCACTGTACGAAGAACATCTGAGACCTCCGCGTGGCCAAGCCATCGTCAAGAGGATTGAGCACCAACAAAATAAGAGAGGTTGGCCGGTGCAAATGGCTACAACCTCTCCCGGCGGACGAAGTGTCGCGCCGTCTAAAACTTTTCGCCTACTTCGGTTTCGGCAGGATGGCCCTGGTCAAAGATCCAGGAATGCGCCAGGTCAAGCACCTTGCCCACGACGAGTAAATCATCGCGGCCAAAGCTGTCAGAATCCTTCCACTCGTCGCCGTCCTTGTAGAGCCGCACGACTTTGACGTTGTGCCGCGACCCGTTGGCCGTCTCGTTTTCCCAAATGGCGGCCTTGATGCGGCCGAGGCGAATTTCTTTCACCGGTTTGTTCGACTTAGCCATTTCCATTCTCCTTTCAACTCCACAGTTAAGGGTTATCAGACAAGCTGGTGGGCCTCCAACGAGGCTCTGCCAGCACCAACTCACACGTGAACCGGGCAAACGCCCGATTCCATTCGTCGCCAATGCGACGGTCGGGAAACACAACAGGTGGGAATCCGCGTTTCAGGAGCCAGGTTAAGAGCACCTGGGCGAATTCCGCTGCTGCATCCCAATCGGATGCCTCTAGCGCATCCAATAGCTGTTGCCAAGTTGCGTTGGGGTCCATAGGTGCTCCCCCTAAGCCGCCAAAGCGAGCAGCGCCGCCGCTTTGTGGTCTAGTTCCACACGATCGCCGGCAAACTGAACGCGCTGGGTCAATCGAGTCAGAGCGTCAACCAGGGCGAAGACCGTGAATCGACTCTGTGTTCGGGTCAGTTCGATAGCCTCTTTGCCAAGGCCACGCGGAATACCGTGGGAGAGCAACGATTTCAGGACTTCGTCGCCGTCTTGGCCGAGCTGCGCCGCCATTGCGGAGCGGATGACTTTGAAAAATCCATCCCGCCGGGCGTCGCGTTGCGCGACCAGTCGTTCAATCATCCGCCCGATCTCGATGAGCCCGTCTTGCACACTCGCCGTGTGCTTGCGTGTGAACTCAACGACTTCTGTCGCATCCCAGACGATGTGGTTCTGGCAGATTGCCTGAAACCAAAATGTCTGAATGCCCAGCGTCCGACGACCGACCTCCGAATTCCAGACAAAGAAGCCTGGAGCAAACGCCTGATCGTCGATCTCGACCCAGCCTTCTGGATCAATCAAGAAGGCGAACAGGTCCTGTTCACCGCAGTAGAGCCCGGTTGCCCCGTTGAAGCCCGCTGGAGGTAGCTGAAAGTCCGTCGCATAATTGGCGACGACATTCAGCAAATCAGCGTTCCACAAACGGGTGTACGACACACCATGCATCGAGCGCACGGTTTGGCCAGCCGTCAGAATCTGAATCGGCTTTTCGGCAGACGGCAGTGTTTCTCGCAGCGCCAGACTTGCTGTCGCCGGAGACAACTGAACGATGGTGTCCTTGCTGATGCCCGACATGCGGCACAGTTGGCCGAAGGACCAATCATTGAGCCGGCACGACTCGTCGTCACCCAAGGTGAGCACGACCGTGTCGCTATCAGCACGCGGCAACATCGTTTGTGGAACTTGCCATCGTTCCGTCGAGAATTGACGTTCGTTGTGGCAATGGGTCCGCAACTCGTCTAGCGATTGAAATCGCTCGTCCGGAGTGCGGCTGAACAATTCACGACTGGCACGGGTAAGATTGACCATACTCGTTTTCCCTTTCAAGAAAGAATCCAACGGAAACACGGAACCGACGTGACGGCTGTCCACCGAATGGCCAGTCGCCAAATCGGCTCCGCATTGCGTTGACTTTCTAGATCGAGAGAGAGAAGGGAAGGCGAAAGAGGCTGCTAAGGGAAGTGGGGTCAAGAACCTCTGTTTTGCACCGCCGTCCCCTCGGTCTTGCTGCGGGTTACTCCACAGGTCACACCGAGGAACGGTCGAAATAACATCTCTGAGTACAGCTAATAAAGAGCGCGGGTTCGCGTAGTTCGCGAGTCGTATAGCATTCCTGGCGATGAATGTCACGCCTCGCAAGGCCGGAATTCGACATCGAGAATAGAATGCTGCATGCTCCGAGCCAGGCACGGTACGCTCCGAAATTATTTATGCGAGAGGTTTTGATGGGCTGGCGAGACAATTGGGCGATGGCGCATCAGCATTGGCAGGCCGGGCGAGACGTGGAAGCCGCGCCATTTGCTCAGCGAGTCCTGGATTGGATGGATGACAACTGCATCACCTACGATTTGTACGAGCCTGGTGTGGATGATCACGAGATGCCATCTATGCGGGTCATGTGCGATCTGATTGTTAGCTCAGCCAAGCGTCGAGGCTGGAAGGCCGGTTAAACTGGGAGCGTACCGGCCCCACCTGAATAAATCGCGCCGGCACACATTCGGCTAACCACACGTGCGTCGACGCTGGACAAAATACAACGCCCGCCTCTCGTGCCGGAGCCGTCACGATTTCAAGTAGGACTGGCTGTCCGCCTTTGGCCTTCGCAACTTCGCAGGCGTAATTCATGTGCGACGTCAGATGCACTCGCTGCCGGCCCATCGGCTGAAGCCCGTGATCGCGGACGCTGACAAGCGCCGCTGCGTGAGTTCCATGGAATAGGACAGGCGGCGGCTCACTAGATGTTGCCGCATCAACACACGCAGCTGAATGCCCGTACCGAGCTCGAATCAGGTCGCCAGCGATCTCGATTCTGTCGTTAAGAGTCGAATCGACCAGCGTGCGAAGATCATCGGCGACCAGGTCGGACCAACCCGCCCGTGCGTAACGCAGGGCGAGCGCTACATGGTCGAGACTGACCCACCCGCCTGGACCAAGTTCCAAAAAGTATTGTTCGGGCGCATGACGCAGGGCATGCAAAAGGGTTCGACTGAACGCGACCTGGTCGTGATTCTCCAGCACCATCGGCCTTTGTCCTCGTCCTGGCGCACAGATGTTGGCGCCACGAGGACCAGGATCGCCAATACACCGTGCAACGGTCAGCTCTTTCTCGGCGCATTGTGCGGTTGGCAAACCGCTAGATTGAGCAGGCGCCGGACACGGCACTCTTACGGAAGAGCCCGGAAAATGCCGCGATTCCTGGCGTTCGAGACCAGGCGCACTCCTGAACCGCTACGCCGCACGGTCATGTCAGCCGCAACGTCGTTCCGGCCAGTGCTTTGCGTAGCTTGACCAGCGGACTCGGAATTCGGAGCAGCGGGCTAAGAAGCCGCGCTGCTCAGATGCAATGACTCTCGACCTCCAGGTCGCGTAGCAATAGAAGAGTTGAGACGCCAGAACGGTGGCAAGGAATCACCGCGTTCGCACTAATCCTTATCCACTGGAACACTAATAACGAGGCCCGCATAGCGTTGCGTCTGCGCTGGCTTACCGAAGCCTCCCGTATGACAACTGACGCAACCCTCTGCTAGCGGAATTACCCCTGCGTACCGGTAATATCCCTCCTCGACGAGGGCGAACTCAGCCTTACCAGTTGAAAGTTCTTTCGCAGCTGCCTTTTCGAACTCCGATTTTGGTTCGTGATCAATACTCATGGCCTTCGTATTGACGGAGATCCATCGGGCGGTGGTACGCGTGCCGCGAGCCACTTCGGCAAATACGTCTTCCATAGCACGGGCCGGGAGCACTGCCTTGTTGGAATGAAAATAGTGGTGATGCATCGCGTCCAATGTCGCCGAATAGATGCGATGCATTAGCTGCGCGCGCTCCCGTGCAGCTTCGATCGAAGGATGGCTAGTTGGCGATTGACTAGGGCTCGCATCAGCAGCGCCATTGTTCGGCTCTCCACGCACCGTATGCCCGGTAATCGCGCTTGACAACGCTGCACAGAGGATCACGACCCGCGCAATTGATCGGCGATTCATCCTCTTATCTCCCGTTAACCTGACATTCGCGGCGGAGCGTTTCACCCGCAGCGGGTTGCGACAGCGAACTTAAGGGCAGCATTCATTGACGTCGTGGGGTGTTTACAGATGTCGAGCAGTCACTATCCCTCGATGCGCCAAGATTTTGCATACGGGCAACTGGTGGGAAGTCGCAAAGTGGCACGCTCCGGCTAGGCTCGGAAAGCACATCCGCCAGCGTCGTGGTGGCGAATGCCTTTTCCATCTGTCCGATCGCTGCATCCATCTTCTTGTGCAACGGACACAATCGCTTACCGTGCGATTTGAGCCCCAGCGGGCACACCTCGATGCGGCGGATTGGGTCCACTGCGTTCACGGCGTCCAGGATCGTGATGCGCTTGGCTGGCCGGCTGAGGCAAAATCCTCCATGAATCCCGCGACGCGCTTCGACCAGTCCCTCTTTGGTCAGCGTTTGCAGCACTTTTGACAGATAGGGACCAGGGACCTTAGTGATCTCCGCCAATTGGCGATTGGTTTGCAGTTGGCCTGGGTGGGCCGCCAAGGCTACCAAGGCCCGCAGGGCATATTCGACGGTCTGAGTTAACATAGGCACGCTCCACAATCAGGATATTGACATCCAGTATAGCAAAAACTAGACTGGCCGAATAGTGGATATATCCATCCAGTCTTGTGGCCGCCCCTTAGTTCCGCTTTTCCAAATACAGAAGGACCTACTGATGTCAGCATCGATCGACAGCCGTCGATACCGCATGGGATTCGCTTTGGCCTCCCTGATCTTTTTTGTTATCGGCGTAATCGCCGTGCTGCCGGCCGCGTCGGGCGCCGACAAGGCTGCTGCCGATGAGGAGAATCGAGAACTCGAACGTGCCCGGCGTGAGGTAAAATTGTTGGACGACATTTATAAGACGGCCATCGTCCTGATCACCAAGCACTATGTTGAAGAGGATTCCGACCTGCCGGCCGGGGAAGCGTTCAAGGTCCTTTTCGCTGGTATGAAAGAGAAAGGCTGGCACGAGGTGCGTCTCATTGATGCCACCGGTCAACCCGTCAATGATGCCAACATCCCGCACGATGCCTTTGAGAAGAATGCCATCAAAGCCTTGCTGGCGGGCAAGCCCTATTATGAAGAGCAAGCCGAAAAGGATGGAAAGCATTTTCTGCGTGCTGCCACACCGCTCCCAATCGTGATGGAAAAATGCGCCATGTGCCACGACAATTACAAAAATCAAAAGGTCATCGGTGCGCTCGGCTATACCTTGCCTCTAAACTCAAAGGGTGCCGTTTCCCGATAACACCGGAGCCAGATCGCAGGCCCCGCAGACCGTGCGATATCGCGCAGAGTGCGCGGCACTCGAATCGCGCCCCATCACCGTCACCAAAACCGAGCCCGTTGGCTGCTACCTCGACCTCGCGGCCGAGCCGCCAAGGTCCGATGCCGTGACCTATTCGAAGCACGCGGCACCGATCTTTGACGTACATTGTGTTGGTTGTCACCGTCCGGGCGAAGCGGCTTCGTTTTCGCTGCTCACCTATGAAGATGCACTGGCCTGGCGCGAGACGATTCGCGAAGTAGTCGCCAATCGCCGGATGCCGCCGTGGGGCGTTGTCGGCGGTCACTTTGCCAACGATCCGTCGCTCAACGACCGAGAGCGGGCGACGCTCTTTGCCTGGCTTAATGCGGACTGCCCGTCGGGAGATGACGCGGACCTCCCAACTCCGCCTCGCTTTTCCAGCGATTGGTCGATCCTGCCAGATCGCGTGTTGATCCTGCCGTCCGAATTCATTGTTCCGAGAGCGAGCGTGCTCGACTATCAGTAGTTTGCGATCGATCCCGGCTTTGCTGAAGAAACTTGGATCCAGGCAGTTAGAAATTCGCCCTGGCTTGATCAAGGATCGCAGGATCAGCGTCGCATTCCGGAACAAAAAGCTATGGTAGCGCCTCGGGAACGAGGATCCTAGCGAACGCACATGGTTTTAGGAATTGCAGGATTCAATCCGCTCCCGCCCGGCTCAGCCGCCTAACGGAGCCGGGCGGGTTACAGTAACGACGCACGCGCGGATTGGAGAATCTCGCACTATCAATTGGCTCGGTCAGAAGCGGTGAATCGCAACATTCACAAAGCGAATGGCGGCAGAGTCCACGCAACCGATACCGCTTTGCGAGCATGGCCATGCGCATCGTGCTGCCAGTCCATGCTAGCTCGGCCGCGAATCGCGCATTCGCTTTATCCAGCCAAACTACTGAGGTGCCAGCCTACGCTTTGGCAATACCTGGATCGACATAGACCTGTCGATGATCCCTTCGCGCACCACGGAGGCCATATACCCACAGCGACCCAGGATAGCATCCTTCAGGGACGGGTCGATGGCATCCAACACGTAGCACGGCTTGCGGGGCTGTTCGAGTCGCAGCAGCACATCGCCAATTTCCAGCAGCGTGCCTGGGGGCAGCTGCTGCACGTGAACACCTGCTACGGTCAGGTTCTCGCCTATCGAACCGGGATAGAGCGGGAAACCTTCGGTGCGCAATTGTGTCAGAATTTCCCAATCGAACAGGCTCACGGCGCGGTCGTGACGATTGTGCTTCTCATGTGCGTGTCCGTCGCCCGTCAGTCCCTCAGTCGTGAGTCGTACGCTTCTCACGGATCGCTTCGGAATGCCGCCGGCAGAGACGCACACGGCGATTATTTGAATGTTGGAAGGTGTCATCGTTCGTGTGAACCCGTGAATCTGACTCTAATTGAAAGCCCTTTTGCCCACAGAAATCGTGCCCAGGTCCTTGCTCTCTCCGTCTTTCAGTTTGAGTTTGAACCGGCCCCGTTTCCAATCCTTCTTGGCTTCGAGGCCTCTGCCTGCCGCGGCGCCCTTTTCGTGCCACACCTGGAATTCGATGTCCTCGCCGGCCGGGAGGTTGGCAATCTCGAAGGTCCCATCCTTACCAGTCACGGCAACATACGAATCATCACGTGGCAAAATGTACGCCTTCATCCAAGGGTGGATGTTGCAGGTGACCGGAATGGGCACAGCCTGCTGACGGTTGAATTTGAGCTTGAGCTCGCCGCCGCCTGGCAAGAGTGGATTAATCGAAACGTCGCCCACGGGACTGATGTTTGTGTTGTGACCGATCGGATCGCTGTTCTTGACTATCAGGGTCTGATCGACGCACATTGGAAGCACGTGTGACAGGAACGCGCATTCCTTCTGGTCGAATACCACTGGGTCGGTAGCAGGCTTGTTTTGCGAGTCGTGCACGCGGGACGTCTTGCGCGCAAAGACGACGATGTTGGCAACGCCCTTTGAAGTTGAGTCGACGACCAACGACTCGTCGGGGATCTTGTGCTTGTCGCAGACTTCGGTATCCTTTCCAGCTGTTGCGAGATACTTGACTGCAGGCGGTGTGCCGTCATAGACGAAGCGCCCCTTCAGCATCGCCCACCCGTCCGCTGCAAGGACTACCTCAGATGTCAGTAGACAACAACCTGCGATGAGGATTGCCATGCCTCGTTCGATGGTTTTCATCGTCACCCTCCGAGTTGACTAAGCTTCAATTAGGTATTGAAACAACCTTCGCATTCCTCGGGTCGCTCGACTGTGCTAGGCGCCACTCGGCCGGTCGACACGGGCAGCCCGGCGAGCGAACGTTCCGCGGTCATCAGCGCCGCCAGGAACGCCGAGACAGCGTCGTAGAAGCCGCCGGGGTCCTGCTTGCTTAACAGGTGCGCAAACGTCGGGACCCACCAAATCAAGTGCTCGTTGAGGAATTTACGGTACGCATCGGCGCAAACGGCGCGGCGCGTTATTCGATCCTGGTGTTTGCTTTGGGCGGCCGCCTGCTCTAGGCCCAGTAGTAGGGCCGTGAACTCCAACTCCAGCACGACGTGATCCTGGCGCTCCGGGTGAACGACAGACGGTTCGAAGCCGAATGCCCGATAAAAGCCCGCGATGTCAGCTAGCCCCTGCGATCGTTGAAACGTGAACTTGCTGTTAATGTACTCGGTCTCGTAAGGGGGACAATTACTCGACACCAGCAGTCCGAAAGTTCGCTCATAAGCGGCGTTGGCGGCTTCGGCACTGGCCGGCAAGCTGGCCAGCACGGGCGATGGATCGAGGTCCACGAGTGACCGTTCACCAAGTCCTAGCGAGTCGGCCCTGGCGGCAGGCTCGCCGCTTACGATAGCGGCCGCCTCATTCAGCAGTTGCGCCGTCGACGCATGAGACAGTTGACTCGACGTGCCATGGCGTGGATCCGCCAGCGTAAGTGCCGCGAAACGATAAAGGCATCGGCGCGCGGAATACAACGCCGGATCGAATGGAAGCGTGTCGCCCATTTCGCTGGGCCCGATAACATGGATTTCCATCATTCACCACTCGTTCGTTTGCGAGCAAGAGCATTCAAATCGAATTCACGTGCGCTTCGGACGGTCGCTCGAAGGTCGGTTCCTCGATGGTGATGCGCACCACTTCCTCGCCGAGCTTGTTAAAGCCGAGGACCGTATCGTTGAAGATTTCCTGAACCTTAGTTTCGCCGGAGGGCATGGTCACTTCCAGTTCGCAAACCTTGGGGCCCTCTTCGATCTCATAGCGGAAGATGATCTGCTGGTTGGCTCGGAACAGCTGCAACACCGCCAGAAGCTCGCGATCGGGACAAGTATATTGCTCGATCGCGTGATCCACGCCGGGCCCGAACATTTGAATCAGATAATTGCGCGGCACCCAACGTGGCGGGATGTAGAAACCGTTGGGCTCCGTGCCGAATTGCGGATAAAGCGGCAGCGCCACCTGCCGTTGCCGAATCAAATAATGCAGCGGGTTCTTGGGATCGTCGGCCCACGTTCCGTCTGGATTCTTCTTCACCAGCCCTTGCAAGCGAATCTTGCCGACGCAGACCGCCATGCAACGCGTCTCGGCGGGAGCGCCCGTCGGGCTGATCGTGGGATCCTTCCCCTCGATGCGAGGATAGCAGCCGATGCATTTCTCGCTGGTCCGCGTGGTTGGCCGATACATGGCTTTCTTGTACGGGCAACCCTCCACGCACTTGCGATAGCCGCGACAACGACTCTGATCGATCAGCACGATGCCGTCCTCGGGCCGCTTATAGATCGCCTGGCGCGGACAGGAAGCCAGGCAACCGGGGTAGGTGCAGTGATTACAGATGCGTGCCAAGTGAAAGAACCACACTTTGTGTTCCGGCAATTGGGCCGAGGCGCCGTATTGGCCTTCTTGCTTGAATGGTCCGCCGGTGGCCGTGTCCTCATGAATATTAGGGTGCCGCCATTCGTCGTCGGTCGGCAAATAGCCCAGCGCCGCCTGCGGGCCATCGGGACCGGGACGTTTCTCGGCGGCCTCGAAGATCGTCATACCGTTGAACGTGCCGTATGGCTTGGTGTCGGCGTCCTTTTCCGAGATGTTCCAGACCTGCTGGCCCGGATTGGCCTCTTCGAGCATGTTGAGTAACTTGCTGTCCCAATTCTGCGGATATCCTCCGTACGGTTTCGACTCGACGTTGTTCCACCACATATGTTCCTGACCCTTGGAAAACGTCCAAGTGCTCTTGCAGGCCATCGTGCAGGTTTGGCACCCGATACAGCGATTCGGATTGAAGACAAACGCGAATTGCCATTCGGGAAAACGAGCCTCGTATGGGTAACTCATTTCTCGACCGAGTTGCCAATTGTAGACCTCAGCCATGGTCATTTCCTTTCATCGCCGAGGAGAGGTTGATCTGCACCAACTGCTCCGCGGGCGGACTGCTGATGGTGGTTTTCACCCGCACGACGCCCACATGGCTCAAGAGGTTCACCAGTCGCCGACGCAACTCATCCTCGCCATAGTGCAGCCATAATCCATGGGCAGCCACGTAGAACGGATCTCGAAACAAGCGCAACAATTCCTCAAGTCCCCAGCCCATACGGGCATATTCCTCGACCAAGTAACGAAGCATCAACTCTGGGTCACCGGGGACTTCGAACGCGAACAAGTTCATCGGATCTTCAGGCTCGACCGCTCGTGTGGCCGGATGCACTTTGGGCACATAGTCGCCAGACGGATCGTTCACGACGTTACTCCTCAATGCGGACGAGGCCACCGCTCAAATAGAGTTCATTCTGGTTGGTTTTAGCCGTTGGTCCGTAGCCGGTCGTAGCCGGCTTCCAGATGCCTTTTCCTCCGAGCCCGCCGTCTTCCGCTTTTGTGATCCGCACCAACGTTTCCTTCGGGACCGTGTTGATGGCGTGGTTGTCGATATCGGCCCCGAATGTGAAGGCCATTTCGCCAGTTTTCTTGTGAAACAGGGTGTCGGTCTGGTGCATCGGCATCATCCAGTTGCGGGTAATGCTCTGATGCGAGCCGTATCGGTAGCTGGCCTGATAGCCGGTTTCCGCCGCTAATGCGCGACCGTCCGGCCGGGACTCGTGCGCTTTGACGGACCGTTCGGTCGCGATCCAGCCAGTATGCTTCATGATTGAAAAGCTGTAGGGCAATCCGGAGTTGATTTTGACGCGCACCATACAGCGAAACGCCTTGTGGCGCGGCCCATCGTCGTCCTTCCAGCCGATGTAGGGGCGGTCGAGCTCGTTGGCGTCGACGTAGACGTAATCGCCCTCATTCAAACCCAAAGCGGCGGCCGCCTCGGGATTGATTTGAATCTGCCGGTCGGCAACACCGGGGGCCCGCTTATCCTTGCGGTGCGGATCGCCAAAATTGTCGCTCCAGATCCAATGCCAATCGACCGTCGACCACGACGAGTGCGTTGAATGCCGACTCTTGGGCGTCGAGCAAAAGAATCGGTAGCCTTGTTCCCAGAGCGGATTGACCGTCTTTTTGACCTCGGACCACGCCATCTTGACGTTGCGCACCTGGCGCAGGTCGGCGTCGATCGTTTCGAGCGGAATGCCAAAATCGGCCGGGCGAACATAAGGGCTCGTGGAGACGATGACGTTGGGTAGATAGGGCGTAGCTTCGATAGCTTCGCGGTGAACGGCCAAATTTTCGCCAAACTCGATCGCTTCGGGCAGGTCGCAATAACTCGCCAGCCGGCCGCTGTCGGTATAGAAGGGAATCGAGTCCTGAATCTGCTCCCAGAACGCCACGCGCGGATACGTCCGAAAGAGCATCAGCGCCGCCCCCGGCTCGCCGCCATATTCTCCAGCGATCAGCTTGTCGACGTCGTAGGGCCCGTCCGTGCCGCGCGTCGTCGTGGAACTGTCGAACACGCGCTGGAGGTAAACTTTGGCCTTCTTGTCGGTAACGAACCGGAAATAGTCAGCAAAGCGTGAATCCCCCGTCTTTTCAGTGAAAGCCCGAGCCGTGCCCGCGAATACGGCCGCGTCGTCGATCGAGTCATGAACCGGGTTGATGCCGCCTTTCCAGACCTGCAAGAAAGGATTGGAGCAGGACGCGCCACATTCATAGTCTTGTTGTTCAACCCAGGAATTGACCGGCATCACAACGTCGGCGTACTCGGCGCTGCCTGTCCATTCGATCTGCTGGTCGATGATCATATCGACCTTGGGCAGCACGTTGACGATGATGTTGTAGATCCATTTCGCCTGATTGAGAAAATTGGCGTTGTTGTACCAAATCACTTTCGTCGGAGTGGGCATGTGCGTCTTGCCCGTAAAGGTGCGCCGGCCGCCCTTGGGCAGATCGACCGTCAATGTCCGCTCCCCGCAGGCCCAATAGGAAGGATCCTCGCCGTCGTTGAGATGGCGCAGATTTTCATGCGTGATGCGCGCCTTCTCATCGAGCACGGGATGAAATGGATCTTCATGCGTGAAGGCGCCGACGCCTGGGCCGCTCCAGGGGGATGCTTGCAGCAGCGCACCTTTATAATTGCCGGCCCAGGTGAAGACTCCCGCCCCGTGCCGGCCAATATTACCGGTGAGCATCATAGGTAGGTAGCTGGCACGGTTGTGCAGCGTCGCGTGGAAATAATGATTGATTCCTTCGCCGATGTGAATCGCCACAGGGCCGCCGGCTAGCGTGGTTTTCCAGATATCATCCGCCAGGCGCCGCACAAGTTCCGCCTTGGCGCCGGAAATCTCCTCGACAGTCGTCAGGTCGTAATCGACCAGATGGCGCTTATACATTTCCAACACGGGCATTACTTCGACCGTGTTGCCGTCGGCCAACTTGACCTGGTACGTTCCTTCAAGCGCGGCCGACTCAATCGCTTTGTCGCCCACTTCATCTCGGCTGACGAACGCGACGCGGTTCTCGTTCGTGTCCCAGACACAGAAATCACCAATGCGCACGCGCTGCTCGGCCGTCAATCCCTGGATTTTGAAGGAAGGTCCGCCGGAAATGTCTTTGGGCGCGTAGTCGGCCTGCAAGTCCTGAGGCCGGAGCCGCTCGAGCGTATCTGTGCGCACCAATAGCGGAAAGTCGGTATGCCGACGGCAGAATTTGGGGTCGTACCATTTCTCGTCAATCAGAATCTTTGTGACGCCCAGCAAGACTGCCGTGTCGCCCAATCCGGGCCGAACGCCGATCCAATAATTGCTTTTCGTTCCCGGGCAGTTGTACTCGGGCGCAATATCGACAAGCTTTCCCCCACGCTCCATGACCTCATTGAGCCAGTGGGATTCGGGCATCTTGTTTTCGATCAGGTTCTTGCCGATCTGGATCACGAGCTTCGAGAACCGCATATCGTTAAAGTCCATATCCGACGCCTGCAGTCCATGCACGTACGGATGACCAGGGGCCTGATCGCCGCGCCAAGTGTATTCGTTCCAATCGCGAGCCCCGCGTGCTTCTTCGGGTGGGACACCACGGACATGGTGATCCAAGAGGCCCAGTAGGTTGGCAAAGCGGTAAATGCCGAACTTGCCCACAACGCCGTGGATCGGCAGGTTCGACCCGACCTTGATGACCCGGGTGCCGGCACCCTGCACTTTGTCGATCATCAATTGCTCGTAGCCGTCCTTGGTCAGCCGGTCGGCCCCTTCGTTACCACTGTAGGTGCGCGCGACCGCTTCCAATCCGCCTGCGACGTATTTGAAGATTTCGTCCCAGCCGAGTCGCACGTAACTGTCGTTGCCGCGATCATCGAATTTGTATTTGCTTCGCAACTCGGGCTGGTCGGAAAGTGACGGAAAGCCGTCATCGGCCCATTGCTTCCAACCCTTGCGCAGGACAGGCCCCTTAAGCCGATACGGCCCATAAATCCGCCGCTGCATCGTGAATCCCTTTGGGCAGCCGCGCGGATTCCAGGCCTTGGTGGCCTTGTTGCCGTACAGATCGCCGCAGCGGTCGTGATCGTAGTTCTGCTCGCTCCGCAACATCACGCCATTTCGCACGAAGGCTCGCATGCGACACATGTGCGTATCGTTCGGCGCGCAGATCCAAGTGAACGAGCCGTCATACGCGTATTGATCGAGGTAGATCTTTTCCCAGTCACGGTCCGGATACGTGCCCAAAGGGTTGGCAATGCTAAGCGGTGTAAAAGCCCAGGACTGCGGACCCGGTGCCAGGAGTGCCGCCCCCGTGGCTGTGAGGCACGATTCCAGAAAGCGTCGTCGTGTAACTTCCACTTTGCGGCTCCTTGTTGCCGTGCCAGATCGGGGCAACGATTCCACGGGTCTATTGCTCAAGTTCCAGATCTTGCCAAATCGTTACGAGCTTCTTGCCATCGCGGTCTTTGACGGCGCCATCAAAGACTGCCACTCCCAGCGACGCCCTTTCACCGGGCGGCAACGACACGCCCTCTGACGCACTGCTCACGCGGAGTGGCCGGCTCATCACCACGGTCCACCGCCCGTCGCTCCACTGACCGTGGGCCTTAACCAGTTGGCTGGTCCGGGGCCGAAACGTTACCGTTCCCGGGCCCGCGGTTTCCAGCGAACTGGCCACCGAAACGTCACCACCGGGAACGATCGGATTGCCCACGGCGGCGGCGGTCAACGACATGGGAGGGCCCTCGGTTTTTGCACCCTCGCGCTCATACTCGGCGCTGGCCATGGCTCCCGCCGTAAATGGATCAACCACGTCGACAATGACATTTGGATTGATCTCCTCGATGCCTAGCCTCGTTTGCCGGTCGGCGTCCCAAAACCACATATCGACGTCCGACCCAGCAGCGCCCATGCCAAGAAACGGCTCGCTCTCACCGCGAAACAACTCCACGGCCACGGCGTCCTCGAAGTTTTCGGTGCGCGCGGCATCCTCGTTCGCCGTGGCATCGGCCCACGACAGGCGGAAGCAGATTGTTTTCCCATCATGAGCCGCTTGAACCGTCAAATCGGGGTTGGCCTCGTCACGCCACCACAAGGGAACCGTGCGAAGTTTCACCGGAGTCATCTGCTCCCACGCGGATGCATCGGCCGTGGTGGGCAGCTCGCTCACACGCTTTGCGACAATGCGCTCTCGCGACAGCACGGCAGCGGCGCGCATCGCCTCGTCGGACAGCGACAGCACATAATTGGTAAGGTCCGTGACCTCCGTATCCGAAAGCGACTGGCTAGACGGCATGGGCGTACCGGGCATGCCCGTGCGAATCCTTCGCCAAACTGAAGCCAGGTCGGACTTGCCTTTGAAAATCCCAAGCGTTAAGTCGCGGGGCCTTGTTGGCAGACCTTCGGAGTCCACCATCTGTTGTTGGCCGTCACCTTTGCCCGTCGGTCCATGACACTGCACACAGGCCTTGCTGACATAGAGTTCTTTTCCCCGTGCCACCGATTCGGGTGTGGCCTGGGCGTTCTCGGGCGCCTGGACGATTACACCCGGTGTGGTCAAGTTCGCGACGACTTCGTCGACTTCGTTCGGCGGCATTTCGTCGCCGGATTCAGCGAGTTGGGCTAATAGAATCTGCTTGGCGCCATCGCGCCGCAGGACGAGTACATGCTCCGCCAACTGGCGAATCTGTTCGTCGCCAAGATGGCCCCAGGGCGGCATGGAGGAGCCCGGCATTCCGCGACGCAGAACCGCGATCAGATCGTCCAAGGTGGGCGCGCTGTTCGCGGTGCTGACTAGTCGAAAGTGGCCGGCCCGAAAGTCACGCGGCTTGGGAAATAGGAACTGCGCAGCTAGCCCCTGGCCGTTGCCGTTTTCGCCGTGGCAAGCAGCGCAGTTCTGCGCGTAAAGTTCCTTGCCTGTCTTCGCCGTTTCCGCGCCAAGCTCCCGCGTCGATTCGCCGTTGGGCGAATTCGCTTTTTCGCTTTCTGGCACGGGTTTCGTGGAAGATCGTGCACAACCGACCGCCAGTACAGCCGCTGTGCCAAGCAAACAGAGCGCTCGGCACAGTGCCCGAATGCCTGCTCGAAATCCAACCATGGCATCCTCCCCGACGGGTTCTGGCTTGTCGGCGAATAAGTTGACAAACGATGCCTGCAAGCTTCGTGCCATTTTTCACAATTGCCGTCGCGTGGACCCTCAGGCATTTGCATACCGCGTTTCTGCGGGGCACGGCCTGCCCGCCGAGCGCGCAGTGATGTGCGTTATCGGGCGTCGTCAGAGCACACACGCTCACGGCGCACGACTGTTCCTGAGTCCGCCGGAGTCCGCCAGTCCGATTCGTAGATTTAGTTGGGGGCAAAGGTTGGATTTTGCCTGTTGCCCCTCGTTGCTGTTGTGCGTGAACTGATGCGGTGGCCTTCGTTTCAAGTCCTGGTGGCCTGCAGATCAAGCGCATTTGCAATATTGCTCCGACTCCTCGGCTCGAATGCTCGACGATTACAAGGCTAGCCGGCTCGACAACTTGAAGACGCAAAGGTCGCCTAGCGACGAAGTTCTTGACCAGCAATTGGCAGAATGCTCCCCAATCGCTGTGCCGACGATTTGCATCGGCCGCAGCGATTTGCAGTGCAATTCTTGCGGTTAGAAGTCCGGCGGATCATTGAATCCGCAGGGGAGAATTGTGGCTCGATTGCTTAGAGACGCGTGCTCGGCTTCGGCCGACAGGCCAAACCGCTCGACAGGCCCGTCTGTTTTGCGGTACTCGCAATCCACTGGTTTTCAACGAATCCGCAAACAGAATCATCGACGACTAATCGGTCAGCGAGAGACCTCACACAATGGTACGATCGTGCTGGCCGAACGCAGTAACTCAGCGATGGTTACCCGCGAGAGCGCCGCTTCGGTTGCCGCGTAGACGCGGTCCAACTCCGCGTGCAGGGGGCAGAGTTGAGTGTGAGAACGAAGTCCCAAGGGGCAGCGCCGAATGCGTTCCAACGGCGCCACGCTG
>Ga0163144_10013162_pt1 | contig 17300 bp, 12 predicted proteins | sample OliLak19BULKMAT1_FD_123175 | JGI IMG/M metagenome (GOLD analysis project Ga0163144, IMG submission 123175) | Freshwater microbial mat bacterial communities from Lake Vanda, McMurdo Dry Valleys, Antarctica - Oligotrophic Lake LV.19.BULKMAT1 | ecosystem: Environmental > Aquatic > Freshwater >... | reverse complement strand
TTCATCCAGCGCCTGGGTGCATTGGTGTTGCGGGAGCCGCCCACCGCGCAAGACGTGGCTTTCTTTGAGGACATCTATGGGGACACCAGCACCGCCAGCGCGTCCGGCTACGCTGAGCTGATTGCGGTCATGCTCAACGTCCCGGAGTTCCTCTACCAGGTGGAGCACGGTGACACGGCGGTGCCCAACCACACCGGGGTCTACACGTTGAGCGCGTATGAGCTGGCCGCGCGCCTCTCCTATCAATTGTGGGACACCATGCCGGATGACGCGCTGCTGGCAGCGGCGGCGGATGGGTCCCTGCTGACGGAAGAGGGTTACCGCACACAGGTGGACCGCCTGTTTGATGATGTCCGCGCGCAGGCCACCATGGAGGCGTTCTTTGAAGACTGGTTGAAGGTGGCGGACCTTCCGCCGCTGGATGCGCGCAATTCGGACCCGGTGTTCCGGGCGTTTGCCGCGGAGGATCTCCCGGGCCCGGAGCTGCGCCAGGAGATGGTGGATGACGTCATGGATACGGTGCGCAACGTCCTCTGGACGGATGACCAGGGGACCTTGGACGCGCTGCTGACCACGGACCGTTCCTACGCGCGGGGCCCAGGCCTGGCGGCCATCTACGGACTGCCGGTATGGAATGGCACCGGTGCCGCGCCGTCCTTCCCGCAGGGTCAGCGGGCCGGTCTCTTCACGCGCGCACTCTTTCTGACCACGGGCTCCGCCAACACCCGGCCCATCATGAAAGGTGTTTTTCTGCGCCGCCAGATATTGTGTGACACCATTGGCGCGCCGCCCGCCAACGCCAACGCCGTCCCGCCTGAGTTGAACCCCAACCGCACCACGCGGGAAGTGGTGGAGGATCTCACGGAGCAGGAAGGCACCAACTGCGCGGGCTGCCACACGTACATGATCAATCCGCTGGGTTTTGCCACCGAGGGATTTGATTCCCTGGGCCGCGCGCGCACGGAGCAGCGCCTCTTTGACAGCGCCGGCAATGAGACGGGGACGCGGCCGGTGAACACCACCAGCGTGCCTGCCGTGGACTACGCGGACTCCTCGGAGTCCTCAGGGCCGGCGGACCTGGCGCGGTTGATGGTGAGCAGCGGCAAGGTCCACCAGTGCCTGGCGCGCAGCTTCTTCCGCTTCACCCATGGACGCTGGGATGACCCGCAGGCGGACGGCTGCCAGCTGGAAGTCTACCGGCGCGCCGCCATGGATGGAACCCTCACAGATGTCCTGAAGGCCGCCGTGCTGACGCCGGAATTCCGGCAGCGGAGCTTTGAATGACCACGTCCTCTGCCGCGCGCCCCACGCGCCGTCCCCGTCCCATCATTGACTCCACACGCCGCCAGTTCCTGCGCGGTGCGGGTGGTTTTGCCCTGGCGCTGCCGCTCCTCCCGTCACTGCTGGTCAAAAATGCGTACGGTGCGGACCCGGCATTCACGCGGCATCCGCGCATGTTCTGGCTGACCACGGAACACGGGGGCGCGTTTGAATCCTCCATGTTCCCGCAACAGTCCCTGCTCACCAACACCACCAACCTGTTTGTGGATCACCAGGTGAGATCCGGTGCGCTGGTGCCAACCACCCAGTCCGGGCGCACCGTCATCTCTGGCGTGCTGCAGGCCAGTAACACACTTCTGACGCCGGCGCTGCTGGCCAAGATGAACGTGTTCCAGGGTCTGGACATCCCGTTCTACATTGGCCACCACACCGGCGGGCACCTGGGGAACTACGCGCGCAATGACGGCAATGGGGGAGACGGCGGTGCGGTGCAGGCGTTTCCACGTCCCACCATTGACCAGATCATGGCGTGGTCACCCTCCTTCTATCCGGACCTGAGCAGCAACCGTGCGCGCGCCATGATCATGGGTGACCGGCCGGTGTCCTGGAACTACTCCAACCCCGGGGCCCTGGGCGGACCCGTGGGCAACATTGAACACGTGAGTGGTGAAGAGAACTCTCTGCAACTCTTCAACCGCATCTTTGTTCCGCAATCCATGCCGGGCGGTGCTGCGGTTCCCGTGGTGGACCGGGTCCTCCAGAGTTATCAGCGGCTGCGCAACGGGAACCGCCGGCTTTCCGGCGCGGACCGCCAGCGGCTGGATGATCACATGGACCGGCTGAATGAACTGCAGCGCCGCCTCAACGCCGTGGTGAGCTGCACCAGCGTCACCACGCCCACGGACAGCTCCAGCAACCACAACAACGGCACAGAGGCTGACGCCATTGCCACCGGGCGCCTCTACAATGACGTGGTGGCGGCGGCGTTCATCTGCGGCACCAGCAAGATTGCGGTGCACGGGATGGATTGGAATGAGCGCTACATCAGCTACGCCGGTGACTGGCACCACAACGTGGCGCATGAGTGGTTCCAGGCCGCAAACCAGGTGTACCTGGTGGACACCTACCAGCGCATTTTTGAGCACCTGATGGTGGACCTGGCCAGCAAGCTGGACGTGGAAGAAGTGCCGGGCCAGACGTTCCTGGACAACTCGCTGCTGGTCTGGACGCAGGAATCCGGCATGGAGACCCATGACACCACGTCCATTCCGGTGGTGACGTTTGGCAGCGCAGGCGGCGCATTCCGCACGGGACAGTTCTTTGACTACCGGCGCGTGGGCAATCCGGTTTCCCGCAAGGAAGCGGGGGGCCAGACCCAGTGGTTGGGAATGCTCTACAACCAGTGGCTGGCCACGGTGCTCTGCGCCATGGGCGTTCCGCGCGCTGAGTTTGAGCGCTGGGGTCACCGCGGCTACGGCGTCCCGTTCCTGACGCAGGACAGCTGGACCCCGCCCTACCAGGAACACTACGAATCCACGACGTCACGCTACTTCCAGATTGCCAGTGACATCCTGCCCATGCTGCGCGCAACCTGAAAAAAGTATTACCGGAAGCAGGGCGCGCGGAAAGAGTACTCCACCCGCGCGTCCAGATCTTCCAGGAATGGGGCGGGAAAGTGCGCCCCCCGCATGAGCGTGCAGGGCGCCATGGACGTCACCCCGGACCTGCACAATGATGCGCCCATGTCCCGCTCCCTGACTGCCATTGCCCTGCTGGTGCTGTGCTCCACCGCGTGGGCCGCGCCAAAAGTATTACCCGCCATCAAACGCTCCACCCATTCTGTCACGCTGGTCTTTGACGTGGGTGGCCTGGGAGACCGCGGATTTCTGGACGCTGCCAATGACGGCCTGCTGCGCGCCGCCGCTGAGCTTGGGGTCCGCGGTGACGTGGTTGAGTCACTGGATGGCTCAGAGCGTGCGCAGGCCATGGACAAGCTGGTTCAACGCAAACCGGACCTGGCCATTGCGGTGGGTTTCCTGTTCTCAGCGCAGGTCAACGCGTTGGCTGCGGCACATCCGGCGCAGAAATTTGCGGTGGTGGACTATGTGCCCACGGCGGGAAAAGCTGTGCCTTCCAACCTGCAGGGGATTGTCTTCCGGGATGAGCAGGGCGCGTTCCTGGCCGGCGCGCTGGCGGCCATGACCAGCAAGACGGGGAAGATTGGATTTGTGGGCGGGATGGACAGCCCCGTGGTGAAGACGTTCCTGGCGGGCTACTCGGCGGGGGCCCGGCATGTGTCCCCGTCCATCCAGATCCTGGTGGAACTGGCGGGCACCACGCCGGAGGCCTTTGCCAATCCGCCCAAGGGCAAGGCCCTGGCCCTCAAAGAGTATGACGCGGGCGCGGACATCATCTTCCACGCTGCGGGCGCCACCGGCCTGGGTGTGTTTGATGCCGCGCGCGAGCGGAAAAAGCTGGTCATTGGCGTGGACACCAACCAGTGGGAGCAGGCGCCCGGACTGGTGCTGACCAGTGTGGTCAAGCGCGTGGATGTGGCCGTGTTTGACGTCATCAGGAGCACGCAGGCCGGGACCTTCAAAGGTGGGGTGACGGAGATGGGGCTGCACAACCAGGGCATCTCACTGGTGCTGGATGCCAACAATGCCGCGTTGGTGGATGAGGCCGCGCGGACCCGCCTGGGAGCGCTGCAGGCGGACATCCTGGCCGGCAAGATCAAGGTGCCGCGCCAATAGGGATTCAGTGTGGTTGCACCAGGTAGGCAGCGGTCTCCTCGCCCAGCGCCGCAGCCGCCGAACGGACCGCGTCCGTCACCAGCTCCGCACGCAGCGCCGGTGTCATGGGCACCCCGCCGGTGATTCCCGCGCTGACGCGTGTGGTGAACCGCAGCTGGTTGCCGGGGGATTCCACCACGGTGCCGGTGCAGGTCACCTCCAGCAGGGTCTCCTGCCCCTGAACGGATTCTTTCACGCTCTGCACCACCAGCTTCACGGTGTGGGTGAAATCATCATCCTCAGCAATGGTCAGACTTTTTTGCGTGGCCATGGCCCGCCGCGCTTCCTCCACCAGCGCACTCTCCAGTCCGCGGATGTTGAGGCCGGTGCTGTCTTTGGTGGCCAGGTGGACCAGCGCACCCGTCCGCTGTCTGCCACCGGGTTTGAGCACACGCACGGCATCCCGGGCGCGGTTGGCCACCAGCGGGCTGGGGTCTGACGCGGCAGCCTGCAGAGCGGGGAGGGCGCGCGGGTCATGCAGGGCTTCCAGCGCATTGGCGGCAGACCAGCGCACCGTGGCATCCGGGTCCTTCAGCTTTTCTGAGATGAGCTCCAGCGCGCGCGGATCCCTGGCAGCGGCCAGCGCTTCAATGGCTTTCACGCGTTGCTCAAAATCCCTGCTCTCCAGGCCACCGTCCACGGCGGCCTTCTTCCGGGGGGCCGCGTTCACCGCGGCGCCAGACAGGAGGACGGCGACGAAGGGGAGCACACAGCGGAGGAGGTTGGTGGGCATGCGCGCAGACAAGGCTACGCCAACGCACGCCCCGCGGAAAGGGGAAACCGGATCCGGGGTTGCTTAAAGTGTCACACCAAAATGGGCGTGAAGGATCACGTCCCGGTCACCCTCACCAATGACCATGGAGCGGACGGCGCCGTCTTCAGTGATGACCAGCCGGCCTTCCGCCAGTGTGACCCGTCCGTTGGGCGTGGTGATGCTGCAGACCCGTCCCTTGCTGAAGAAGGATTCTGGTGAGGTCTGGTGCCACCGGCACATTCCGGCAAAGGCGCTCAGTGGCTGCGCGGCCAGGTCAAAACGGTAGAGCTGCTTGAAGGTGGAGCCGGTGCGCTGCTCCAGGATCCGCCGGTCTCCGTCATGGGCAATGCGCCAGTCACGCCGGCCATCCGGTTGGGTCTGCGTGGTGGTGATCCGCAGGGGTGCAATGGGACCGTCACCAAAACCCACATCCACCAGCCACGGTTCGGCAAGCTCAACGCGCAACACCAGGTGATCAAACGCGGGACCAAAGTCCTGGCGCGGTTCCCTTTTAACGCCGCCAGACATGAGCACCACGTGGAAGCCCAGCTCTTTGAGCAGCCACGCAAACGCGCCGTTGAGCTCATAACAGAACCCGCCGCGGCGGCGCTTCACCACCTTCTCAACCAGCTTCTGCTGATCCAGCACAATGGGTTCACGCAGCGTGATGTCCAGGTTCTCAAACGGGACCGCCACCAGATGCGCCAGCGTCAGAGTGCGCAGCGCCTCTGCATCCGCGTGTGCCGGGCGGGCCACACCCAGGCGCGCCAGATACCCGTCCACCATGTCCACGCCACTCATGTCCGCAGCTTGTACCGGAAGCCCCGCCCCAGGACGAGAAGGCGCTGTGGTCCCGCCGCAGGTTGTGGCGGTGAAGTTCCGGCGGCTTGCCTGCTGCGGACCGGCCACCACCCGGCAACCATCAGAAGCCAGGTGAGGCACGGGAGCAGGCTCGCGTGGCGCGTCCAACCCTCCGGTTGTTTGCGGATGTCCAATGCGGGCCGTGGCCTGGGCAAGGCTCTGTTGCGGCGCCCTTGAGCCGGCATGTCAAACGGGTGACGGGACGCGGACTGAGCGGCGGATGTGATTAAAAGTAAGACATTTGACTGAAACGCGGAACCTCAGTGGAGCAGGCACGCGGCCTGGCCGCGGTGATGCCACACGGCACCGGTCATCCGCCGGGCCGCGGGGCGTTGGGGCCACGGCGTGCGGCGCCGCTGCAGCCGCATCCATGAGGCAAAACGGGCGCGGCGGGACAGCGGGCGTGTGGGCCGGTGTCTTCGGTGCAGCATGTATCTCAGCGTCATGCGGAAAGAGTGTGCGCTGCGCAGCGGATCACCCTCATCAAAGAGCGCAATACCGGCCATTGTGGTGGTCTATGTGCAAGCGCTCACACCGCGTCACAGCCGGATGACGTCCTTGGCGCTCACCCGGTTGACAAACCGGGCTGGCGCCAGCGCCGCCAGCCCCGCCGCGGGGACCAGCACCGCGGCCGTCAGCAGCAGCGTCTCCGCCGGGAATGTCCAGGTCACCGGCCAACCTGTGCGCTGGGACATCAATGACGCCAGGATGAGGCGCGCGCTGAGCATGCCGGCCAGGCAGCCCACCAGCAGCGCCACCAGCGCGGTCCAGAGCGCCTGCAGGACCATCACTGACGTCATGGTGGCGCGCTCCGCGCCCAGCACCCGGAGCAGTGCAAAGTGCTGAAGCTGGTCCAGCGCTCCGGCGTGCAGGCTGACGGACACACCCGCGGCCGCCACCATCAACGCAACAAGTGTCAGCAGGCGCGCCAGGATGAAGAACCGCTCCAGCGCGGTGACAATACGTTCGCGTTCATCCGCGGATGACACCACCTGTCCTGGTGCCATGGCGGTCAGCCGTTGCAGCGCGGAAGCGTCAGGCGGGGACCGCAGGATCACGTCCACACGCGCGGGACGGACCGCGCCGTAGACAGCGGTATGGTCGCTGGCGTCCATCCACACCGCGCCGCCAAATGAACCGTAGTCTTCCAACACCCCGGCAATGCGCAGCCGTGCTCCCGGCATCTCCAGCACATCCCCGGTGTGGAGCGTCAGCCGGCGCGCAAGATGGGTGTTGATCAGTGCTTCACCCGCAGCGGGCATGGCGCCGTCCAGCAAGCGTGGGGAAGCGTGGTGGAAGAAGGTCTCCATCTGCACGCCCTGCACGGTCACCGGCGCTCCCTGCAGCTCCTGGCGTGAGGTGAACCACGGAAGTACCGCCGCCACTGCAGAGTCCTGCGCAACGCGCTCCTGCACTTCAGGTGTTGGGGAAAGAAGTGTCAGCGCCGCGGAGCAACGCCAGCGCACCCACGCGCCCACGGACAACGAGAAGGACTCCACGTACGCGCCCAGCGCCACCACCGTCAGGATGGCCGCCGCCAGGGATGAGACATGCGCGCTCCCCATCCGGAAACCCTGGAGAATTCCGTCCAACGCCAGGCGCGCCAGGAATGACGGCGTCAGAAGTGTCATCACACGTTGGAACACATGCATGGCCAGCGGCACCACCACGTGCAGCGCGCCAAAGACCAGCAGTGCGCACAACGCCGCTGCTGCCAGGTGGGGAAGGTGTGCCGCGGCCTGGGCCACAGCCACGGCAGCGGAGAGCAACACCATGGCAAAGCCCAGCCGGCGGAGGTCCCTTGGGTTGGCCTCTTCCACGTGACCCTGCATGAGCTGGACGGGCGCCACGCGCGCCGCAAGCCGCGTGGGATGCCACGCACCCAGGGCCGCTGACATCAATCCGGCCAGGACACCCGGGAGGAGCATCAGTGCAGAGATGTCCACGGTGGCGTCAGCCATGGCCAGTTGTGGCTGGTTGAAGAGGTGGCCGGCATGACGCAGCGCAAGTTGTCCCAGCAGGGCACCACCCGCAGAGCCCGCCACGCCGCCCACGGCTCCGGCAAGCAAGGCTTCCAACAACAGCGCGTAAACCATGGCGCCCCGCGTGAGCCCCAATGAGCGCAGCGTGGCCAGCTCCGCACGCCGCTGGTGCACGGAGATGAACATGGCGCTGTACACAAGGAACGCCGCCACCAGCAGCACAATGAAGGTGCAGAGCAGCAGCCCGTCACGCAGCGTGGCCGCCGCAGCGCCACTTCCTCCAACGCCACCCTGCGGTGCTCTCACCTCACAGCAATGGCCCACCGCGGCGGACAGCCGGGCAAAGACCTCATCCCGCGTGGCGCCGGGGGCCACGGAGAACGTCACGCGGGAGTATGCGCTATGCAGCCCCACCAGCGCCTGCGCAGAATCAATGCCAACAACAACAACGCCAGATTCATACGCAGAATCAAGTGTATGACCCACGGGAAGCAGCGCATCCACCGTCAACGGCTGCCAGCCTTCCGCTCCCTGAACACTCAGCGTCCGTCCCGTGGCCACGCCGTGCTGACGTGCCCACCTGGAAGACACCACGCCCGCCGGCCGCGCAAGGAACCGTATGGGGTCATCCACCAGCGGCGCAGCGTCATCCACGCCCAGAGGCTGCAGGTCACCCAGCAGGTCCACACCCAGCAGCCACACGGGCTCCGGGATCCCCGCAACGGAGATCAGGCGTTCCACCAGGGGCGCCACGTGGGTCACGCCGGACGTCTGCAGCGCCTGGTCCACCACCACGTCAGGAACCACGCCGCCCTGAGCCTGGATGATGCCGTCCGAGCCAACATCAGCGCGCCGCACAAGCCCGTCAAACGCAACACTCACGCCGCTGCCCACCACAATCACGGCGCTGAGCAACGCTGCGCCCACGGCCACCCCAAGCACCTGCAGCAGCGTGCGCACCGGGTGCGCGCGCCAGTGACGGAGCGTGACCAGGGTCATCCAGGTGCGCAGTGGACGCGTGTCAGGTCCGGAGCGGTCCAAGTGCACGCTCCAACTCAGAAAGGTCTGGCACCACGGTGACGCCCCTGGGCGAGGTCCGCCAACGGGAGACCGCGTTGCCCCCCACCAGGATGCGCGTCTTGGATGGCAGCGCGTCCCGGATGGTGGCCACCATCCGCCGCACCTGGGTTCCGGGGCCCATCACGGCAGAGAGCAACACCACACGCGCGCCACTCTGCGTTGCTGCGGTCACCACCTCCTGCGCGGGAAGATCCGGACCCACATAGATGGCCCGCCAACCCAGCGAACTGGCGACGAGGGCCGCCATCAATGCCCCCAGCTCATGGCGTTCCGAGGAGAGTGTGGCGGCCACCACCACCGGCGCGGAGGGATTGGCGTTGTTGCGCAGCAACGTCCCAAGAATGCTGCGGATGACGGTGGATGCGGCGTGCTCATGCGCAATACCCAGGTTGTGGTCTGCCCAGCGCTGGCCAATCTCCTGCAGCAACGGCCCCAGCAGGTCTGCAGTCAGCGCTGGCGCCGTCATGGAAGACGCCGCTTCCAGCAGCACCCGCTCCGCCTGGTCCACTTCCATTCCGGAGATGGCATCAAGAAAGCGCTGCGAGAACGCTCCCGGCGTCACCGCGCCCACCGGCGCGGCCGGCGGGTCTGCACGTTGCGCCAGCGTGGCCAGGACCTCATTGGACAACGTTGCCACGGTGCCAATGGCGTGGCCGGAGTCCACCACACGTTTGATGGCCTTCAGCCGTTCCACATCCGCATCTGAATAGAGCCGTGGCCCACCGTCACGGGAGGGCTCCACCACCTGGTAGCGGCGCTCCCACATGCGCAGCAGCGTGGTGGACATGCCGGTCAGGCGCGCCACCATGCCAATCCGGTAGCGCACTGTGTCTGGTCCTGGACCGCCCGCCCGCCGCTGCATTGCACACCACGTTAAAGCGGCAGGACGTCTGCCGGAAAGTGAATGACAGTCTCAATCTGCACCGGCCTGAACCGCCGTGGCCATGTTGCAAGCCGCACCACGCAGCTTCTGAGGAGGAGCGCCATTTTCATCCAACCCGGCACCACGGCACGGCCAGCAGTGACGTCAAAGTGCCTGCCCGCCAGGAGCCGGCCAATGCCGGAGTAGATCCAGCGCGCCGCATGCACCGCCACAGACGCCTGCCAAGGGAGGTAGCGCACGCCAAGGTCCGCTGAGGCATACGCGCGGTCCGCCTCCGCCAGAAGCTGCTGCACCACCACGGAAACCGGTGCTTGCGCGCGCTCCGGAAACGCTCCGTGCGCGCGGAGGTTGGGTGCGCCCGCGCGCGTGAGCAGGTCTTCCGGCAGGTAGAGACGCCTGAGACCCCAGTCCTCCAGCACATCCCGGCAGATGTTGGTGAGCTGCATGGCCATGCCCAGGTGGACGGCGTGGCGGAGCGCGCGAACCTGCGAGACTCCCAGGATGTGGCACATCATCAGGCCCACCGTGCCGGCCACGCGGTAACAATACAGCAGCAGGTCCTCCAGGGAGCGGTAGTGAAACCCCTGGACGTCCATCTCCATGCCGCAGAGGAGCTCCTGGGGGTATTCGCGGGGGACCTGATGACGGCGGAAAACGTCCTGGATGGCGGCCAGCAGCACGTCCTGTGGTTGCTCAGGTCCATAGATGACATCCAGCTCCGCAAAGAGCTGTTGCATGGCATGGGCCTGCTTGCCATGGGGCGCCAGGTCCACCGCATCATCACACTGGCGGCACCACGCGTAGAGCACCGCCACGTCATCCCGTGCCGCCGCCGGCAGGAGCACGGACGCCAATGCAAAGCTCTTGGAATTTGAAGAAATACTCTTTCTGCTGAGCTCAACCGCCTGGCTCATGGGCGCTGCCCCATGCCCAGGTCCTTCAGGATCACGGACGCGGTGGCCTTGGCCGAATTGACCACACCCGGCACACCGGCGCCCGGGTGCGTCCCCGCGCCTACAATGTAGAGGCCGGGGATGGTGCCGTCCCGGTTGTGCGGACGGAACCACGCGCTCTGGGTCAACAGCGGCGCCACGGAGAATGCGGAGCCTTGCCAGGCGTTGAGCTCACCCTGGAAATCCTGCGGTGTGAAGTGGCGCTGCGTGACCACGTGACGGCGGAGATCCGGCAGGTACCGCTCCAGCGCCGCCAGGATGCGGTCCGCATAACGCGGGCCCAGCGTGCTCCAATCCACCGCGGCGTTGCCCAGGTGTGGCACCGGGCTGAGGACGTAGAATGAGGAACATCCCGGAGGCGCCAGCGAGGGATCCGTCACCGTGGGAGCATGCAGGTACAGGCTGAAATCATCCGGCACCTGCGGTCCGTTGAAGATGTCCCGCAGCAACTCTTTGTAGCGCCGTCCAAAGATCACACTGTGGTGTGCGGTTCCCGGAAAGACGCAGTCCGTCCCAAAATAGAGGACAAACAGGGACATGGACCATTCCATCCGCTCCAAAGCGCGGCGCTGGGATTGTCCGCGCGCGGTGTCTCCGTAGAGGCGTGCGTAGGTGTGATGGAGGTCTGCGTTGGACACCACCAGGTGGAAGTCCTCAGTGCCGTGGTTGGCGTGCACGCGGTGGCGGGTGCTGCCGCGGTGATCCACCAGCTGCACGCGCTCCACCGGGGATGAGAGCCGGATCTCTCCGCCCAGGTCCTCAAAGAGCTTCACCAGGGCACGCACCAACGCGCCGGTTCCACCCTTGGGAAAGAACACGCCCCACTGCTTCTCCAGAAAATGGATCAGCGTGTAGATGGAGCTGGTCTCAAACGGATTGCCACCCACCAGCAGCGAGTGAAAACTCAGCGCCTGCCGCACGTGCTCATCCGTCACAAACCGGGACACCGCGCCGTACACTGAGCGGTCCGCGCGCAGCCGGATCAGCTCCGGGGCCACGCGCACCATGTCACTGAACCGCAAGAACGGAGTGGCCGCCAGCTCCTGGTATCCCGTGGAGAAGACCTCACGGCTGTAGTTCACAAAGCGCTGGTAGCCCTCCACATCCTGCGGATTGAAGCGGGCAATCTCCTTCATGAACTCCTGGGTATCACCCGTGTAGTCCATGGCCGCCCCGTCCTCCCAGAGCAGGCGATAAAAGGGTGTTACCGGCATCAGCTCCACCGCGTCCTTCATGCGGCGGCCGCCCACTTCAAAGAGCTCTTCCAGGCAGGGGGGCGCGGTGATGACGGTAGGCCCGGCATCAAAAGTAAAACCTTTATCCTGGTAGACGTAGGCGCGGCCGCCCGGCTTGTCGCGCGCTTCATAGAGCACGGTCTGCACACCGGCGGCCTGCAACCGGATGGCCACAGCCAGGCCACCAAATCCGCTGCCAATCACGGCGGCACGCTGCCCGGCTGACGTTGGGCGGGCCACTTCCTGAACGCGGAGCTCATCCATAGCTGGCCTGCAACCTTTCAATTTCCTTCTCCAGTTGTTTGAGCACCGGCGGTGCCCCTACGTGGGCGCTGAGCTCCATCAGCGAGCGGCGCAGGTGATGTCCCGCGCGCGCGCGCCCGTTCGCTTTCACCCGCGCCGCCATCTCAGCCGCCAGGTCAGACGCCAGGTGCTGCCCCGCGCGCACCTTGGCGCCGGTGGCCTGCAATGCAGCAAACGCAGCGTCATCCAGGTCTTCCGCCAGCCAGGCCCACGGCCACGTCAGACGCCCCAGTCCCAGGTCCTCTTCCGCTTTGGCCCGTCTTGCTGCCGTGCAGATGCTGCCCAGGTCATCCAGCATCTGGAGTCCCACGCCCAGGCTGCGGCCAAACCGGGAGACGCTGCGCATCACGTTCTCCGGTGCTCCCGCCGCCGCCGCGCCCAGACCCGCCGCCAGCTCCACCAGCGCGCCGGTCTTCAGCTGGGTGGATGCCTGCACTGCGGGCTCCACGTCCTTGCGGGGCAGCTGCGTGACGTCAACAGAAAGATCAAGCGCCTGGCCGTAGTGTGCGCGGAGCTGGGTCATACCCAGCAGTTTCAGCAGGCGCAGCTTGATGGCGGGCGCAACATCCAGGCTGTCCAGCAGCACCTGCGGCCAGAAGTACAGCCAGTTGCCTGCGTTGAGCGCCCGCGCCACGCCGTGTTGCAGATGGAGTGCGGGTGCACCGCGGCGCTCCTGGGAACCGTCCTGGATGTCATCCACCACCAGGGATCCCGCGTGCAGCGCTTCCACGCTGAGGGCCAGCTCCACGGGCGCTATTCCAACGCCACCGCCAAGCACGTAGCCCCACTGCACCAGGCGCGCGCGGAACTCTTTGGAGGGACGCGCCAGGAACTCCGCCAGCGGGCGGTGCAGCGCATTTTCCCACAGGGAAGCCGGCACGGAACCCGAGCGCAGGTCCAACAACTGCTCCAGGCCACGCGGCGTGAACATGTCATCCAATGCAAGGAGCAGAGGCGACCCGTTGGGTTGCGCCCGCTGAGCAGGAACCTTCATGCGAACAATCCCTCCGTGATGGCCAACCGCAGCGAGATGCCTTGGGGCGGACGCCCGCCAAGAATCTGCAGGCAGTCCGTGCGGGTGAGCTGCGCGGCGTAGAAGCGCCGGATGACGTCATCAGAACGTGTGTAGAAGCGCTCAAAAACGCGCCAGCGTTCCGCGGGTGGCACGGCGCGGAACAGCAGCCGGTTGAGCAATGCACCAAAGCGGGATTGACGGTCCTGCGCGTGGCAGAACGCGCGCCACTCGGCGTCATGAAAGGAATGCGCGGTGCCGCGGGAGGCCACCAGCATGGCCAGCCGCGCCGCCACCGGGAACGAATACCCCGTGGTGGGATGGAACCAACCACCCTGGTAGCCCGCCACCAGCGGTGGCCCGGACCGCGCACACGGCTGGTGCCGCATGGGCAGTGGAAGCACACCGTGCTCCTCCCGGACCACATGATCCACCGCCAGGCCCTGGTCCGCCGCGTAGCGCAGCACGCCGGCCCGCAGCGCGTCCTGATCCAGCGCCGCATGGTCCGAGAAGCGCGTGTCCTCCACCAGCACCCGGTCCGGCGCCAACGGCAGCACGTAGAAGAAGCGGAACCCGTCTTCCTGCGGCACGGTTGCATCCATCAGCGTGGCAACAGACGTGGCCACCGGCGTCCGCAGCGCCAGCTCAAGGCCAACAAATTTCTGGAACCCGGCGGCGCCCTGCGCCAGGCGCTCCGGTCCGCGTGCGTCCACCACCAGCGCGGCGTTGAGCTCCTCACCGCTGCTGAGCCTGACGCTGTGGGCGCTGAGATCCGTGACGCTGGTGCCCAGGCGCAGGCTGCAGTGAGGCCGCGCCGCAAATTCCGCGCTGATCACGTCATGAAAACGCCCGCTGCTGACGGCGGCGTACGGCTCACGCACGTGGCGCTCCAGGCCGGGGAAAAGCACCCGGTGGCCCGCAGGCCAGGACGCGCTGATCAGCGGCGCCACCATGCGGTGCGCCTCCGCGGTCAGGTCTGATCCGTGGAAGGCCCAGGTGTGGTTGCCGCCCAGACGTGCGCCCCGCTCCACCAGCGCCACGCGCAGGCCCGGCTGACGCTGGAAGAGCGCCAGCGCCATCAGCCCGTTCTGCAATCCACCGCCCACCAGCACGGCATCAAAGCTCTCAACTGACACGCAGCCTCCGACGAGCTGACACGGTTGTATAGCTTTTGTACCGTTTCTGTGCAAGGTGCTGATCCGGGTCGTTCCGGAAAGAGTGTCACCGCACCCGTTGGGCGGTATCCGCATCAACAGTGGGAGCTGGACGTTGCATGGTGGGACCGCATGACTGCTGACCTGAAGCTGACGGAATCTCCCCGCGCCGCCGTGGTGCTGGCGGAGCCCATTCGCACGCGCGCCGGGTTCTTCTCTCGCTGGGCCACCATGGGAAGCATGGGCATCCAGATGATGTTCCATGACCGGCTGAAGCTGGCGGGCACGTTGTTTGGTGTGGTGTTTGCGGTGGTGCTGGGAAATTTCCAGGCCGGCACATTCCTGGCGCTGCTGGGCAAGAACCGGATGTTTGTGGAGAACGTGCCGGTGGACGTGTGGATTGTTCCGCCGGGGACGCGCCAGTTCCAGGGCGGCAAACCGCTGACGGATGCGCAGCTCAACCGGGCCCGCGCAACAGAAGACGTGGAATGGGCAGAGCCCCTGGTCCTTCAGACTGCCCAGGTGCAGCTCACCAACGGCGGCGCGGAGCCGGTGTCCCTGGTGGGCACGCGGGCGCCACGGTTTGCCGGTGGCCCGTGGAATGTGGTGCGCGGCAACACGGAGGATCTGCTGCAACCCGGCGCCGTCTTCTTTGAAGATGCCGAGCGCGAAAAACTTGGCGGCATCAACCTGGGCAGCGTGCGTGAGCTGGCAGGACACAAGGTCCAGGCGGTGGGCTTCACGTGGGGGCTGCTGCCGTTTGCACCGGCGTACGCTTTTGCGGAGCAGACGCTGGCGCGGGAAATCCTCAAGCTTGCACCGGACAAACACACCTTCATTCTTGTGGGGGTGGCGCCGGGCGCAGATCACGTGGCGGTGCGTGAGCGTCTTGCGCGCGCGTTGCCGGATACGCGCGTGATGACCCGGCGGGAGTACCTGGACGCCATTCTCAAATACATTCTGACGGAGACGCAGATTGGATTCAGCTTTGGATTGTCCACCATCATGGGCCTGCTGGTGGGGCTCATCACCGTGGCGTTGTCCATGTTCTCGTCGGTGATTGACAACATGCGCCAGTTTGGGACGTTGAAGGCCATGGGCGCCACCAACGGTGACCTGGCGCGGCTGCTGTTTGTGCAGGCGGTAGTCTACGGGCTGGTGGGCTCCTTGCTGGGGCTGGGCATGGTGGCGTCCATGGTCAGCGGGATGCGCAATCCGCAGCTCACGCCGGTGATTCCCTCAGAGGCGTACGCCATCACCACCGTGTTGATGGTGGGCGTGTGTGTGGCGGCCAGTGTCCTGGCGTTGCTGCGCCTGCGAAAGCTGGAGCCCGCCATGGTGTTCCGATGAGCGCTGATACCGCCATTCAGCTCCGTGGCATCACCAAGACCTACGGCCAGGGTGCGCTGGCATTCCAGGCGCTCAAAGGTGTGGACCTGACGGTGGGCCGTGGTGAATTTATGATGTTGGTGGGTCCTTCCGGCAGCGGGAAGACCACACTGCTGTCCATCCTGGGCTGTGTGCTGGCACCCACGGAAGGCGAGGGCTGGCTCTTTGGTGAAGCGCTCCACCGCCGGCGGGAGGCGGAGCTTCCCGTGCTGCGGCTCTCGTACATTGGTTTCATTTTTCAGGGTCACAACCTGATGCCGGCGTTGACGGCGCTGGAGAACGTGGCGCTGCCGCTGCGCATGCGCGGATTCTCACGACGTGCGGCGCGCGCAGAAGCGGCGGACACGCTGGCGGCGGTGGGGTTGGCGGACAAGCTGGATTCACTTCCGGAGATGCTCTCCGGCGGACAGCGTCAGCGTGTGGCAGTGGCGCGTGCAGTGGCGGGGAAACCGCCGCTCATCCTGGCGGATGAGCCCACCGCAGCGCTGGACGCACAGAGCGGCATGCAGGTGACGCAGCTTCTCAAACAGTTGACCACCCAGCGCGGCCACACCGTGGTGGTGGTGACTCATGACAACCGGATCTTCCACCTGGCGGACCGCACCGTGCACATTGAAGACGGACGTATGGTGCCGCCGCCCGCAGACCACTGACCCCATCTGGTGACGGACATGCGCAAGAGAGCCAAATACATCAAGCCCGCGTTGTTCCTGCTGCTGCTGGGAAGCTGCGGTTTGCAGCTGGTCCGCGCGGCCACATCAGTTCCCGTCACCACGCCCATCACCAAGGACGTGGTCAAATCCGGCCGGGAAGCGGTCTCACGCGTGGGTGGTGAGGACGTGCGCGCGCCGCTGGCAGACCAGCCGGGGCTGGTGGGCGGCAACGGGATTGTGGAGCCCGCGGAGCGTGAGACCCGGGTGGCGGCGCAGGTCACCGCCGTGGTGCAGAAGGTGCTGGTGCGTGAGGGTGCCACCGTCAAGGCCGGGGACGTGTTGGTGGAACTGGCCAACGCCACTGAACGCGCGCAGGTGGCCGCCGCGGAGGCGGATGTTGCGCAGGAGCGGGCACATCTGCAGCGGACAAACAATGGTATGCGCGCGGAGGAGCAGGACGCGCTTGAAGCGGACCGGGATGCGGCCAGAGCCCGCGCGGCACGGAGCGCGGACACGCTGGTCCGGACGGAGCGCCTGCAGAGCCTGGGTGCCATCAGTGCGGAGGAGTTGGAGCGGGACCGGCGCCAGGCGCAGGCGGACGCGGCCCTGGCGCGGGCCACTCAAGCGCGCGTTGAGGCTGCCAAGGCCGGGTCCCGCACCGAGGAGATCACCGCCGCCAAAGCACGCCTGTCCGCGGCGCAGGCGCGGCTGGACCAGGCGCGCGCCAACCTTGCGCGGCTCACGGTGCGCGCGCCGCTGGACGGAGAAATCCTGCAGGTGAAGATCCGTGAGGGCGAGCTCTACAGCTTTCAGGGTGGTGTGGAGCCGCTGGTGATCATGGGAGATACGCGGAAGCTGCGCGTGCGCATGGATGTGGATGAGCGGGACATTGCGCGCGTGGCGTTGGGCGCGGCGGCGTATGTGGTGGCGGATGCGTTTGGGGCGCGGAAGTTCACCGGCCAGGTGGT
>Ga0163144_10013161_pt1 | contig 17300 bp, 17 predicted proteins | sample OliLak19BULKMAT1_FD_123175 | JGI IMG/M metagenome (GOLD analysis project Ga0163144, IMG submission 123175) | Freshwater microbial mat bacterial communities from Lake Vanda, McMurdo Dry Valleys, Antarctica - Oligotrophic Lake LV.19.BULKMAT1 | ecosystem: Environmental > Aquatic > Freshwater >... | reverse complement strand
GGCCGACGAGGTGATCGAATGAAGCGAGTGATGAAGCGCCGACTTCCGTCTGCCGCTCGATCGGCGGCGCTGGCGTTGGTCCTCGTCATGACATGCCTGATGCCGGCGCGCGCGCAGAGTCCCGAGCGGGTCTATCGCCTCGGAATCCTCGCCCTCACCGCGGGATCCGAGCGGGGCATCCGCGAGGTCACGCTGCCCGAACTCGCGAAGCTCGGCTTCGTCGAGGGCCGCAACCTCGTGCTCGATGGGCGGAGCGGCGCCGTCGCCGCGCTGCCGGGCCTCGCCTCGGAGCTGCTGGCGACGCGGCCGGACGCGATCATCACGTTCGGCGGAAGGCCGACGATTGCCATGCGCGCGGCGACCAGCAGCGTGCCGATCGTGATGTACACCGACAATCCGGTGGCGCTCGGCCTCGCCGCAAGCTTCGCGCGCCCCGGCGGCAACGTCACCGGCGTCGCCATCATGGTGCTGGAGCTGCACGGCAAGCGGCTCGAGCTGCTGCTCGAGGCGGCGCCCGCGGTACGGCGCGTGGCCGTGCTGCTCAACACCCACTCGCCGAGTATGACAGAGGCCGAGCGCATCATGCGCGTGGTGGCGGCGAGCGCCGGGATCGAGCTCATCGTCTTCACCGCTGCGGATGCAGGCGACTACCCGAGCGCATTCGCGGCGATGCGCGCCGCCGGCGCCGAGGCGCTGGTGATCGGCTCGGATCCGCGCTTCGCCGCCGACGCAGCACCGCTCGCCGATTTCGCCCGCGCGGCGCGCCTGCCGACGAGCTGCGAGTGGCCCGGGAATACACGGGACGGCTGCCTGCTCGGCTACGGCCCGGAAACCACCGCGCTGCGCCGGCGCATGGCGCATCAGCTCGCGCGCATCTTTCGCGGCGCTGCGCCCGGCGAGATGCCGATCGAGCAACCGACGAATTTCGAACTGGCGATCAATCTCGCGACCGCCCGCGCGCTCGGCCTCACGATTCCGCCCGCGCTGCTCGCGCGCGCCGACGAGGTGATCGAATGAAGCGGCGGACGCTCCTCGCCGGCGCGGCCGCGCATCGCCATCCTCTACCCGCAGGCCGAGTCGGGCGGACGCCACCCGATCGAGGGCGAGCTGGCCGCGCTCGGCTACGTCGACGGCCGTACCGCGACGCTCGACCGGCGCTGGGCCAGCGGCGATTTTGCGCGCATGCCCGCGCTTGCCGAGGAGCTGGTGCGCGCGCGCCCCGACGTGATCGTCGCCAGCACCACCGCGGCGGCCCTCGCGCTCAAGGGCGCGACGACGGTCATTCCGATCGTCGTGCTGTCGAGCGGCGACGCGGTCGGCAGCGGGCTGGTGCGGAGCCTCGCGCGCCCCGGTGGCAACGTCACCGGCAACTCGTTTCTCGGCCCCGAGCTGGCGGTCAAGCTGGTCGAGCTGGTCCGCGAGCTGGCGCCGCGGATCGCCCGCCTCGCCTTCGTCGCCAACGCCGCGCTGCCGCCGGAGCCGATCTTCCACGGCGAGATGCGCGAGGCGGCGCGCCCGCTGGGACTCGCGGTGGAGTTCGTCGATACGAGACGCCCCGGGGATTTCGAGCGCAGCATCGAGGCGGTGGTCGCGATGAACGCCGAGGCGGCGATCTTCGCGCCCGGGGGCTACAGCGACCGGCCCGACGACCGCGCCCGGCTGCTGGCGGCGATCGTCGCGATCCGCATCCCATCGGTGTTCTTCCGCCGCGAGTACGTGGATTCCGGCGCCCTGATGGCCTACGGCGCGAGCTTCGCGGCGATGAATCGCCAGGCGGCGATCTACGTCGACCGGATCCTCAGGGGCGCCAGCCCGGCCGAGCTGCCGGTGGTGCAGCCGACCAAGTTCGAGCTGGTGATCAACCTGCGTGCGGCGCGCCGCCTCGAGATCGCGATTTCGCCGCTCCTGCTCGCCCGCGCCGACGAGGTGATCGAATGAGCGCCGGCCGTCGATGTTCGTGTTTCGTCTCGACGTCGCGGTCGGCGCATTGCTCGGCTACGTCGCCGACATCGCGCGCGACCTCGCGACGCTGCGCTGTGCTTCGCCGGATGGTCACCCCTGCGGCTCGTTCAACAACACCACGGCATGGTCGCCCGACGTCACCAGCGTGCCGTCGGCCTTGACCAGCGCGCCGCGCTCGATGGCGATGCCGCGGCCGGGGCGCGAGCTCGGGCGCTTCTCGACCAGGGTGAGTTCGAGATGCACTGCGTCGCCTGGTTCGAGCGGGGCATGGAACTTGACCTTGTCCCAGCCGAGCGAGGCGACGACGCTGCGCTCGAAGCAGCCGAGCCCGGCCTTGAGGCCTTCGATCAGCGCAAGGCCGAACAGCCCGTGCGCGATGCGGCCCTTGAAGCCCGCGGCGCGCGCGAAATCCTCATCCATGTGCACGGGATGGTTCTCGCCGGTGAGCGCGGCGTAGCCGTCGATGTCGGCGAGGGTGATCGGCCGCGGCGCGCTCTTCAGCACCGTGCCGGGGACGAAGTCCTCGTACCAGATCTGCGTGGTCATCCCGGCTTCCTCCACTCCGCCTCCTGCAGGCGGCGCCAGTCGATCTTGCTGCTGCCCGAGCGCGGCAGCGAGTCGACGAATTCGACGAGGCGCGGCGCTTTGTAGATCGCCATCGCGCCGCGCGCCCAGGCGATCAGCGCTTCGGCGTCGAGCGTGGCGCCGGGGCGGCGCACGACGAAGGCCTTCACCGCCTCGCCGCGCTCGGCGTCGGGCGCTGCGATGACGCAGCATTCCTGCACCTGCGGATGGCGATAGAGCATCGCCTCGATTTCGGCCGGCCAGACCTTGTAGCCGGCGACGTTCACCATCCGCTTCAGGCGGTCGACGATGTAGTAGTAGCCCTCCGCGTCGACGCGGCCGAGATCGCCGGTGCGCAGGAAGCGCAGGCCGTCGCGCTCGAAGAACGCCTCGGCGGTCGCCTCGGGCTGGCGCCAATAGCCGCGCATGATCTGCGGACCGGCGACGACGATCTCGCCGACCGCGTCGGGGCCCAGCTCCACCAGCGTCTCCGGGTCGACGATGCGCGACTCCGTGTCGTGGATGGGAATGCCCAGGCATTGCGGCTTGGGCCGATCGGGCGGGTTGAGATGCGTCGGCGCGATCGTCTCGCTGAGCCCGTAGCCCTCGACGAAGCGCAGGCCCCAGCGGCGCTCGAGCTCCTCGGCGACGGCCGCGGGCATGCTCGAGCCGCCACCGGTGAGGATGCGCAGCTTCGCGAAGGCGCTCTCGCGGAATCCCGGCGCGTGCAGGACGTCGACGATCATCGTCGGCGCGGCACTCCACAGCGTGACGCCGTAGCGCTCGAACAGCGGCGCCACCAGGTCGCGGTCCCAGCGCGCCATCAGCACGATGCTCGCACCGGCCGCGAGGCCGCCATTCATCGACACCTGCATGCCCGCGACGTGGAACAGCGGCATGAAGCCGCTCACGACCGTGTCGTCGTCGTAGCCGTACCAGCGGGCCTGGGCGACGGCGGTGAAGACGGCGTTGGAATGCGGATGGATGCACGCCTTCGGCCGGCCGGTCGTGCCGGAGGTGTAGGGCATGACGCAGAGATCGTCGCGCGTCGTCGTATCCGGCAGCGGCGGCTCGCGCTCCGCCAGCGCCGTTTGCCAGGCGACCGCGCCGGCCGGCCGGCGATCCGGCAGCACGCTCTCCGCGAGAACGGGCGGCATGCGGAACGGCGTCGTCGTCGGCACCTCGTCGGCATAGGCCGCGACGATCACCCGTGTGAGCGGCGTCGGCATGAGTGCTGCGAAGCGTGAGAGGAGCTCGGCGCCAACCACCGCCACCCGCGCGCCGCTGTCCTCGGCGATCCAGGCGAGCTCCTCGGCGAGGTTCATCGGATTGATCGGCACGACGACCGCGCCCGCGCGCAGGACCGCATGGTAGGCGGTGACGAAATGCGGCGAGTTCTGCATGTCGAGCAGGACGCGATCGCCGCGCGCCACGCCGCAGCGGCGCTGCAAGAACGCGGCGAGACGCTCGACGCGGCGCAGAAGCTCGGCGTAGCTGATCTCCGCGCCGTAGAAGGCGAGCGCGAGATGGTCCGGCCGGCGCTGTGCGGAGCGGCGCAGCGCCTCGTTGAGCGTCGGCGGCAGCGCGCCGAGATCGCGTGGTACGGCGGCGGGCCAGAAGAGCGACGGCGGGCTCATGGCATGGCGGATTCGAGCGGGTGGTGGCAGCGAACGATATGATCGGGCGCTACGGCGCGCAGCGTCGGCGCCTCGGTTGTGCAGAGCTTGGTCTCCAGCGGGCAGCGTCCAGCGAAGCGGCAGGCGTTCGGGTCGGGGTCGATCGGGCTGCGCGGTTCGCCGTCGAGATGTTCGCGCGTCGCGCGCGCAACGCCGGGCAGGCGCGGGATCGCCGACAGCAGCGCGCGGGTGTAGGGATGCCGCGGGGCGCGGAACAGCGTCGCGGAATCCGCCGTCTCGACGACCTGGCCGAGATACATGACGGCGATGCGGTCGCAGAGCAGGCGCACGACGGTGAGGTCGTGGCTGACAAAGAGCAGCGCGACGCCGGCCTGGCGGCGGAGCTGCACGAGCAGCTTGAGCACGAGCGCCTGGACCGAGACGTCGAGCGCCGAGGTCGGCTCGTCGAGCACGAGCAGCCGCGGCTCGACCGCCATCGCGCGCGCGATCCCGACGCGCGCCTTCTGGCCGCCGGACAGCTGATGGGGGAAGCGCGAGAACAGCTCGCGCGGCAGGCCGACCTGTGCCGCCGCCTTCTCGACGCGCGCGGCGATCTCGCGTGTGCTGCCTGGCAGCAGCATGCGCACGGGATCGGCGATCGCCTCGAAGACGCTGAAGCGCGGGTTGAGACTCTCGGTTGGATCCTGGAAGACCATCTGCACGTGCCGGCGCTGCGGCGACGTCGCGAAGCGCGCCGGCGAAACGTCGTGGATCCCGGCGCCGTCGAGCAGGATCTCGCCCGCATCGGCGTCGATCAGCCGGCTCGCCAACCGCGCGAGAGTCGACTTGCCGCAGCCGGACTCGCCGACGAGGCCGAGCGCTTCGCCCGGCATGACGCGCAGGTCGACATGGTCGACCGCGGCCAGCCGCGACGATGCGCGTCGCCGCCACGGCCAAGCGAGGCCGGTCTGCGCGCCCGCGACGGTGAAGGATTTGCTCAGCGCGCGAAGCTCGAGGACCGGCGTCACAGCGGCACCTTGCAGGCGACGCGATGGTCGGGCCCGCACGGCGCGGGGCGGATGGGGCCCTCGTCGCATGCCGCGCGCCGCCGCTCGCAGCGCTCGCTGAACCGGCATGCCGGCAGATCGTCACGGCGCAAATCGGGCAGGGCGCCGTCGATGGGCGACAGCGCATCGACGCTCTCGACCGCGCTCGGCACGCTCGCCAGCAGCTTCGCCGTGTAGGGATGGCGCGGCTGCGCGAACAGCGCGCGGACGGGCGCGTCCTCGACGACGTGACCGGCATGCATGACGACGATGCGGTCGCAATACTCCGAGGCCAGGGCGAGGTCGTGGGTGATGAACACCGCGCTCATGCCGCGCTGATGCACGCTGTCGCGGACGAGATCCATGATGACGGCCTGCGTCGTGACGTCGAGGCCGGTGGTGGGCTCGTCGGCGAGCAGCAGCCGCGGGGCGCAGGCGAGCGCCATCGCGATGCCCACCCGCTGGCACATGCCGCCGGAAAGCTCGTAGGGGACGGCGGCGAGGCGCCGCTCCGGATCGGGGATCCTGACCTGGCGCAGCACGGCCAGCACCTTCTCGCGGATCGTCGCCGCCGGCCCCGGATCGTGCCGGGCGATCACGTCGGCGATCTGTAGGCCGATCGGGCGGATCGGGTTGAGCGCGGTGCGCGGGTTCTGGAACACGATCGAGATCTCGCGACCGCGCAGGTCGCTGAGCTGCGCCTGCGACAGGCGAAGCAGGTCGCGGCCGCCGAACATCACCCGCCCCGAGGCGACGCGCGCCGCGGCGTCGAGCAGGCCGAGGATGCCATAGGCCGTCACCGACTTGCCCGAGCCGGACTCACCGACGATGCCGAGGATCTCGCCCTCGGCGATGGCGAAGCTGACACCCTCCAGCGCATGCACTGTCCCGGCGCGCGTGCGGAAGGTGACCGTGAGGTCCTCGATCGCGAGCAGCGCCGCCGTCGCGCTCATGTCCGGCTCCGCGGATCGACGATGTCGCGCAGGCCGTCGCCGAGCAGGTTGAAGCAGAACACGGCGAGCATCAGCGCGGCGCCGGGAAACGCCGCCAGCCACCATCGTCCCGACAGGATGAACTGCGCGCCCTCGGCGACCATGATGCCCCACTCGGGCGTCGGCGCGCGCACGCCGAGACCGATGAAGGAGAGGCCCGCCGCGTTGAGCACGGCCCAGCCGAGATTCACCGAGGCCTGGACGACCAGAGTCGGAAGGATATTCGGCAGCAGGAACACGCGCAGGATGCGCAGGTTGCTCGAGCCGCCGATACGCGCCGCCTCGACGTAGCCGAGACCGCGGCGCACGCTGACCTCGGCGCGCGCGAGCCGGACGTAGAAGGGGAGGTTGATGACGGCGGTGGCGTAGACGACGCTCGATACGGAGTTGCCGAGCGCGGCGACGACGCCCATGGCGAGCGCGAAGAGAGGAAACGCCATCAGGACGTCGACGATTCGGCCGCCGACGCGATCGAGCATGCCGCCGAAATAGCCCATCGCCGCGCCGATCATCGCACCGATCGACAGCGACAGCAGGACCGCGCCGAAGGCGATGGCGAGGTCGATGCGCGTAGCGACGACGACGCGCGAGAAGATGTCGCGCCCGAGCTGGTCGGTGCCGAACCAATGCGCCGCCGATGGCGGATTCAGCGCGATCGCCGTGTTGGTCGCGAGCGGATCGTAGGGGACGAGCGCGGGGCCGAGCAGCGCCGAGAAGAGCAGGATCGCCAGCAGCAGCAGGGCCGCCAGATTGACCGGGTTCTCTGTCAGGACGTAGCGCGCCAGCGCGAGGCGCTCACGCATGATGAAGCAGGGCCGCGCGCGGATCGAGCAGGGTGTAGGCGATGTCGACGAGCAGGTTCACCAGCACGAAGATCGCCGCCATCACGAGCATGAATCCCTGCACCGGCGCGTAGTCGAGCGACAGCAGCGCGTTGAGCGCGTAGGAGCCGACGCCCGGCCAGGCGAAGACGCGCTCGACCAGGACGTTGGCGCCGAGCATGTAGGAGAAGACGAGACCGAGCGTGGTGACGATCGGCAGCATCGCGTTGCGCAGCGCGTAGGTGAAGACGATCTTCCGCCAGCCCAGGCCGTTGGCGCGCGCGGTGCGGATGAAGTCGCTGTGGAGGACGCCGAGCATCGAGGCGCGGGTCATGCGCGCGAGCGGGGCCAGCGCGAAGATCGCCATCGTGACGCTCGGCAGCACGAGCTGTCGCAGCGCCGACACGAAGCCCGCACCGTCGCCGGCCGCCAGCGTGTCGACGAGAAGGAAGCCGGTGACCGTGGGCGGCGCAATCGCGAAGGGATCGAGGCGGCCGATCGGCTCGGGCGCCCAGCCGGCGAGGTAGTAGAGGAAATAGATCAGCAGCAGGCCGCTCACGAAGGTCGGCAGCGAGACGCCCGCGGTGCTGACGAGCCGCGAGACGTGGTCGACGAACGAGCCCGGGCGCAGCGCCGCGGCGATGCCGAGCGGCAGGGCGATGCCGACGGCGAGGGCGAAGGCGACGAAGGTCAGCTCGGCCGAGGCCGGCAGCAGGCGCAGCATGTCGCGCGCGACCGGCTGGCCGGTCGTGATGGAATTGCCGAGGTCGCCGTGCAGCAATTGTCCGACATAGATGAAGAACTGCTTCCACAGGGGTTCGGCGAGTCCGAGCTTCTCGCGGATCGCCTGGACGGTCGCCGCATCGGCCGTCGGATTGCTGGTGAAGAAGACCGCCGGATCGCCGGGGATCAGTCGCGTGAGGATGAACGTCGCGATCACCACCCCGGCGAGAGTCGGGATCATGCCGAGAAGGCGGCGAAGCAGCAGGTTCATGGGCGGATGCCGGCGCGCCGGGGCTCGTCCTGCCCGCGGCGCGCCGTGTCGTGCGTCAGATGCGCTTGAGCGTGCGCAGCTCGAGCTGGCGATGGAACAGGTACTTGTAGCCGTCGATGCTCTTCTGCATGCCGGTATCGAGCGCCGGCTGCCAGAGCAGGATGATCGGGATCTCCTGCTTGGCGAGCGTGATCATGCGCTTGATGTCGGTCTGGTAGACGGCACGGTCCGTCTCGTAGCGGGTCTTGTCGACGAGCGCGGCGAATTCCGGGTTGCGGTAGGTGCCGAAATTCCAGCGCGTCGCGCCGTGATAGAAGATGCGGAAGAAATAGTCGGGATCGTTGAGGTAGGCGGCCGAGCCTTCGAAGAAGAAGGGGACCTCCTTCTTCTCGAGCAGCGTGCCGAGCTGGCCGCCCGGCACCTTGTTGATCGTCACCTTGATGCCGATGCGGCCGAGCGCTTCCTGGACCAGGAGCGACACGGGCTCGGCGACGGGCGCCAGCGACAGCTCGAAGGAGAACGTCGTCTCGAACCCGTTGGGGAAGCCGGCTTCGGCGAGCAGCGCCTTGGCCTTCGCCGGATCGGTCGCGTAGCCCAGCGGCTGCGGGAACTCGGTGCCGTCGGCCGCGCCCGCCACGCCGCCGAAGAGCGGTTGGCCGCGCTTGAAGAGCGCCGCCTCGAACATCTGCTGGTAGGGAAGGGCGTGGGCGATCGCCTGACGGACCTTGACGTTGTCGAAGGGCGCCAGCGTGCCGTTCATGCCGATGAACTGGAACGCGCCCGCCATCGGCACACCGACGACCTGCGTCGTGCCGGCCGTCGCCTGGGACAGCGAGACCGCATCCTGCGGCGACATGTCCTGGACGATGTCGGCGTCGCCGCGCTCGAGCGAGCTGCGCCGCGCCTGGCCGTCGGGCACCACCTGCCAGAGGATGCGGCGGAAGAATGGCAGCTCGCCGCTCTTCCAGGTGTCGTTGCGCGACAGCGTCACACTCTGGCCGGGCGTGTGGGCCTCGACGCGATAGGCGCCGCCGCCGGCGACGTTGTTCTTGAGCCAGTCATTGCCCCAAGCATCGCCGGCGCCGGCTTGCGCCTTCACGAGCTTGGCGTTGTAGATCACGCCATATGTCGCGGCAAGATTGGGCAGCGTGAAGCGGTCAGGCTGCGGCGTCGTGATCCGGAAGGTGTATTGGTCGACGACCGTGAACTGCTCGGGACTCGTCATCGAACCGGTCGAGAACTGCGAGCGCCCGATCGGACTCGCGACCACGCGGTCGAAGGACCACTTGACGTCCTCGGCGGTCACCGGCGTGCCGTCGTGGAACTGCGCGTTGCGGCGCAGGTGGAAGGTGATGGTTTTGCCGCCGTCGGACGTCTCCCAGCGCTCGGCGAGTTCGCCCTCGAGCTTGTAATAGTCGTAGTAGAGCGTGCCGTCGGGACGCTTCGTCGTCGCGAAGCGCAGCAACCTGTCGTAGGTGTTCCAGTGCACCTGGATCGCGTTGCGATTCACGCCGACCCCGATCGGGTCGAAGGAATTCGGCCCGGCCTGGCTCAGGATCCGAAGACTCTCGGCGCGCGATTGCGCATGCGCGTGCGCGAGCGGCAATGCGCCCGCGACGGCGACGATTGCAGCGGCCTTCGCAAGTTCTCTACGACGCATTTTTCCCTCCACGCTTGGTTGCCACGGCTGCATGCCGCGCTCCGATGTTCGACCGGTCGTTGACACCCCTGGTCCGTAGCGATTCAATGAAACAGCATTTCTCGACTTAAACAACGGCTCTGTCGCGGCGCGGCAGCGGCGGCGGGGATCAACGGCATGTCGGATATCGAACCAGCGGACCACGAGTTGCTGGCGAAGGGCGTGCGCGACTTCGTCACGCGCGAGTTGCTGCCGCACGAGGATCTCGTCGAGCGTCTCGACGCCGTCCCCGACGAGCTGTTCGCGCAGCTGCGACGCAAGGCGATCGCAGCAGGCTACTACGCGCTCAACATGCCGGCCGAACACGGCGGCGGCGGTCTCGTCGCGCGCGAGCGCGCGGTGGCGGAGATCGAGTTCGGTCGCGTCAGCCGCGCGCTCGGCATCATCTGCAACCGCCCCGCGCCGATCCTCAAGGGCTGCGTCGGCGACCAGATCGAGACCTATCTGCGCCCGACGATCCGCGGCGAGCGTTGGGAATGCTTTGCGCTGACCGAGCCGGGCGCCGGCTCCGACGCGCGTGCCATCATCACGCGCGCGGTGCGCGATGGCGACGACTACGTCGTCGACGGCACTAAGCAGTTCATCACCATGGCGCTGCGGGCGGACTACATCATCGTGTTCGCCGTCACGGGTGTGGACCAGACGCCGCGCGGGCCGCAGAAGCGGATCACGTCGTTCCTGGTCGACAAGGCATCGCCGGGCATCACGGTCACGCCGCTCGACGTGCTGTCGAACCGCGGCATGAAGTCGTGCATCATCTCCTTCGACGGCGTGCGCGTGCCGGCGCGCAACATCCTGGGCGTCGAGGGCGGCGGCTTCGCCATCGCCAAGAACTGGATCTTCTCGGGCCGCGTCATGCTCGCGGCGAATTGCGTGGGACTCGCCGAGCGCGCGATGGGCTACGCCGCGCGCTGGGCCAACACCCGCGTCGCCTTCGGGCGGACGATCGGCGAGTTCCAGGGCACGTCGTTCAAGCTTGCCGACATGGCGATGGAAATCCACGCGACGCGCCTGATGGTCTCCGACGCCGCGGCCAAGATGGATGCCGGCACGATCACCCAGCGCGAGGCCTCGCAGGTCAATCTCTTCGGCTCGGAGATGGTTGGCCGCGTGACCGACAACGCGCTGCAGATCATGGGCGGCATGGGCATCACCAAGGACATGCCGCTCGAGCGCTTCTGGCGCGACGCCCGCGTCGAGCGGGTGTGGGAAGGCACCTCGGAGATCCATCGCGACATCATCGCCAAAGACGTGCTGCGGGAGTTCCGCTCGTGAGCGTGCCCGCGCGCGTCAAATTGGTCGAGAACGGGCCGATCCTCGAGATCACCTTCGACCATCCGCCGGCGAACGCCTTCGATCAGCGGGCGTCGCGCGACCTCGACGCCGCCTTCGGCCGACTCTGCGACACGCCGGCCCTGCGCTGCGCGATCGTCACCGCGAGCGGCGAGCGCATCTTCTCCGCCGGCTGGGATCTCAAGGCGGTCGCGGCCGGCGAGACCGGCGAGGATTTCGGACCCAACGGTTTCATGGGTCTGCGCCGCCAGTTCACCAAACCGGTGATCGCCGCCATCAACGGCCTGGCGGTGGGCGGCGGCTTCGAGTTCGCGCTGCACGCGCACATCGTGATCGCCGTCCCGCAGACGGAGTTCGCGTTGCCCGAGTTGCAGCGCGGCTTCATTCCGGAGGCGGGCGGGCTGTGGCGCGCCTATCGCCGCTTGCCCGCCAGCATCGCCAACGAATTGCTGCTGACGGGACGCCGCCTCTCGGCCGAGGAGGGGCAGCGGCTCGGCTTCGTCAATCGCATCGTGCCGCGCGAGTCGCTGATGGAAACGGCGCGTGCGATCGCCGGCCAGATCTGTGCCGCAGCGCCGCTCGCGGTCGAGGCGCTGCTCGAGGTCGCGCGCGCGGTCGAGGCGGCGCCCGACGCCGCGGCGTTCAAGCTCATGTACGGCGATCTGCCGGCGCGCCGGCGCATGCGCGAGTCGGACGACTTCCTCGAGGGGCCGCGCGCCTTCGCCGAAAAGCGGCCGCCGCGCTGGTCGGGTCGCTGAACACGGGAGCCGAGACATCATGGATTTCGATTTGACCGAGTCGCAGCGCGCGATGACGGACGCGCTGCGCAATTTCCTCCTGAAGGAATGCCCGATCGAGTACGTGCGGCAGTGCGACGAAGCGGAGCACTATCCCAGCGAGCTGTTCGCCAAGCTCGCGGCGCAAGGCTGGCTCGGGCTCCCGATCCCCGAGGCCTATGGCGGCACCGGCGGCAGCTGCACCGACCTGATCGTCTTCCTCGAGGAGCTGGCGGCGCATTTCGAGGCGGCCGCGAACATCTACTACACCACGATCGTCATCGCCGCCGACGCGCTTTCGCATTTCGGCAGCGAGGCGCAGAAGCGCGACCTGCTGCCGCGGCTGGCGCGCGGCGAGATCCGCTTCGCCTTCTCGCTCTCCGAGCCGAACTCGGGCTCCGACGCGGCTTCGCTGCGCACGCGCGCGGTGCGCCAGGGCGACGACTGGGTGATCGACGGGCAGAAGATGTTCTGCTCCTGCGCGCAGGTGGCCGACTGGATCCTGCTGATGGCGCGCAGCGACGCCGACGCGCCGAAGCACGACGGCATCTCGATGATCCTACTCGATCCGAAGACGCCGGGTGTCGAGATCCGACGCATCAAGAAGCTCGGCCTCAAGCCGATGGACCTCAACGAGATCTTCCTCACCGATGTGCGCGTGCCGGCGGACCGCGTGGTCGGCGAGGTCAATCGCGGCTGGCGAAACGTGCTCAAGACGCTCGACTACGAGCGCTGCTGCCTGTCGGCGGTGAATGTCGGCGCGGCGCGCTCCTGCCTCGACAAGGCGCTCGCCTACACCAAGGAGCGCGAACAGTTCGGCCAGAAGATCGCGCAGTTCCAGCTCACCCGCGCCAAGCTCGCCGACATGGAGATGGAGATCGACGCCGCGCGGCTGCTGCTCTACCGCAGCGCGTCGCTCGTCGACCGCGGCATCCCGAACAACAAGGAATCCGCGATCGCCAATCTCTATTCGTCGGAGGCCTATGTCCGCGCTGCGCTCAACGGCATGCGGCTGATGGGCGGTTGGGGCTACCTGATGGAGTTCGACATGCAGCGCCACTTCCGCGATTCCAAGCTCGCGGAGATCGGCGGCGGCACGTCCGAAATCCTGCGCATCGTCATCTCGCGCGAAATGCTGCGCTGACCGGGAAGCGACGCGGATGCCCGCAGATCTCGTCCTCGCCCGCGGCACGGTAGTCCAGCCCGACCACGCGGGCCCCGCGGATCTGGTGATCGCCGGCGGAAAGATCGTCGACATCGTCGATCCGGGCGCGGGCCGCGGCGCCGAGGTGATCGACGCCGACGACCGCCTCGTCCTGCCGGGCGGCGTCGATGCCCATGTCCACTTCCTGATCGGCTTCATGGGCCAGCGCAGCGTCTACGACTTCCACTCGGGGACGGTGGCCGCGCTGCGCGGCGGCAACACCAGCGTCATCGACTTCGCGCTGCAGCGCCGCGGCCGCAGCATGATGGACGGGCTCAAGCACCGCCGCGTCCAGGCCGACCGGCATGTCGCCTGCGACTACGGACTCCACCTGATCGCCACCGACGTCAATCCGTCGACCCTCGCCGAATTGCCTGCGGCGATCGCGGGCGGCGCCACCTCGTTCAAGGTCTACACGGTCTACGAGAAGGAGCAGTTGAAGGTCGAGGACGGGCCGCTTCACGAACTCATGCATGCCGTCGGGCGCGCGGGCGGCATGATGGGGCTGCACGCGGAGAACGCCTCGCTGATCGACCACGCCATCGCGCGGCATCTCGCAGCAGGCGAGGTGGCGCCGCGCTTCCACGCGCTGTCGCGCCCGGCGCTCGCCGAGACCGAGGCGGTTTCTCGCGGGCTGATTCTCGCCGAGGATGCGCGCTGCCCGCTCCATATCTTCCATCTCAACTCGGCGCCGGCGCTGGCCCTGATCGAGGCGGCGCAGGCGCGCGGGTTGCCGGCCTCGGCGGAGACCTGCACTCATTACCTGGCGTTGACCGCCGAGACCTATGATCGCGCGGACGGGCATCTCTACGTCATGAGCCCGCCGTTGCGTGATGCCGCCACTCGGACGGCGATGTGGGCCGGGATCGCGCGCGGCAGCCTCGCGGCGGTGACGTCCGACGACGCGTCGTACAGCGCCGAGGCGAAGGCGCTCGGTGCGGAGTCCTTCGATCGCATCGCCAACGGCGTGCCCGGCGTCGAGGCGCGGCTACCTTTGCTCTACACGCTGGGCGTCGCGCAGGGGCGCCTCACGCTGAGCCAGTTCGTCGAGGCGTGGAGCACGGGCCCCGCCCGGCTCTTCGGACTCGCGCCGCAGAAGGGGAGCATCGTGCGCGGCGCCGATGCCGACCTCGTGGCGATCGATCCGAATGCGCGCCGGCGGATGAGCGTCGACAGCCACTACGGTGCGATCGGCTACAACCCGTTCGACGGCATGGAACTGACGGGCTGGCCGGTCCTGACTCTGCTGCGCGGCGAGGTCGCGATGCGCGACGGCATCTTCCTCGGCAAGCCGGGCCAGGGCCGCTTCCTCTTACGCGGACGCCGTGGGGTATGAGCGACGGTCGGATCCCCGTGAGCCTGGTAACGGGGTTCCTCGGCAGCGGCAAGACGACTCTGATCGCTCGCCTGCTGCAGCAGGAGGGGCTTGAAGGCACGCTCGTCGTCGTCAACGAATTCGGTGAGGTCGGTATCGACCACGATCTGCTCGAGGCATCGAGTGACGACACGATCCTGCTCGCCAATGGCTGCCTGTGCTGCACCATCCGCGGCAATTTGGTCGACACGCTGCTCGACGTCCTGGTGCAGCGCGCCGATGGCAGGCTGCGGGCGTTCGACCGCGTGATCGTCGAGACCTCGGGCGTGGCTGACCCCGCGCCGATCCTCGGCTTCGTCTTCGGCGAACCGCGAATCGAGGCGCACTACCGGTTCGGTGTGGTGGTTACGACCTGCGATGCAATTGCCGGCATCGCGCTGCTGGATCGCCACCCGGAGGTGACAAGCCAGATTGCTCTGGCCGATGAGTTGTTGATCACCAAGGGCGATCTCGTGCCGCCCGCCACTTTCGATGCTTTGGCGACGCGGCTGCGCGGCCTCAACGCCACTGCGCAGATTCGGCGTTCGCACCATGGCGACGGGCTCGATGCAGCTCTTTTCGTTTCGTCCGAGCGGCTGTCCCATTGCGCGTCGGGATGCCGTATCTCGCACAATGACGATCATCGCGGGCACGATCACGGCCATGCCGCCACCGATCACACGCGTCGCTTCAAGACGATGGTGCTGGAGGCGCGCCGCGCATTGAGCAGCCCGGAATTGGACGAGCTGGTGGCGGCAATCCGGCGCTGTGCTGGGCCGGAATTGCTGCGGCTCAAGGGATTGCTGGCGCTTGCGGACGGGTTCGGCTGCGGGGTCATCCAGGCCGCACCGGGCTACGTGCATGCGCCGACCCTGCTGCCAGGACCACCTCCGCATCCCGGCCGGATCGTGCTCATCACGGAGGGCGCGCCCGCGCCAGCGCTCCTCGCCGCGCTTTCGACGTTCGGCATCGTTCCGACGACAATGAATTTCTCTCAGGCTGTGTCGACAGAATAGCCAGACTGGGCAGAGCAGCGGCGGTTGCTCGGCTGCAACTTGGCGAGCGTTCGTCTCGTCAGCGCAATCGCTCGCCGGGAGAGTTACGGGTCTCGACGGCATCGGGCTCTCCGGCGATGAGATCCTGCGCCACCACGGGCGTGGGGCTCGCATCGTCATCGCGCCGGTCGGTGTGAGATCGGCGACGGCGCGTCCGGACCTCGAACTCGTCATGGCGATTTCGAATGCGCGGCGCTGGTATCGACGCCTGCTGGTGGACCCATCCGTGTCGATGACGGCGTTGGGGGGCGAGGCGGGTCTCGACCGCAGCCATGTTCGCCGGCGGCTGCGGCTCGCGATGCTCGCGCCGGATCTCGTCGCCAGCATCGTCAGCGGCAGGCAGGACGGCAGCCTCACGATCGACGGGCTCACGAAGGCGCCGCTGCCGCTCGATTGGCGCGAACAGCGCCGCCTCTTCGCCGCATCCAAGGCCTAAAACCACTCCCGTCAGCCGCGCTTGCGTTGCGCGAAACGGGACGACGAAAAACGGCCGCAGAGAATATGCGCCGGAATGACGCGCAACCGGCCCAGAACCGTGCTCTCCGACACGAGTGCCGTGGCTGAAAAGTGCGAATTGTCCAGGAAAAGGGGCTGTTTGCTGGAGAGCCGGAGACCGCCCCGGTTCGCTCCTGACTCGCTGGCGGATGGAGTGTGACCGGGAGCGAAAGGACTCCTCGCGCGCCCGACAGTGCAACCAACGGCTCGACCGTCAGTAACCTTCGTGTTACCGGTCAGCCGTGATAACCGTGCTGCACTACCAGGATGAGACGGGGAAGCTGCCCTTCGCCGTCTGGTTCGAGGGACTGGACGCGCCGGTAGCGCGGAAGGTCCAGGCTGCGATCGAGCAGGTCGCGGCTGGCAATATGTCCGAGGTGAAGTCGGTTGGGTCGGGCGTGATGGAACGGCGTATCCATTGGGGGCCCGGCTATCGCGTGTACTTCGGTCGTGATGGCGATCGACTGGTGATCCTGCTCGCTGGCGGAACGAAGCAGCGCCAATCGGCAGACATCGCCAACGCGAGGTCACGCTGGGAGGATTATATGAAGCGATCGCGTCGAAAGGATTCGTGACATGAGCAAGGTACCGGCTGCAGTGGCTTGGGAACCCGTCGTCGAACGTCGCGTCCGCGGTGAGCCGAGATTCGCGGAGGGACTGCTCGAGGAAGCGGTTCAGGCGTTGATCGACAACGACATCGCCGTCGCGCGCAATCTGCTGCGCAATGTCATCAAGGGAACATTGGGGTATCGGGATCTGTCCGCCGCGACCGGCTTTCCCGAAAAGAGCATCATCCGGATGTTCGGCCCGACCGGCAATCCGACCGCTAAGAACCTGTTCGCCGTGATCGATTGCTTGCGCCGCACCGCGCGGATCGAACTGACGGTCCGTGCCGTTCGAGGTACGGCCAAAACCGCGCCCCGTAAGCCTGCTCGCAGAGCGGCCTGACCCCGCCGCAGCGCGACTAATTCGCTACCAGACACACTCGGCTTCTTGGCGGGCCACGGCCGATGAAGATGATCACTACGAATACGCCATAGCCCTATGATCCGGCAATTCAGCGGGGAGCGGGAAGTGGCTCCCCGGTTCAGGGAGGCGACAACGGCGTTTCCGTTTCGTCACCTTCCGTTGCCTGCATGATCATCGTGAATGACGAAAGGACCGCGTTTGCGCCGCAGTAGGTAACCATCTGGCCGTCCTCGAAGAAATGCTGGTTTAGGGGACCGAAGCATTCCTTAGGAAGCGGGCGCAACGCTCTAGGATTGTGAAACACCTGCAGCTCATCGGCCCACCCCTCCGAATACTCTTCGCTGCCCACATCTTCTACGAAGCGGGTTCCCGTAACGGCGTTTGGGTCCGGATCATATCGAATGCCTGCCCGAATGTAGCGATGGTTTGGCGGCGCGTAACCTGCCAGGACGCCAATGCG
>Ga0163144_10013160_pt1 | contig 17302 bp, 11 predicted proteins | sample OliLak19BULKMAT1_FD_123175 | JGI IMG/M metagenome (GOLD analysis project Ga0163144, IMG submission 123175) | Freshwater microbial mat bacterial communities from Lake Vanda, McMurdo Dry Valleys, Antarctica - Oligotrophic Lake LV.19.BULKMAT1 | ecosystem: Environmental > Aquatic > Freshwater >... | reverse complement strand
CTCGTTATCGGCAAGACCGATGAAGGCCGCGATCAGCTCATCGTGAACATCGCGAGCGAGCAGACCATCAAGGACCTCGAACTCCATCGCGGCTGGCACGGCCAGATCGCGGATCCGCGCACGTACACCGAAGCGCAGATCAAGGACGTCATCGCGAAGGCCAAGCCCATCTACTACGTTTCCGGCGGACAGCATTCGCCCGAGACCGGGCCGCCCGAAATGCTGATGGAACTCGCCTATCGGCTGGTTGCGGACGACAGCGCCCTCTATCAGGGCATCCGTGACAACGTCATCGTCGCCATCAATCCCGTGGTCGAGCCCGACGGTCGCGACCGGGTCGTCGACTGGTATCACCGCCACAAGGTCGGTGAGAACGACGAGAACAACCAGTCCGCGAACGTGCCCTACTGGGGCAAATATGTCTTCCACGACAACAATCGCGACATCAACTATTCACAGACCTCGATGCGCAATGTGCTCGACTGGTACTTGAAGTGGCACCCTCCGATCATGCACGACCTGCACGAATCGGTGCCCTTCCTCTATACCTTCTCCGGCCAGGCTCCGCAGAATCCGACCCTCGACCCCATCCTCTACGCCGAGCTTCCGTGGTTCACGAACTATGAGAAGTCGCAGATGATGAAGTACGGCATGCCCGGCGTATGGGACTTCGCCTTCGTCGACATGTGGTCGCCCGGCTACCTCGCCTTCATGTCGAGCAACCACAACGGCATCATCCGGATGTACGAGACCTTCGGCAACGGCGGCGCCAATACGATGAAGCGCACCGTTTCCCGCCCCGGAGCAGGCGGCGGCAACGATCAGACTTCGCGCGAGTGGTACCGCCCCTGGCCGCCCTACAAGGAGGTGGTCTGGTCGATGCGTAACAACACTAACTACATGCAGACGGGTGTCCTGACCGCCCTCGAACTCACTTCGAAGTTCCCGAAGGTGATCCTCGAGAACTTCTACAAGAAGAGCTTCAACTCCATCGAGTCCGGGAAGAAGGAAGCGCCGCACGGCTTCGTGATCCCCGGCGGTCAGAAGGACCCGACCCGTGTGGCCATGCTGGTGAACCTGCTGCGCATCCAGGGCATCGAGGTCGGCAGGGCGACTGCGGAAGTGACGACGAAGGACGGCAGGTTCCCCACAGGCTCCTACGTCATCAAGCGCGATCAGCCCTACGGCCGCCTCGCCAAGATCCTGCTTGAGAAACAGAACTTCCCCGAGGGCAACCTGCGCACCTATGACGACACCGGCTGGACCATGGGGCTGATGAACCAGACCGAGGTCAAGGCGATTGCCGATGTGGCGATCCTCCAGGCCGCGGTCGAACCGGTCGATCTGCTGAAGCCCCTGGGCTCGCAGGCGGGCAGCGGGCGTTTCGTGGCCGTCCTGAACCACGGCTCCAACAACATGGCCACTCTGCGCTTCCGACTGAAGAACATCCGGTCGCTGACCAATCAGAAGGCGGTCACCCACGAGGGCACGCAAGTCCCGGCGGGCTCGTTGTGGTTCGACACCCAGAGTCAGGACGCGGCTGCGGTGAAAGCCGCGGTGGAGTCGCTGGGGCTGACTGCGGTTTCGTCGGCCGCGGTGCCCGAAGTCGCCACTCACGAAGTCGACCTCCCCCGCCTCGCCATCTTCTCAACCTGGGGCAACACTCAGGAGGTCGGCTGGGTCCGTCACGCTTTCGACTACCACCAGATTCCTTTCACGCTCATCTACAAGGAGCAGGTCAAGGCCGGGAAGCTGCGCGAGCAGTTCGACGTCATCCTGATTCCGAACCAGGGTCGCAGCGCCAAGGGACTGGTATTCGACGTCCCGAACCGCGGCAAGACGCTGCCTTACAAGAAGGATCCAAAGTTCCCGACCCTCGGCGGGTATGGCGAGTCCGACGACATCACCGGCGGCATGGGCTTGCAGGGGGCGGGCGAACTCGAGAAGTTCGTCTCCGAGGGAGGGTCCCTCATCACCCTTGCCGCTTCAAGCTACTTCCCGCCTGAATTCGGTCTCGCTCAGCAGATCGACGCGCGCCCTCCTTCGCCCGCCTTCTACGCGCCGGGGCCGATCATCGAGGCCGAGATCCTCGCTCCCGAAAGCCCGATCTTCTACGGCTATACGGGCAAGACCATACCCGTGCGCTACGGTAATGGTCCGCTGCTCACCGTGCCGGAAAACGAGAAGGACCGCGTGCTCATGAAGTATCCGGGCGGCGATCGTTCGATCCTGTCCGGTCTCATGCGCGGCGCCGCGGAGATTCGCGATCGCCCGGCCATCGTGGACCTCCCCGTGGGTAAGGGGCAGGTCGTGCTGTTCGCCGGGAACCCTTGCTACCGGTGGCAGAACCACGGTGAATTCGGGATGTTGTTCAACACCATCATGCACTGGAACGACCTGCCGAACTTCAAAGCTCCGGCTGTGCCCGCGACTCCCTCAACACCCGTGACACCGTAGTCTTCCCGGACCGTACAATGCGCGGGTGAACTCATTCGAGCCCTACCTCGACCTTGCCATCCGGGCGTCGCGCGCCGCGGGCGATCTTTTGCGGGCCGACTTCCATCGACCGCTCGGGCCTCGCGGCGAATACGACAAAGCCCCGGCCGACACCGAGGCCGAGCAACTGATCCGCGGGATCCTGCTCGGCGGAAACGGCGATTTCGGTTTCCTCGGCGAAGAAACCGGCCGGGTACCAGGAGCAGCCGGAGCGCCCGTCTGGGTGGTCGATCCCAACGACGGCACGCGCGACTACATCAAAGGCCGCCGCGGCAGCTCAGTTTCAATCGCTCTGGTCTTTGAGCGACGTCCCGTCCTGGGAGTGGTTCATCCCTTCGGCTATCCGGATGACCACGGTGCTGTGTATGCGGCGGTCCAGGGGCGCGAGGGGGTCTCAAAAGACGGAATGCCGGTGGTAAACAAACTCCCCGAGAGACTGGGCGAACTCGATATCGTTCTTGTTTCCGGAGGAGGCGACCGGGCCGCGCGCGCCAATCTCCAATGCACAAAGCCCGCACGGGTGATGTCCATCCCGAGCATCGCTCACCGACTGGCGCGGGTAGCCGCGGGCGAAGCGTGTGCCACCACATCCTTGTACTCCCCGAAGTCGTGGGACTTTGCCGCCGGGCACTGCCTCGTCCTTGCCGCGGGCGGGCTCATCGTCGATCAGTACGGAAACGAACCCGTGTACGACGATGAGGCGAACGGATCGACACCCAGGCTCTTCGCCGGCTCCCGATCGGTCGCGCTGGACCTGGCCAAGCGTGACTGGGATCTGGCATTCCGGGCCGAGCGCGAAACCAGCATGCCCATCGTGCGCCTCGCAAAGGGGGGTGCCGTGAAAGACCCGGCCCTGCTCTCTCACGCGCAGGGAGCCTGGCTCGGTTATCTGGTGGGGAGCTCCCTCGGAGTCTTTCGCGACCAGACCGCGCGCCCCGATTCGGCGGCCGGCCAGTTGGGATCGGCGGGAGAGATCGCGATCGCCTGCGCCCGGTCGATCCTCGACCTCGCGTCCGACCACAAGAGCCTGCAAAGGGCCTACGTGACGTGGGCGGGATCAAAACCCAACCAACCAGACCGGGCGATCAACGCCGTGGCGTCAGGGTACACGCTCGCCGAAGGCCAGAGCGCCGCCGCACTATCAAGGGTCACCGCCCTCGCCCTTTGGGGCCACGCTGCGGACCCTTCCATTCTGGCTGAGAAGGTGCGCGCCGACACCGCACTCACTCACCCCGCACAGGTCGCGTTGGACGCCGCCGCGGTCCTGGCCGTCGCATTCCAATCCCTGCTTCATGGTCTGTCCGCCACCGCTGTGGTGGAGGCCGCCCACGCTTTCGCGCGCCGTTCGGGGGCCTCTCCCGCGATCATCGCGGCAGTTGCCGGTGCCGCCGAACCGCCAGCGCCCATTGGCGGCGCAGGCGTACCGGATGTTGGAGCCACCGTCCGCGCGTGCATGTTCCACCTCCTGCACTCGGATTCATTCGAGCAGGCGGTTGAGGCGGCCGCGGCGCAATCCCCCGCGGAAGATGCGCTGCCCTCCCTGGTCGGAGCCTTCATGGGCGCTCGACTTGGCCGCGATGGAATCCCGGCTCGACAACGGGACCTGGTGCTTTCCTGTCGGCCTATGGACGGTCTGTCTAGGCACGCCCGACCGACGACCTACTGGGCTACCGACGCTCTCTCCATGGCGGAAGCGCTGCTCACCGCACGATAGTCTTTCGGGACTATGGCTAAGGACCTCAGTCCACGCAGCCGCGGGCCGCTACTTCGAACTCCGTTTCCACTCGCTCTCCCCGCACTCCGTAAACGCGATCGTGCAGGTTCGAAACCACGCAGGCGTGATTCGGCAAAACCTGGACCCGCTGCCCGATGCGGAAAGTGTCCCCGGGCGCCACCGCCACGATGCCGTGTTCCTCCGAGAGACCCGAAAGACGAGAATCGCTGCCCACGATCAGCCCGTGGCCATCGGGCTTCGGACGGAGCATATCGAGGGCCAGGGTCTTGCTCCCTGAGTCCAGAACCGCGCGCTCGCGACCCGAAACGCTCACTACCGTGGCGAGTATCGACATCGCGCAGTCTTCGAAACCACAGGTTCCAAGGCCCACCTGGGTCCGATCAAGATAGACATAGTTTCCGGGCCGGGCCTCGGTAACCCCCGCGTGCGCGAAGCCGAAACGCGCGGTGGGAGTGGAGCCCACCGACACGGTTTCGATCGCGACTCCGGCCTTGCGTAAACCTGCAGCCGCGGCCACCACGATGGAAGCCTCGGTCGCGTTGTCGTTCCGGATCTCGGCAGGGTCGCTGCGATGATAGGCCTGCCCCGCGTGGGTGAAAACACCGACCAGGGAAAGCCCCGAAATGGCGGCGATACGCGTCCCGATTTCGACCGCGACCTCCGGAGCCACGCCGACGCGGTGGAAACCGCTGTCGACCTTCAGGCTGGCCCGCAGATTCAAGCCAACCCGCGCGGCCGAAGCCCCCAGAATCGACGCACCTTCGACACTGTCAACCCCCACGGTAAGCGTCACTCGTCGGGCCAACTCCACAAGCCGCGAAGCCTTGGAAGGGCTCACCACCGGATAGGCCACGAAGAGGTCAGGGAAACCGTGCCTCGCGAAGACTTCGGCCTCCGAAGTCTTCGCGAGGGACAAGCCCACCGCACCCGCCTTGATCTGCATCCAGCCGATCTCGGGGATCTTGTGGGTCTTGGCGTGAGGGCGGAGTTGCACGGCCCCCTCCCGGGCCCGTGCGCTCATAGCCGCGATGTTCCGCTCAAGGCGGTCCAGATCAATCAGAACCGCCGGTGTTTCGAGGTCGTGAATGGTCCGGGTCATCTCTGCTGGGGAACCTCTACAAAAAGCGACCAGGTCGCTCAGTGCGACTCCGGAATGGGCGTGGGCTCCGGTTCCGGAGGTGGGGCGAAATGCACGGTCGAGGGTCTTTGATCCGCCCCGAGAACCTCCACATGATCCGAGCCGATCCGGATGATTCTGGCGCCGTTCATCACATCGCCCTCGCGCACCAGCCGATCATTGATGACCGCGATCGGCCGCCCATCCCTCTCCCCAATGGCCTGAAGCACGAGGGCCGGTCTCAGGACCGCGGGCAGAAAACTTTCGGTTGCAGGCGGCCGGGCCCTTCGACGCCGCTCCACGGATCCGGATTCGATGCCGGGAACGTTCTCGCTCGAGCCGGACTCGTGCGAGGCCGGCTTCACATTCTCTGGAAGGCGCATCGGCGGCAGTCCCGCGCGCCCCCGGATCGGTCGCACCGGCACCAACGGTTCCGCGGCGGCGAGCGACAAAGGACTGATGTCCGTCAAGGCAGTCTCACGGAAAGGCGGGCCCCATAAGTAGACGAAGAGGCCTCCGGTTCCGAGTCCCAGCACTAGAGGAAGAACCGAGGGGGTGCGACGTCGCGGAGGACGGAACGAGGCGACCGCCACTCCGATGCTTCCGGGACGAGCGCCAGGCTTTTCCACCCTGCGCAGCGCCTCCAGAACCAGACTCATCGGGAGGTTCCCGCACGCCTTGGGGTGGCTCCCTCGAGCGAATACAAAGCCGCCAGCAGGGGGCCTTCGACCGACGTCGCGCCTTTCAAACCGACGTTTTCTCCAACCTTGGCGAGCGCGGCTTTGAGGACGGAATCCGGGGCGCGACGCGCCACCAGACCTCGCCGTTCGAGAATGCGACGCGCCCATTCCACCCGCGCCAGTTCGGGCTTGGCGAGAACATTGTCGCGGTCTACGAAGCAGATGATGGCCGTGCCCAGATAAGCCTCATTGAGCCGGGCATTCTCCATCTCGTAGTCGCCGCTCGCGTCGGTGACTTTGGTGGTCGTGGCCCCCGCCGGCAACACGGCCGCCTCGCACGCGCCCATGGCCGTCCGGAAGGGAGCGATCGCGGGCAGATTCAGTTCGCGCCATTGCTCGAACGTGAGCGTAGCCTGAGCCGAGTCGAATCCCGGAGTTCCCAGGAACCCTTCGATGGCGCCGATCGCCGCCGATCTGGAATCCGCGACGGCCCCGCAGCGGACGGCACGAATGGAAGGGACCGCGGAAGCCGATCCTGCAGGTGACCCGGACGCCCCACCAGGGGACCCCGACGGGAGCGGTGAAGCGACGAGCGAAGGCGTCGTTTTCGGCACTGGCGTTGCCAGGGCCCGGGGCGGAGCGGCTTCAGTCGGCGGTTCGGCCCGACAATAGCGCAGGGGGAGGATGACGAGCAGTCCCAGGCCAAACAGGGCCAGGACTTCTGCCACCGGCCGCTTCAAGCGAAGTTTGGGAGCCAGGGGTTTGGGCAGAACCTCTTCGGCCGCGAGATCCACGAGGTTTTCATCGACCTGCTTAAGGCCTCGTCCGAAGGCCCCGACGAGCGCGCGATCGCATAGCAGGTTGACCACCCTGGGCACGCCTCCAGAGAGTTCGTACACCTTCATCGCGGCCGCGTCGCTGATCTCCCTACCCTGACCGCCCGCAACCACCAGCCGGTGCCGAACGTAGTTCTGTGTGTCTTCCAGCGAGAGGGGTTCGAGATGCGATCTGGAAGTGATCCGCTGGGAGAGCTGGCGCAGCCAGGGCTGATCCAACATCTCGCGAAGCTCGGGCTGGCCGACGAGGACCAAAGTGAGCAGCTTCTCGCGCTCGGTCTCGAGATTCGAAAGCAGTCGCAACTGCTCGAGTACATGAGGCTTGAGGCTCTGGGCTTCGTCGATCAGAACCACCACTTTGAGGCCGAGAGCTTTCGCCTCTATCAGGGCATTCGCGAGAGTGTCCACCGCATCTTTGAGCGAGCCCCCCGCGAATGGCACGCCCAGATCCTGAAGAATGGCGTGGAACATCTCACCCGCGGAGAGTGCTGGATACAAGACGACCGCGGTGCGCACATCCGGACCCACCTGGGACAGAAAATGCCGGATCAGCGTGGTCTTGCCGGTTCCGACTTCGCCCGTGAGCAGAAGGAAACCGCTGCGCTCGCTCACCCCGAACGAGAGGTTCGCAAACGCCTCCTGGTGTTTCTGGGAAAGAAAAAGATACCGAGAGTCCGGGGTCAGATTGAAGGGCTTCTCCGTGAAGCCGAAATGTCTCTCGTACATGGGCTAGCGGGAGGAGTCTAACGGTGATAAGAAGCCGGGTGTGAAAAATACCCGCGCCGTCTGGATGACCGCCCCTCATGCGCCCCTTGAACTCCGCGAGCACCCCCGGCCGGTGCTGCCGCCCGGCGGAATCCTGATCGAAACGCTGGCGAGTGAAGTCTGCGGCACCGACGTCCACCTTCACGAGGGACGGCTCGACTCGGTGCCCTGGCCCATCATTCCCGGGCACGTGTCCTGCGGCCAAGTGATCGAAACCGCGGGCGCTCCCCGCGACCCCTTCGGGGAGGAGATCGTACAAGGCGACGTGGTCACGTTCTACGATGTGTTCGGGCAGTGCGGATCGTGCTACTCCTGCCTGGTCGCGAAACAGGAGACGCGTTGCCCGCACCGCAGAGTCTATGGAATCACGACGAGTGCCACCGATGGACTGCTCGGCGGATGGGCCACTCACATCGAGTTGCGGCCCGGGGTGCGGACGGTGAAGCTCAAGGGCGGCGTCGGCGTGGCGGATTTCATGGGCGGTGGCTGCGGACTGCCCACCGGATTCTCGGCGATCGAGCGGGGCGGGGTCGTCTTCGGCGATACCGTTCTGATTCAGGGAGCGGGGCCGGTAGGACAAAGTGCCGCGATATTCGCAAGGCTGTGTGGGGCCGGACGGGTGTTGATGATCGGCGGCCCGGCCAACCGGATCGCGGCGGCGCGCGCGCGGGGAGTCGATGAAACCATCGATCTGGCAAAAGTCTCGGATCCCGCCGAGCGCCGGCGCATTGTTCTCGACCAGACTCAGGGACGAGGGGCCGACCTCGTCATCGAGGCCACCGGGAATCCGACCGCGGTGCGGGAGGCTCTGGAACTGGTCCGGGACGGCGGAAGGGTGGTTGTGGTCGGGCAGTACACGGATGCGGGCGACATCACCCTCTCCCCCCATCGGCACCTCAACCGCAAACACATCACGCTTCTGGGTTCGTGGGGGTATGAGTTCCGCCACCTCTACCTGTCGATGGGCGGTCTGGAACGAACGCGCGAGCGTTTCGACTGGGCCGGGTTCGTCACCCGCGAGTATGACCTCCACGAGGCCACCCGGGCCCTCGAAGACATGAAGGCCCAGGCCGTTCTTAAGGCGCTGATCCGCCCTTCATCCGCCTCTTACCTCTTAGGCGCCTCTTAGTTGCCCTCCTGGAACTCGACCGTTTAACGGAAGACCGGCGGGGGCATCTTGGGAACCTGATTCTGGCGGATCCTGGGAGAGGCGTTGCTCGCGCCCGAACGGATCCGAAAACTGTTGATCGCGAAGGCCCCACCCAACAGAAGGGCCAGAAGAATCGAAACCCCCACGATCATCCGCACGCGGCTCACGCGGGAGAAACTCGCATTGCAGTCGATGCAGCGATAAGGCTCACGCGCATCCAGGCGAAGCCACGAGACTTCGGCGCCGAATCGGGCCGGGCGAACCGCCAGAGAACCGCAATCCGGACAGCGACCGGCGCGAGCGCCAAGGGTTGGTGCCACGAGGCGCAAGGGAGAAACCCGGAGCCGATCATCGTCGGCGGCGGCATCCATCTCCGACGGCCGGAAAGGCAGATGCAGGTCCACGAGGTCCACATCAGCCGGAACCGGGCCCACCGCGATCGGGAAGTAGACACCGCAGTCCAAGCAGCGAATCGGGCGAACCTTCAGCACGGCGAGCCAAACGCCCTCGTATCGACGGCGGGAATAGCGCACCCGCGAACCGAAGCAGATCGGGCAGGACGCCTTCCGGCGCCTGCTTCCCTCCCACGCCTCGCGAAGACTGATGTCCATATTTGCGAGGCCATTCTAGGAGCACCCCGAAGAGCGTGATCAGACCGGCCTCACCACTTGGTCGCTAGAGCAACAGCGCGTCCACACGATGGGCGTGGACGATCTGCTCCCGAGGCGACCACTTGAAGATCGTGAAGCGTCCGTCCTGCGAGGCCACCAGGGCACTCGCGTCGCGCTGATCGTGGACGAACTGGGCGGCCGAGAGATGACGGGTGCCGCCTAGTTGCGTGGGTGCGGCGAAAGCGCGGACGTTGCCCTCCACCGGTTCAGTGTGGCTCACCTGTTCCACCGGCGGACTTCCCCGGCGCCGCGTGATCTTGGCTCCGAGTGCCAGTACCTCGAAGCGGTCGTTGATGAGCGTCGCTCCGTCCACCGCGGTGAGGCCGGCCACCGCGTCGACGGCGCGGCGCAGATCCTCCTGCCATTCATGAAGCCCTCCTTCGTCGGGCCGCGACTTCAAGACATCGCCCAGACTGGTGAAGGGCGGGTCGACGGCGTACAGCATCGGTGTGGCCACGGACTCCCGCCACTGCGCGGTGTCGGCCGGTACAACGAGCAACGCGCCCCCGCGTCCATGCGCGCGCATGGACGCCGCCACCTCGACCAGGACATTGACGTATTCGGTCGAACCCCGGAGTTCGCCGAAACCAAGAAGGGACTTGACGAGTTGCGGGCAGTCGGGCACCGCGACGCCTCCCGCCTCGTCTACCACGCGGACCTGGTCGCCTTCGAGAACGGCCACGTTCACGAACTTCCCGAACGGCTCGCTACGATGTTTGATCACCAGAAGCCCCGAGGCAATCACTTCAACCACCAGACAGAACGACGGAACGTCCTGAGTCGTGCCCCAGACGTGAAAGTCGTAGTCATCCCGCCAGACCCCGAGGTGGATTCCCGGGCGCTCCACGGCCGGAGCCACTTTGGCGAGGGGCGCGGGCCGCAGCGGAATCGGAGCCGCGAATCGAAGCGCATGTCCCGCACGATCGGGCGGGACATAGGCGAGCGAAATGGTGGGCGTGACGCCCTCCTCTCGTCGCAGGCTCGCCCAGAAAGCGGCATCGATCAGGGATTCGATCGCGATCGCAGTGGGCGCCTCCGGTAGATCCTCACGGCCACGCTCCCGAGCGAGGCCGATATGCCGGGCGAAGTGCGCTTGAACCTTCGGCGCGACCTGGCGAGCGGCGGGGTAGGCGGAGTCGGTCATCAGGCGGTGAGAATAGCGTCTCCCCGCTGGCTTGCGTCCCGAGCGACCCCTCGAACATGCTTCCGGACGTCGTTTGGATTGACAGGGCTCCGTCGAGGGAACTATCGTCCCTTCAGGCGCTTCGAGACGCCAGACCTGCCTGAAAACGGGCGGGCTGAACAGGGTGCGCGAGACGAAACTTCATCGGGGCCAAAAAAGCGAACATGCGAAAAAAACTGCTCCTCGCCGACGACAGCATCACCATCCAGAAGGTCGTCGAACTCACGTTCCCTTCGGATGAGTTCGAGGTCGTGACCGCAGGCAATGGGCGGCTCGCGGTCGACAAGGCCATGACGTTTCTGCCGGACATGGTCCTTTGTGATGTGATCATGCCCCAGCTCGACGGTTACCAGGTCTGCGAGGCACTGCGCGCCCTTCCCGAGTTGAAGAACGTGCCGATCCTCCTCTTGAATGGTGCCTTCGAGCCCTACGACGCTGAGAAGGCTTTGGCGGTGGGCGCACTCGGCAATGTTTCGAAGCCGTTCGATCCCCCCGCACTGGTGGCGCGGGTCAAAGAGATTCTGGCCGCGCATTCGACCGCAGCATTGGAGCGTCGCCTGGACATGTCGTTGGACGGAACCAGCGGCGTCACCGCAATTGGCGATATCGATGCCGACGCCCAGGCCATGGATTACGCGGACGCGGAGGTACCTTCGACCCTTCCCTCTTCGACCCAGTCCCTGGGCCCTGAAACCGTCGAGGCGGACTTCAGCGCCGGAGCGGCCGATTTCACTCCCGGGCCGGTCGACTTCAGCTACGACGAGTCCGAAACCGCGCCGGTCTCCACCGTCGAGGTCCCGCTTGGTATTCGCGAGATGGCCGCCCGCAGTCTGGCCCTCGACTCTCCCGTGTTCGCCGAGCCGGAGCCCGAAGTTTTGACATCGGAAGCCGAACTCTCGGATTTCTCTGAGACCCTCCATGGGCCGCTCGACGCCGAAGCCCAAGCCAGGCCGATCGAGGCCGAGCCCGAACCGACCGCCGCACCAGGCGAGGTTGCCGGAATGGACGAGGTCGAGGCGATCGAAAGCGAGCCTCTGACCGCCGAACCCGCAATCGACGGCTTTCCGCCTGAAGGAGAACTCCAGGCACCCACCGATTTCGAGACCCCGGGTGCTTTCGTCGAGAACCCGGAAGCCGCGGCCTTCGCTCCGGAGCCCCTCGCCGCCGCCGATCCGGAGCCCTTCGAGGCTGCAGCCGATGCCCCATTCGCCGAGCCCGAGCCGTCAATCCCCTCGGCACCCGAGCTCGTGACGGCTGGGGACATGGAGCCTGAGGCCCTTGAGCCCGCGACGATGCCGGAGTTCGGAGCGGGTCCGGAACCAGCCCCAGAATCCGCACCCGAATCCACCTACGACGACGCCGAAGGGGCCATCTCCCATACCCTTCCGCCCACCTTCGCGCCTCTTGCGGCCGCGAAAGCCGAAAGTCCGCTCGGTGGCGGCCAGGATTTCGAACTCGGAGAAATCCAGGCCGAGGCCCCGCCCGCAGCTGAACCTGAACCGATGGAGTCACCAGCGGAGCCAAAGCCCTCGCCCGAAAGTGAACACGCAACTGCCGTGGCCACGTCCGCCGCCCTTCCGTCCGAGCCCGAGTTCCAGGCCATGACGCTCCCTGCCGGCCCCGAGCCCCTTCCAGCAGTTCCCGCCCCGGTCGTGGCGGCGGCGCCTGTGGCGGGTCGTGTGCCCGCACCGGCACCACCGGCATCCCCGGGCCCGAAGTCGCCTACCCCCGCCAGCCCGGCCCCTTTCGATACCGACACGGCCGCGGGCGCTTTCGACAATCTGGTCGGGGTGGCCGATCCTTCTCCTGTCTCCGCCACGTCCGGCGCCGGCCCCGTCTCCGCCGAGGTCGCGGTGCCGGTCGACATGGTGCAGCAGATCGCCCAGCGCGTCATCTCCCAGGTCTCCGAGCGGGTCATCCGCGAGATCGCCTGGGACGTCATTCCCGGCCTCGCCGAGAAGTTGATCAAAGCCGAGATCGAACGCATCAAGGCCCGCGCCGAATCCGAACGCGACTGATTCCAGGGCGAAGGAGTCATCTCATCTGGCGAGGGCGCGGCGCGCAAGTCCTCAGCCCCGTCCTCTGAAAATTCGTGGTGAACGAGTGAGGTTTCATTGAGCCGTTTCAATCCCGAGTCCGTGCCTTCGCAGTTCGAGTCAAAAGAGGCCGAAGAGAAGTGGTCGAAAGTCTGGGAAAGCTCGGGGACCTACCGATTCTCCGAAGACTCACGGGCACCCACCTACGTCATCGACACCCCGCCCCCCACGGTGTCCGGCTCGCTTCACGTCGGCCATGTCTTCAGCTACACCCAAACGGATGTCATCGCGCGGTACCAGCGCATGCGCGGCCGCAACGTCTTCTACCCGATGGGTTGGGATGACAACGGACTTCCCACCGAGCGACGCGTTCAGAACTACTTCCACGTCCGCTGCGAACCGGGGGCCGAGCCCTTCGACATCTCGAGCCTTGAGCAGGCCGATGACGCCACCCGCAAGCTGATCCCCCGCAAACTGCAGCGCGGAGCCTTCATTGACCTCTGCGTGAAGCTCACCGCGGAAGACGAGAAGGCCTTCAAGTCCCTGTGGCAGCGGCTCGGACTTTCCGTCGACTGGTCGCAGGAATACTCCACGATTTCAGCGCCCTCTCGCCGGATCGCCCAGTTCTCGTTTCTCGACCTGTTCGAGAAGAAGCACGTTTACACCCTCGAAGCTCCCACCATGTGGGACGTCGATTTCAAGACCGCGGTGGCCCAGGCCGAGGTTGAAGATCGGCCGATGAAGGGCGCGTTCCACAAGATCCGCTTCGCGGTGGAAGGCGGAGGCGACTTCATCATCGCCACCACCCGTCCCGAACTTCTGCCCGCCTGTGTGGCGGTGGCCACCCATCCCGAGGACGAGCGCTACAAGGGCCTCATCGGGAAGAACGCGATCACTCCCCTCTTCCGAGCCCCGGTGCCGATCTTCGCCTCGCCTCTCGTCGATCCCGCGAAGGGGACGGGGATCCTGATGGTCTGTACCTTCGGCGACGCCACCGACGTCCAATGGTGGCGCGAGGAGAAACTGCCCCTGCGCCAGACGATCGGGCGCGACGGCCGCATGGCCCCGGTAGAGTTCGGAACCGGGACCTTCCCGTCGCTCGACGCCGCGGCGGCCAACGCGGTGTATGCGAGTGTCCTCGGTAAATCCATGTCGGAGTCGCGGCGTCTCACCGTCGAGGCCTTGCGCGACCCGAGCGGCTCCGCCGACCAGAACGGCGCGCCTCCCCTGGTCGCCGAGCCCGAGCCACTGGAACATGCCGTGAAGTTCTTCGAGAAAGGCGATCGTCCGCTCGAGTTTGTGTCCTCGCGCCAATGGTTCGTGCGCCTGATGAATCAGCGCGACAAGCTGATCGAAATGGGCGACCGAATCGAATGGCATCCGGACTTCATGCGCCTGCGCTTCAAGAATTGGACGGAGAACCTCCAGATCGACTGGTGCGTGTCGCGCCAGCGTTACTTCGGCGTGCCGATTCCCGTCTGGTACAAGGTCACTGCCACCGGAGCCACCGACTTCGACTCGCCCATGGTTCCGGAAGCGGACCGCCTGCCCATCGACCCCACCGTCGACGCCCCCCCCGGATTCACAGAAGACCAGCGCGATCAGCCGAACGGTTTCACCGCGGATCAGGATGTCTTCGATACGTGGTTCACCAGTTCCCTCTCGCCTCAGATCGCGAGCGGCTGGACGCAAAACCCCGCGCGCCACAAGAAGCTCTTCCCCATGGACGTGCGACCCCAGAGCCACGAGATCATCCGGACCTGGGCCTTCTACACAATCGCCAAAGCCTGGCTGCACGAAGGCACGATCCCGTGGAAGCGGGTGGCCATCTCCGGCTGGGTGCTCGATCCCAATCGCAAGAAGATGTCGAAGAGCAAGGGCAACGTGGTGACTCCCATGCACCTGCTCGACCAGTACGGTTCTGACGCGGTCCGCTACTGGTCGCTGGCCGCGCGCCTCGGTGTCGACACCGCCTTCGACGAAAAAGTACTGAAAGTCGGCCGTCGCCTGGTGGTGAAGGTCTACAACGCCACGCGCTACGTCCTCGGTCAAGAAGCGCCCGAAGGCCCGATCACCCATCCTCTCGACCTCGGTTTTCTCCGCCAGCTGCAAGCAGCGATCGGGAACGCCACCCATCATCTGGAGGCCATGGACTACGCCCAGAGTCTGGATGTTATTGAGCGGTTCTTCTGGGACAGCTTCACTGACTCGTATCTCGAACTCGTGAAGGCCCGCGCGCGCAGCGATGCCGATCCCGCCGGACGAGCCTCCGCGGTTACCACTCTCCGGCGTGGCTTGAGCGTGCTGCTACGCCTGATGGCGCCGTACCTCCCCTACGTCACTGAGGAGGCGTGGAGTTGGGACTTTGCCGCCAAAACCAAGGGGTCCATTCACCTCGAACCGTGGCCTTCCGTCGATGAGTTTGCCGATCTCGGAGCGTCACCCAAGCATTCCGATATCTATGAAACGGCAAAGGCCGCGCTAGGTGCGATCAACCGAGCCAAGACCCAGGCGGGTGGGACCGTCGGACGTCATGTCACGTCACTCACCCTCACCCCATCGCAGTCAGTTCTCGACCTGTTCGATCCGGTGCGGGAGGACGTCTTCTCGGCGACTCGGGTGGGTCGAGCCACCATGACGGTTGTAGCTGGCCCGGACAACCCGCGTGACTTCGACTTCCTTTCGTTTGTGAAAGACATCGAACTCGCCCCGGTTCCCGACAAGGCATGACGGGTCGTCGATGGCCCTGTCTTTGAGCCTCGATCGAGCAGACTACGAGAAGGCTCTGACCGAGGCAGGACAGGGCGATGTCGCGGTGTTCCACCACCAGACCACCGGTTCAACCAACGATGACGCTCGAAGCTTGGCCGCGTCTTCCACGTTCGACCCCGCGGTGACGACTGCGATCGTGGTGGCGGAAGCGCAGACCCGCGGTCGGGGCCGAGGGTCGAATACATGGCGCTCCCCCGAAGGGTCGATCGCGTTCACCATCACGGTCGCAGGGGTCGAGGCGTCGCGGCTGGGGGTATTGCCCCTCGGCGTGGGCGCCTGCGTGGTCGAAGCCCTAGGCGATCTCGGCGCACCCGCAGCCTTGAAATGGCCAAACGACGTCCTCATCGGCGGCCGCAAAGTCTGCGGGATCCTCTGTGAGTCGAGCCTGCTGTCGGGTCGCGCGCGCGTCTACATTGGAATCGGCATGAATGTCTCGGGCCAGGGCTTGCCATCGGACCTGACTACGCGAGCCACCACACTTGAGGCCCTTGGACTCGCAGTCTCTCGTCCGCCCCTGGTGGCCGACATCACCGCTCGGGTGCTCGGCCTGATACACGGCACCGACTCAAACCCTGCGATCGTCGAAGCCTGGAAGAGGGTGGCGGTTCCCTGGTGGGGCGAAGAGGTCACGTTCAGCGAAGGGGAGACCGAGAAACGCGTGACCCTGCTCGACGTGAACCCTCACGGCCAACTCGTGGTGCGCGACGCGCAGGGTGTCGTCCGATCCCTGGTATCGGGCGAAGTCCACCGCCTCCGGACCTCGCCGCAGTGACTGCGGCGGCGACTGAAGACCCGGAGGTCGCGTACTTCCGCGACATCGAGCGCGCCTTCGTCGAGCGTCGCGGCGATCCGCTCTTCATCTCCAACGCGGACTGGGTGTTCCTCTCCCGCCTTTGGAAAAAGGGCATCCCGAAACGCATTGTTCTGCGCGGAATGACGGATGCGTTCGACGCCCACGCCCACTCGTTCTCCCGCAAGCAGAAGATCCGTTCCCTCAAATTCTGCGAAGACCAGATCGAGGCCGCGGTCGACCGCTACCGAAGGGCCCTTCAGGCCGAGGGGCCGGGGCCCCGCGGCCTGCGCGGAGCGATTGAGAGGTTGGAGGAGCGCATAGCCCTCATCCCGACCCCACCCGGCCTGGCCGCGGCCGTCGGGGCGGCGCGAGGCCGCCTCCTTGCGATCGCGGAGGCCTTCGGCAAGGACAAGGCCTTCGACGTGGACGGTGCCTTCGTCCGGATCGAGGAAGATCTGGTGAAAGCGGCCTCGGCGGTCCTTGGGGCCGAAGCGGTGCGACACTTGGAAACCACAAGTCGTGAGGCGACCGCAGCGTATAAGTCTCGTATGCCCGCAAACGTCTATGAAACCCTGATTGGAGAGTCCGTGCAAAGAAAGATCCTGCAGAGCTTCGGCCTGCCTCGCTTCCTCCTGGCCGAAATCGAATGAGCGGCGAGATTGTTCGCGGAAAGGTCCTGCGCGCGGTCAACGGCGGCTACGGCCTTCTCCAGATCGAGGGCCAGACCGTCTTCGCGCGGAATGCCCTCAAGGGTGAAGAGGTCACGGTCGCGGTCAAGTCCCGCCGCAAGGGCGTCCTTTTCGGAGAAGCGGTATCGGTCGAGACGCCGCATCCGCTCAGGCGCAAGGCGCCCTGCCCGGTCGCGGAGCGATGCGGCGGCTGCCACTACCAGATCGCCGAACCGGTGGCCCAGCAAGAGGCGAAGAAAGAAGCACTGCTCGAGCTCCTTGGCCGCGCCCATATCGATTTGCCCCTCGCGGGTTGGAACACCGGCCCGGAGTTGGGATGGCGGGCGAGGGTCGAACTCCACGGGGCCCGGCTGGACGAGGGTTTCACCCTCGGCTTCTT
>Ga0163144_10013158_pt1 | contig 17303 bp, 13 predicted proteins | sample OliLak19BULKMAT1_FD_123175 | JGI IMG/M metagenome (GOLD analysis project Ga0163144, IMG submission 123175) | Freshwater microbial mat bacterial communities from Lake Vanda, McMurdo Dry Valleys, Antarctica - Oligotrophic Lake LV.19.BULKMAT1 | ecosystem: Environmental > Aquatic > Freshwater >... | reverse complement strand
CGCGGCGAGGGCGAAGCGGCGCGGGCGTACGCCCTCCTCGCCGAGACGACGGGCCCGGCGCTGGCCGGTGCCGTCGCCGACCTGCGCGCCACCCGGGCGCGCGAGCGTGAGGCCCGCCGCCAGGCTTTCTCCCTTCGCTGATCCGCCATCCGACCGAGCGCTCGGTCTCGCCTCCTTCACGCCGAAGAGGACCCTGAAGCGCCACGCCGGCAGCCCGGTACCCTCTCGTACCACGCCGGCCGATGCGGCGACGAAACCGAAGCGAATCGGCCCTCGGCCGGACCGTTCCGGCACACTCAGGAAAGCATGAATCGCATTCGACAGCTGGCCCTCTCGGCGTGCCTGATCACGTCGGCCCTGGTCCCGGCCCAGGCACAGGACGCCGACCGCGCGGCCGCCCCGGCGCCGGCGATCGCCACCAGGACGCAAGCGAGCGAGAGCCGAGACATCGGCGACCGCATCGAGAGCATCTTCAGGGAGATCGAGCCGTTGCGAAACGTGCAGGTCCGGGTGTCGGCTGGCGTGGTGACCCTGACCGGCACCGTCCCGAGCGTCGAGGACGTCAAGCGCGCCGAGGCGATCGCATCGCGCGTTGCCGGCGTCGTTACCGTCCAGAACGACGTGCAACGCGATCTCGCTCTCGGGAGCAACCTCTCGCCGACGTTCGGCGAGTTCAACAACGACCTCAGGAGCCTGGCGCGTGCGCTGCCCCTGATCGGCGTCGCGCTGGCGATCGGGCTGGTGATCGTGGCCCTGGGCTACCTGCTCGCGTCGGTCGACCGCTTGTGGCGCTGGATCATGCCGAACCCTTTCCTCGCCGAGCTCGCGGGGACCTTCGTGCGCTTCGTCGCCATCGTCCTCGGCATGATCGCCGCGCTCGAGGTGCTGGGCGCCACGGCCCTGCTCGGCGGCGTCCTCGGAGGCGCGGGCGTCATCGGCATCGCGCTCGGCTTCGCGGTGCGCGACACGGTCGACAACTATGTCTCCAGCCTGATGCTCAGCCTGCGCCAGCCGTTTCGCGCCAACGACCACATCGTGATCGAGGGCAACGAGGGAAGAGTGATTCGCCTCACCTCGCGCGCCACTGTGCTGATGACGCTCGACGGCAACCATGTGCGCATTCCGAACTCGATCGTCTTCAAGTCGGTGATTCTCAACTACACCCGCAATCCCGAGCGTCGCTTCTCGTTCGACCTCGGGATCGATGCCGAAGACAATCCGGTCGACGGCATGGCGGTGGGCCTCGCCGCGATGAACGCGCTCGAGTTCATTCTCGACGCGCCGGCCGCCACCGCGGTGATCCGGGACGTGGGCGACTCGAACATCGTGCTGCGCTTCTACGGTTGGATCGACCAGGCAGACACCGACTTCCTCAAGGCCCGCAGCCTGGCGATCCAGGCGACCAAGTCCGGTCTCGAAGCGGCCGGCTTCGCTCTCCCGGAGCCGATCTACCGGCTGCGTTTTGACGAAGGGACAGCGCCGCCTGCCACGAAAAGGGAGCCGACCGGTGCACGGGTTCCAAAGCGGCACCAGCCACTACCTGCGCAACCCGCCGCGGAGAGCGATACCCGCCCCGACAAGCACATCGAGCGTCTGGTCACCGAAGAGCGCGCCGGCTCCGGCAAGGAGGACCTGCTCGACAGCGCCCGACCGATCGAGTGAATCTGCCGACGCCGAAGGCGAGGTCCTGGAGTGGTATCCGAAGTGATATCCAGAAGTGAGCCGGGAGCACGCTGGCTCCAGGGCGCGTCGGGCAGCAGATACACGCCGCCCCGTGCGGCGCTGCCGGCGATCACATCCACCGTCCACCGCAGCGGCCAGCGCATCGGGCGCGCGCCGACGTGCCGCTGCCGGTGCCTCAGCCAGCGGGGTGCGGGTGGCGCTCGGATCCGGCGGTGCCCTGCACCAACTGTGCCGCGTCCAGCAGAGCGATCACCTCGGCGTCGCTCACTTGATGAAAGTCGGCATAGTGGTCGCCGACCCCGCCGAAGAACTCCGGCTGCAGCAGGCACACCAACTCGTCGACGACGCCGCTCAGTTGCCATACCGTCTGCGCCGATCCCACCGGCACGGCGAGCACGACCCGCGACGGGTGCTGGCGCCGGATGGCCTGCAGGGCGGCACGCACCGTCGTGCCGGTGGCCAGACCGTCGTCGACCAGAACGACGGTGTGGTCTGCCAAGGGCAGGCGCGGCGCGCCGCGCAGGTAGACGCAGCGGCGGCGTTCGATCTCCCTTATCTGCTCCTGCGCCTCGCGCGCGACGTATTCGCGATCGGCCCCCGACCAGCCGAGCGTCTCTTCGTCCACGACCACCGAAGGCGGCGTGCTCTCCGCGACCGCTGCAACGGCAAGCTCGGGCTGACCCGGCGCTCCGATCTTGCGAACGAGCAGCAGATCGAGGGGCGCATGCAGCGCTCGAGCCACTTCCACCGCTACCGGCACGCCACCACGCGGCAGCGCCACGACGATGGGATCGGACAAGCGCCGCTTGACGAGCGCCGCCGCCAGCAGGCGCCCTGCTTCTTCGCGATCACGAAACATCGGGGGTTCCTCTCTTCAAGTCAGCAATACGGCGACCCTGCACGCAGGCTCAGTGCGCCGCCGCCGCAGCCGCCGTGCTGCGCACCGGTGTGCTCCGGCCGGCCGTTCCGCCGCGCCCGCCAACCACTGTAGAGAGAGCCCCGGCCGAGACGACTTGATCTGGCGCAGGAAACCAGCGCCTTTGCGCTGGCGCAAGGCGCCGCGGGACCGCAACGGCTAGGGTCTGATGAACCAGGTGACGGGAGATCGCACATGACCGCCAAGCAGATCCTCTACCGCGAAGATGCGCGCGACAAGATTCGCCGAGGCGTCAATGCGATGGCCGACGCGGTGAAGGTGACCCTCGGGCCGCGCGGGCGCACCATCATCATCGACCGCGACTTCGGGCCGCCGCAGATCGTCAACTCCGGGGTCGTGGTGGCGAAGGCGATCGAACTCGAGGACCGCTTCGAGAACATGGGGGCACAGTTGCTGCGCGAGGTCGCGTCTCGCACCAGCGAAATGGCCGGCGACGGGACGACCACCGCCATCGTGCTGGCCCACGCGATGATCCAGGAAGGTTTGAAGTACCTCGCCGCGGGCATTAACCCGATGGACCTCAAGCGCGGGATCGACTTGGCCGTCGAGTCGGTGGTGCAGGAGCTGAAGACCATCGCCCAGCCCTCCACCACCTCGCAGGAGATCGCGCATGTCGCGGCGATCTCGGCCAACAACGACCGCTCGATCGGCGAGCTGATCGCCCGCGCGATGGACAAGGTCGGGCGCGAGGGCGCGGTGACGATCGAGGACGGCTCGGGCCTGGTGAGCGAGCTGGAAGTCGTCGAGGGCATGCAGTTCGACCGCGGCTACCTGTCGCCTTACTTCATCAACAACGCCGAGAAGCAAGCCGCCGTGCTGGAGAACGCGGCCATCGTGCTATGCGACCAGAAGGTGTCCACCGTCAACGAGCTCGTGCCGCTGCTGGAGGCGGTCGCCAAGTCGGGGGCGCCGCTGCTGTTGATCGCCGAAGACGTGGACGCCGACGCGCTCGCCACACTGGTCGTCAACAGCGTGCGCGGCGTCGTCAAGACCTGTGCGGTGAAGGCGCCCGGATTCGGCGATCGCCGCAAGGCCATGCTGCAGGACATGGCGGTGATGACCGGCGGCACGGTGATCACCGGCGAGCTGGGCCTGGCGCTCGCCAAGGCGACGCTGGAGCACCTGGGCCGCGCGCGGCGGGTGGAGATCGACAAGGACAGCACGACGATCATCGGCGGGGCAGGCGATGCGAAGGCGATTCGCGACCGCGTCGCCGCAATCAAGAAGGAGCGCGAGGCGCTGACCAGCGACTACGAGCGCAAGCAGCTCGACGAGCGCATCGCCAAGCTGGCCGGCGGCGTGGCCTTGATCAAGGTCGGCGCGGCCACCGAGACGGAATTGAAGGAACGCAAGGTGCGCGTCGAGGACGCACTGCATGCGACACGCGCCGCGGTCGAGGAAGGCATCGTGCCGGGCGGTGGCGTGGCGCTGCTGCGCGCCCGCAAGGTGCTGGCGTCGCTCTCGGCCCCGAACCTGGACCAGGACTCTGGCATCAAGATCGTCCGGCAGGCACTGGAGGAGCCGTTGCGCCGCATCGTCGACAACGCGGCTGACGAGTCGTCCATCGTGCTGCACAGGGTCGACGATTCGAGCCTGCGCAACTACGGCTACAACGCCGCCACCCGCGAGTATGGCGACATGCTGGAGATGGGCGTGATCGACCCGGCGAAGGTCACGAGGCTGGCGTTGCAGAACGCCGCATCGATCGCCAGCCTGGTGCTGACGATCGACTGCATGGTCGCCAACGCGCCGAAGAAGGCGGCTGCCGGTGAATCGCTGACCGGCGCCGAGCCGGAGATGTTTTAAGGCAAGGTTCTAAGAAAGAGACCCTTCATGAAAACCGAATGGATCCTCATCGCCAACGCCTCCGTGGCCCGGCTGTTCAGCCGCGAGTCGGACAGCGATCCGCTGCTGCCGCTGCACAGCTTCGAGCACGCCGAAAGCCGCCTCAAGGCGAGCGAGCTCGCCGACGACCGGCTGGTCCACGACTCGAATGACTGGCGCCCCGGCGGCGTGAGCTTCGAGCCGCGCATGGACTCGCGACGCAAGCAGCACCTGAAGTTCGCGCGCGAGTTGACGCAGCACTTGGACGAGGGGCTCGCCGGCGGCGACTGCGGCCGTATCACGCTCTACGCCTCGAGCCCCTTCCTGGGCGAGTTGAAGGGGCAGCTCAGCCCGTCGGCGAAGAAGGTGCTGCGCGCTGCAGTCGTCGTGGACCTGACCAGCTACGGTTTGCGCGAGCTGGAAGAACGAATCGCGCATGAACTGCAGTCGATCAAGGCGCCGCCGCCCCCCTGATCGGGAGACACGATGAGGACACGATTCATACGCTGGTTCTCCGAACTCGGCGTCGCCGATGTGCCGCTGGTGGGCGGCAAGAACGCGTCGCTGGGAGAGATGTTTCGCGAGCTGGGTGCGCAAGGCGTGCGGGTGCCCGACGGCTTCGCGATCACGGCCGAGGCCTATCGCCACGTGCTCGACCAGGCCGATGCGTGGCCAGCGCTGCACCGCGCGCTCGACGGCCTCGACGCGAAAAACGTCGATGACCTCGCACGGCGCGCGCAAGCGGCTCGCGAGATCGTCCAGGGCGCCGCTCTGCCGGCCGACCTGATCGCTGAAATCCTTGCCGCCTATGCGCAACTGAGAGCTGAGTACGGCGACGCGTTGACCGTCGCGGTGCGCAGTTCGGCCACCGCCGAAGACCTGCCCACCGCGAGCTTCGCAGGCCAGCACGAGACCTTCCTCAACATCTCTGGCGAGGCGCGGCTGCTCGATTCGGTGCGCCTGTGCTTCGCGAGCTTGTTCAAGGACCGGGCGATCAGCTACCGGGTCGACAAGAGCTTCGACCACTTCAAGGTCTTCCAGTCCGTGGGCGTGATGAAAATGGTCCGCTCCGACCGCGCAGCGAGCGGCGTCATCTTCTCGCTCGACACCGAAACGGGCTTTCGCGACGTGGTCTTCATCACTGGCGCCTATGGCCTGGGCGAGAACGTCGTGCAAGGCACGGTCGATCCGGATGAGTTCTACGTCTTCAAGCCCACCTTCCAACAGGGTCACCGTATCGTGCTCAGGCGCAAGCTGGGCGGCAAGGAGATCCGCATGGTGTACGCGAAGGCAGCGGGGCGCGAGACCACGCGCAACGTGCCGACGCCGCGCGACGACCAGCAACGCTATTGCATCAGCGACGACGAGGTGCTGACACTGGCCGAAGCCGCCATCGAGATCGAGAACCACTACAGCCGCAAAGCCGGACGGCCGACACCGATGGACGTCGAATGGGCCAAGGACGGCCTGGACGGGCAGCTCTACATCGTTCAGGCCCGCCCGGAGACGGTTGCGTCGCAGAAGCCGCTCAGCCTGGTCGACGAATACCGGCTCGCCGCCGAGGGGACTGTGCGCGTGAGTGGCCGCGCCGTGGGCGGAAAGATCGCCTCGGGCCGGGCGCGCGTGATCACCGATGTGGCCCAGCTCAACGAGTTCAAACCCGGCGAGGTGCTGGTCGCCGACACAACGGCGCCCGACTGGGGCACGGTGATGAAGATCGCCGCCGCCATCGTGACCAACCACGGCGGGCGCACCTGCCATGCCGCCATCGTGGCGCGCGAGCTGGGCATCCCGGCGGTGGTCGGCTGCGACCGGGCGACAAGCGCGATCCGCACCGGAGACGAGATCACCGTGTCGTGTGCCGAGGGTGCGGAGGGCCGCGTCTACTGCGGCGCGATTGCGTTCACGACGACGAGCACCGACATTTCAGCGCTCGCCCGGCCGCAGACCCATCTGATGGTCAACCTGGGCAACCCCGACACCGCGTTCCAGACATCCCTGCTGCCCAACGACGGCGTCGGGCTGGCGCGCATGGAGTTCATCGTCGCCGAGCACATCAAGGTGCACCCGATGGCGCTCGTGCATCCGGAGAAGATCGACGATGCGGCCGTGCGCGGCGAGATCGCCCGCCTCACGCGCTCTTTCGCACAGCCGGCCGACTACTTCGTCAGGCAGTTGTCCGAAGGCGTCGGCACGATCGCCGCGGCCTTCTACCCCAAGCCGGTCATCGTTCGCATGTCCGACTTCAAGACCAACGAGTACGCCAGCTTGCTGGGCGGGCGCTGGTTCGAACCGGCCGAAGCCAACCCGATGCTGGGCTTTCGCGGCGCCTCGCGCTACTCGCATCCAGCCTATGCCGAGGGGTTCGCGCTGGAGTGCGCGGCAATGAAGCGAGTGCGCGATGAGATGGGGCTCACGAACGTCAAGTTGATGATCCCGTTCTGCCGCCGTGTGCAGGAAGGCGAGCGCGTGCTGCAGGCCATGGCCGCGCACGGCTTGGCGCGCGGCGTCGACGGACTGGAGATTTACGTCATGTGCGAGATCCCCAACAACGTGATCCAGATCGACGCTTTCGCGCGGCTGTTCGACGGCTTCTCGATCGGCTCCAACGACCTGACGCAACTCGTGCTCGGCGTCGATCGCGATTCCGACATCGTGGCATTCGACTTCGACGAACGCGATCCAGGCGTCAAGGAGATGATTCGCCAGACCATCGAGGGCGCACGACGCAACCATCGCCACGCGGGCATTTGCGGTCAGGCCCCGTCGGACTACCCGGAAATGGCGGAGTACCTGGTGGAGCTCGGCATCGACTCGATGAGCGTGACACCGGACACGCTGCTGAAGATCACGCGCGATGTGCTGGCCGTGGAGGCGAGGCTCGGGCGTCCGCCGCGCAGTCTCGCGCCGGAGATTCCGACGCCGCCACCGGCGGCAGCGGCGGGGAGCATGTCGTGAGCCAACCGATTTCGTCGTTGATGCAACGGCAGGTAGGGTCGGTCGGCCTCGACGACACGGTGCAGGCCATCGAAGCGCAGATGGCCGCCAAGGGCTTGTCGTGGGTGCCAGTGCTGGAATCGAACGGCGTGGTCCTGGGCGTCATCAGTGCCTCGGACCTGCTGCGGTTCCACGCCGACAAGAAGGACCCTTCGAAGGTCTGCGCGTGGCAGTTGTGCACCCATAAGCCAATCACGGTTCGCGCAGACGCCACGATCAGCGAAGTGGCCAGACTGATGTTCGAGAAGAGCACCCATCACGTGGTCGTGACCGAAGGCGCCAACATCCAGGGCGTGGTGTCATCACTCGACTTCGTGCGTACCTTCATCTCATCGCCATGAGTCTCATCCGATCTCAGGGCAGCGATACCGCACCTCGGTCACCCATCAAACGGCCACCCTGTGCTGCTCCTCGGCGACTTTCCAATCATGTTGGAAATGGCCCGCGTCATCGCCTCTGGCTTGGTGATTCGGCCCTTTGACGGAGCTCAGTGCACCATCAAGACCGGCAGCGTCATCGACTCGAGGATCGTGCGCGTGGCACCACCGAGCACCCATTCGCGCGCGCGGCTGTGGCCATAGCAGCCCATCACAAGAAGGTCCGCTTGCAGATCCGCTGCCTGCGACAGCAGGTTTTCACCGGCCTTTCCATGCTCGGGCCCACCTTGATGCAGTGTCGCGGCAACACCTTGTGCCGTCAGATACTCCTGCAGGGAATGCAAGGCGCTCGCCGGCTCGTCGTCATAGCAGACCACGTGCACATGGCCCGCCAGGCGCAGCCACGGCAACGCGGCCGACACTGCCCGCGCGGCTTCGCGGGTTTCCTTCCACGCCACCAGCACAGTGCGCCCGATCGGCGCGAGCGCTCCGGCATACGGCACCACGAGGGCAGGCCTTCCCGTATCGACCAACAGGTTCGGCACGAAGTCGGCAGGCAGTTCACCGGCTGCGGGATCGTCGGGATTTCGCTGTCCGAGGATAACCAGGTCGGCGTAGAAGGCCCGCCGCGTGAAGTCCCAGAACGCGTCGCTCTTCGACTCAGACCACTTCAGCCGCGGTGAAACTGCGCTGGCATGCAGGAAAGCGGCCTTCGCCGCCTTTCTGCCCTCCTCGTCGAGCTCGACCATCATTGCCAGTGCTGCCGCGCTTCCTTCCACAGCCAACGGGTAACGGGCCAGGGAGGTCATCGCACCATACAGCCCGGTCACCTGGGCATCGAATGTCTCGGCCAGATGGCGAGCGACCTGGACGCGTTCGGCGATACGCGCCGAACCGTCCAGGTGCAGCAGGATCGACTTCGGAGTTCGCATGGGGAATATCCTAGACATGTCCGGAGGCCGTGCCTTGCGCTGCATCAATCCGCATCCTCAAGAGCCGCACTGCGAAAGCTTGATCGCGCGCAAGCACGCCCGCTCCGCGCCTGCCTACGCTTCGTCCACTTTCCGTGGGCAACGGCTCGCCGCTCGCAGCAAGCTTTCGCATGCAACTTCCCCTCCAGAACCTGATCGATTCGCTGGGCAAGCGCGCCGGTACGCCGTTCGGTCTGGTACTGCCGGACGGGACCCGGTACCGCACCGGGAAAGGTGACCCTGCCTTCGAGGTCGTCCTGCGATCGGACGCCGCGCTGCTGTCGATCGTGATGCGCGGCCACATCGGCCTGCTGGAGGCGTATTTCGACCAGGAGCTCGACATCGAGGGCGACCTCGGCACCGCGCTCGCCGCCGGCATGGCGGCCGGACTCGACGTGCGGGTCAATGCCCTGAATCACATCGAAAACGACCTGCACGAACTGCGGCGTTCCAACCGAAGCCAAGGACAGGCCAAGACCAACGCGCGTGCCCACTACGGTCTGGGCACGGAGTTCTATCGACTTTGGCTCGACGACCCGCTGATGATGTACACCTGCGGCTACTGGCCTGACGGCACGCGGACGCTGGAGGAAGCGCAGCGCCGCAAAATCGATCACGTCTGCCGCAAACTCCGGCTCTCGGCCGGTGAACGCTTCGTCGACATCGGATGCGGCTTCGGCGGTTTCATGTTCCGAGCGCTCGAGACGACCGGCGCACTCGGCACCGGCATCAACACCACCACCGAGCAGGTCGAATGGCTGCACGGCGAGATCGAACGGCGCGGGCTGGCCTCGCAGCTTGCGATTCGCGAGGCGGATTTCCGCGAAGTCGACGGGCCCTACGACAAGGTCGTCTCGATCGGCGTGCTGGAGCATGCGGGACGAGACCAGCTTGCCGAAGTGATCAAGGCACATGCCGACTTTCTGAAGCCGGGCGGCTTGGGCATGCTGCATTTCATCGGTCATGTGGGCCGTTACGAGACCGAACTCTTCATTCGAAAGCACGTCTTCCCGGGCGGCTGGATCCCGAGCTTGGCCGACGCGATCGTCGAGATGGAACGCTGCGGCCTCGAGGTGGTCGACATCGAGAATCTGCGGCGCCACTATGCGCCAACCTTGGATGCGTGGGCCGAGCGCTTCGAGCGCAACTGGGACGCGATCCATGCGCTGGATCCGCAGCGCTTCGACGAGCGCTTCCGCCGCATCTGGCGCGTTTACCTGATCGGCTGTGCGGAGATGTTCCGATCGCCCGCGGGCTACACGCATCTGTTCCAGGTCGTGTTCAGCAAGGGCAACGTCACGTGCAGCGGCTACCCCATGAGCCGGGCGCAACTCTATGAATGACGAGGCAGCGCGGCATGCGGCTCGCAAGGCGGCACTGATTGCTTCGATGCAGGCGCTGTCTCACGACGAAGCGGCGCCGCTCGGGTTGTCCAAACGCAGTTCGAACCTCTTCCGCGACCGCGCGAACCGCAAGAAGCGTCGCCTTGACCTCGGTGAATTCGACCATGTGATCGCGGTCGATTCCGCGCACGGCTGGGTCGACGTCGAGGGCACGACGAACTACGAGAATCTGGTCGACACGATGCTGCTTCAGGGCGTGATGCCGGCGGTGGTGCCGCAGCTCAAGACCATCACGGTCGGCGGCGCCGTGGCGGGCATCGGCATCGAGGCCACGTCGTTCCGGCAGGGCCTGGTGCACGACACCATGCTCGAATGCGACGTTCTGCTGCCCGGTGGCGACATCGTCACCTGCACGCCGGAAAACGAACACCGCGACCTGTTCTTCGGCTTCCCCAACTCTTACGGTACGCTGGGCTACGCGCTGCGCGTGCGGCTGCGTACGCTGCCTGTCAAGCGCTTCGTCCGCGTCGAGCACCGGCGCCATGCGGCGGCGCACGACTTCTTCAAAGGCCTTTCGGCAGCTTGCGACGAGCACGCCGATTTCGTCGACGGAGTGGTGTTCGGGCCCGAACTGCAAGTGACGAACGCGGCGCGATTCGTAGACGAGGCGCCTTGGTCCAGCGACTACACGTTCAAGCAGATCTACTACCGTTCGCTGCCCGACAAGCCGCTCGACTACATGAGTACCCGCGACTACCTCTGGCGCTGGGACACCGACTGGTTCTGGTGCTCGAAGACCGTGGGCGCGCAGCATCCGCTGGTGCGCCGTTTGCTGGGCCGCGAACGTCTGAATTCGAGCACCTACACGCGCTTCATGCACTGGAACGCGCGTTGGGGCGTGACCCGACGCCTCGCGCGCTGGGGTGGCCGGCATCCGGAGTCGGTGATCCAGGACGTGGACATCCCCGTCGACCGTGCCGATGAATTTCTGGCCTTCCTGCTGCGCGAGATCGGCATCCTGCCGATCTGGGTCTGCCCGATCCGTTCGCCGGACGCCGCGAGGCAATTTCCGCTCTACCCGCTCGCGCCCGGCACCGCGTACTTCAATTTCGGCTTCTGGGACGTAGTGGACAGCACAGCGGAGCACGAGCCCGGCCACTTCAACCGCCTTGTCGAACATGAAGTGCTGCACCTCGGCGGCGTCAAGTCCCTCTATTCCGATAGTTTCTTCACGCGCGACGAGTTCGCGCGAGCCTACGGCATGGCCCAGTACGAGACGCTGAAGGCGAAGTACGACCCGCGCGGGGCGATGCTGGGCCTCTACGAGAAGTGCGTGCTGCGTGGTTGATACAGCTACTGTCGCGCCTCTACAGCTGACTTACGTTAGATCAAGTCACCCCCTCGCAGTCGCGTTAAATCATTGCGACATGGGCAAGCCCGATCGCATCCACATCAAGCGGCTGACGCGATGGGCCGCAAGCGCGCCGGCATCAAGGCTGCACGGCTGCAAAGATCGCCGCCGAGCCGCCGTTCACTCCGGTGTGCCGCAACCCGAGCGCTGCCCGAAGCATGGTCGTCGGGCGTGACCCCCTGCGCCTCGCCGAGGCCTACTTCGGGGACGACATGCTTCAGTACGTCAGTGAATCGACCTACCGGGTTTGGCGCCTGTACATGGCCGCGTGTGCGCTCGAGTTCGAGTCCGGCGAAATCGGTGTGTCTCAGGTGCTCGCGAGCAAACGCGCCGCAGGCCGCACGTCTCCACCTTTGACGCGGCGATACATGTACCCGCGAGCCGCGTACGTCGGACGCATCATGAGAGCAGGGTTGGTAGTCCGCAGTCCCGAATCGAGATCGGCACACGCAATGAACGGAGTCGCGCCATGATTGATCTCTCGAAGCTTCGCAGCGATATGGTCGAGCACCAGATCGCCTCGCGCGGCGTACGCGCCGAAGAAGTGCTCGACGCCATGCGGAAGGTTCCGCGCGAAGCGTTTCTTCCGGATCGGATGCGGGAATTTGCCTACGAGGATGCACCGCTGCCCATCGAGGCGGACCAGACAATCTCCCAACCCTATATCGTGGCGCTGATGACCGAGGCGCTGGCGCTGAAGGGCGGCGAAAAAGTGCTGGAGATCGGCACGGGCTCGGGCTACGCGGCTGCCGTGCTGGCCGAGATCGCCGGTGAAGTCTACACAGTGGAACGGGTCGAGCAGCTTGCCCAGGAAGCAGCTTTGAAGCTGACTGAGCTGGGCTACAGGAACGTCCATGTGCGCCACGCCGACGGCACGCTCGGCTGGCCGGAGCACGCGCCATATGACGCCATCATCGTGGCGGCCAGCGGGCCGGAGATTCCCGACACTCTGAAACGGCAGTTGAAGGTCGGAGGCCGGCTCGTTATCCCCGTCGGCGCCAGTCCGCGCGCCCAGGAACTCGTACGCGTCACGCGGTCCGCGGACGACAGGTTCGAGACCGAAGACATTGCAGATGTCCGCTTCGTCCCGCTCGTCGGCAAGGAGGGATGGTCGCCCGACGAACTACCCGCGCCGTTGCGAGGGCGGCCGGATAGACCGCGCCCGACGGACAGCGGATTGGCGAAAGCCATCGCCGATTGCTGCGAGACCTTCGATTCGATCGAGTCGGTGGACCTCGACCCGTTGCTCGACCGAATCGGTGACGCGAGGGTGGTGCTGCTGGGAGAAGCGACGCACGGCACCTCGGAGTTCTACCGGATGCGGGAGCGTATTTCACAGGAACTGATCACCCGAAAGGGATTTCGCTTTGTCGCGATCGAAGGCGATTGGCCAGATGTGGCGCGACTGGATCACTACGTCCGGCACTTCGGGTATCCGCCCACCGAGTGGACGGCCTTCGCCCGTTTTCCCACGTGGATGTGGCGCAACGAAGAGATGCGCTCGTTTGTCGACTGGCTCCATGAGAACAATGCGGTCAGGGAGCACCGACATCGGACGGCAATCTATGGCCTTGATCTTTACAGCCTCTACACCTCGATCCGGTCCGTGCTGGAATATCTCGACAAAGTCGATCCCGACGCTGCCCGGGTCGCTCGCCGACGATATGGCTGTTTGACGCCTTGGCAGGCCGACCCGGCAACCTATGGGCACGCGGCGCTCACCGGCACCTATCGGACTTGCGAAGGTGATGTGGTGCGCATGCTGGAGGATCTCCTCCACAAGCGCAGCGCCTACGCCTTCCATGACGGCGAACGCTTCATGGACGCCGTGCAGAACGCTCGTCTGGTCGCCGACGCCGAGCGCTACTACCGCATCATGTATTACGGCTCGCGCGCATCATGGAATCTGCGCGACACCCACATGTTCGAAACGCTGCAGACATTTCTTTCGTTCCACGGACCAGAAGCCAAGGCCATTGTGTGGGCGCACAACTCTCATATCGGCGATGCGTCGGCGACCGAGATGTCGGCGCGCGGCGAATACAACGTTGGCCAACTATGCCGCGAGGAATACGGCGCCGGCGCCTATTCCATCGGATTCGGAACCCATAAGGGAACCGTTGCGGCGGCATCCGGTTGGGACAGTCCGATGGAAGTCAAAACGGTGCAGCCCGCGCTCGCCGGCAGTTACGAGCGGCTCTGTCACGAAACGGGGCATCCGCGCTTCATGTTGCCGCTTCGCAGTTTGAAGCCGGCCGCGCTTCGCCACCGATTGGAAAAGCCCCGTCTCGAGCGCGCGATCGGGGTGATCTATCGGCCCGAGACGGAGCTTTCCAGTCATTACTTTCAGGCCAATCTGCCACACCAGTTCGACGAATACATCTGGTTCGACGAGACCAGTGCGGTCACGCCCTTCGAGACGAAGGAACTCGAAGGGCTTCCGGATACCTATCCCTTCGGTCTGTGATGGGCCGACGTGCGGCTGACAAGCAAAGGCCCGTAGCGACGACTTTTCCATAGGCGCCCATGCCCCCAGTCCTCTCGCGCAGCCTCTCACTCACACAACTGGTCTTTTACGGCGTCGGCACCATCGTCGGTGCCGGCATTTACACCATCGTGGGCGCGGCAGCCGGACTGGCCGGCCATGGCGTGTGGGTGAGCATGCTGCTCGCCGGCCTTGCGGCTTTCCTCACCGCCTTGTCGTATGCGGAACTGGTTGCCATGTACCCCCGCGCCGGGGCCGAATACCATTTCCTCAAGGCAGCGTTTCCACAGGCGCCGCTGGTCCCGTTCATGGCCGGCTTTCTGGTCGCACTCAATGCGGTCGCCACTTCGGCCACGGTCTCGCTTGCCTTCGCTGGATACCTGAGTGTTTTCGTCCAGGTGCCGGCTCTGCTGACTGGTTTCACCCTGCTGGCGATGTGCACCGCGCTCAACATCATCGGCATCAGGCAGGCCACGTGGGTGAGCATCGGCCTGATCCTGATCGAAGTGGGTGGCCTGGTGGCCCTGATCGCGGCAGGCTTTGTCAAGGGCGAACCCGGCAGCGCCATCTCGTTGCCGTCGATGGGGGATGCCGGCGGCATCTTTGCGGCCACCGCGCTGGTTTTCTTTGTCTATATCGGCTTCGAAGACGTGGCCAATCTGGCGGAAGAGGCCAAGGAGCCGAAGCGCGACGTGCCGCGTGCCCTGCTGGCCAGCGTGGTGCTCACCTCGCTGCTGTATCTGCTGGTGGTGTGGGCCGTGCTCGCCCTGCTGGAGCCGCAGGCACTGGCGAGCAGCGACTCGCCACTGACCACCGCTGCAGTCGTCGTCGCTCCCTGGCTGGGCAAGACGCTCGCCGTCACGGCCTTGTTTGCCACGGCAAGCACGGCGCTGATCTCGCTCGTCAGCATCAGCCGCATGTTGTTCGGCATGGCGCGCGATGGCGACATGCCGCGCGCTTTGGGTCGAACGTTGACGAAGCGCCAAACACCCTGGGTCGCCGCCCTGGTGCTCTTTGCCGGCGCCTGCGCGCTGCTGCCCTTGGGCAAAGTCAAGATCATCGCTAGCATCTCGGCGCTGGGGATCCTGCTCGTGTTCGTCGGCGTACACACGGCTCTGATCGTGCTGAGATGGAACGAACCGCAGCGCGTGCGCCCTTTCCGGGTCCCGTTGCACATCGGGCGCGTGCCCCTCCTGCCGCCCGCAGGTCTGGCCATCTGCCTGGCGTTGATCACCCAGTTCGAAGCGATCGTCTATGGTGTGACGGCCGGCGCTGTCGCGTTCGGCGTGGGCGTGTGGTGGTTGAGCCGACCCGCGAAGGGCCGTCATACGGGTACCCAGGCTTGAGCTCCCAGACAGCTGCCAGCTGTTGATCATGAGTTTCATCGGGCATCTCCGGCATACTGGGCTCAGCTACATTGCTCCCATGACCCCAGCACGTCCTAGGCGCCGGATCGACTTGGTCCGCATTGCGACCGAAGTGATGTCCGAGCGCGGACTGGAGCCGGAGTTTCCGGCCAGCGTCCGGCAACAGCTGTCCTCGATCACCGGCCCCGCCAGCGACGCCGACTCACAGATCCGGGATCTCACGACGCTCCTGTGGTGTTCCCTCGACAACGACGACTCGCTCGATCTCGATCAACTGACCGCTTGCGAGCTGCTCGCGGACGGTGCCGTCAAGATTCTCGTGGCGGTGTCCGACGTCGATGCGCTGGTCAAGATGGGATCGGCGATCGACGAGCACGCTTGGATCAACACGACATCGGTCTACACCTCCGCGAGGGTGTTTCCGATGTTGCCCGTGCGCCTGTCGACCGACCTGACCTCGCTCAATCCCGGCCAGGATCGCCTCGCCCTCGTCACCGAGATGACCGTTGCGGCAGACGCGTCCATCACGCACTCCACCCTCTATCGCGCGACGGTGCGCAACCAAGCCAAGCTGGCGTACGACGCCGTGGCTGCATGGATCGACGGTGTCGGGGCATTGCCCGAGGCGGCCCGTGCGGTACCGGGGTTGGATCGCCAGCTTCGAACGCAAGACGCAGTCGCCCAGCGATTGCGTGCCAAGCGGCAGACCCAGGGGGCCCTCGAGTTCGAGACCTTCCAACCGCGCGCGGTGTTCGAGGGTGAACGTGTGGTCGACATCCGTCAGCAGGTGCAGAACCGAGCCCGTCAGCTGATCGAGGAACTGATGATCGCAACCAACGAATGCACGGCCCGCTTCCTGGCAAACGGCGGCGCGGCCTCCCTGCGGCGTGTCGTTCGATCTCCCGAGCGATGGCTGCGGATCGCGGAGGTGGCCAAGAAGTTCGGCGAGTCCTTGCCGAAGGAGCCGGATTCGCTGGCACTTGCACAATTTCTCGCCAGACGCCACAAAGCCGATCCTCTGCGGTTCCCGGATCTTTCGCTTGCTATCGTCAAGCTGATGGGACGGGGCGAGTACGTCGTGGAGCACCCCGACGGTACGCCGATCGGCCACTTCGGCCTTGCGGTGCGCGACTACACGCACTCCACCGCTCCGAACCGCCGATTCCCCGACCTGATCACCTCGCGCATGCTCAAGGGGATGCTGGCCGGGACCCAGCCGCCTTACAGCCTCGCCGAGCTGGAGGCGCTCGCGCAGCACTGCACCCAGCAGGAAGATGCAGCGCAGAAGGTCGAGCGCCGGGTCCGGAAGTCCGAGGCGGCGCTGCTCCTCGAATCGCATGTCGGCCAACAGTTCGACGCCATCGTGACCGGCCGCTCGGAGATTGACACATGGGTTCGCATCTTCACGCCCCCGGTCGAGGGAAAGCTTGTCGCCCCAGTCCCTGAGCTCGAAGTAGGGCAGCGGATCGGCGTCGAGCTTGTGTCCACGAATGTGGAGCGTGGATTCATCGACTTTGTGCTGGTCGATTGACTGCGCGGTGACGTCGACTGCCCAGGCGGGACTTCCGCCACTACAGCCTGCGCGGCGACCCAGCTCGCTCGCCGGGTGTCGCCGTGGCGAGCTGCCGCAGCGCAGCGGCTCACGCTTCGCGCGACGATGACATGACGCGGGTGGTCGCGATCCTGTGCCGATGGCTGTGGGTAGCGCCGATGCTCGGCTTGCTGTTGCTTGTCGATCCGGTTGCGGCCGCACCGCCCGCCTCGACGTGGCTGGACGCAGGCGGCCGGCCGAACGCGAGTGCACGCGACGCCCTGCAGTTGCTCGCAGATGCCCCGGCCGACGGTCTGGTGGCTCAGGACTACCAGGCCCGCGAACTCGCCCTGCAGGCCGCGGCACTGAGCCGCGCG
>Ga0163144_10013156_pt1 | contig 17306 bp, 12 predicted proteins | sample OliLak19BULKMAT1_FD_123175 | JGI IMG/M metagenome (GOLD analysis project Ga0163144, IMG submission 123175) | Freshwater microbial mat bacterial communities from Lake Vanda, McMurdo Dry Valleys, Antarctica - Oligotrophic Lake LV.19.BULKMAT1 | ecosystem: Environmental > Aquatic > Freshwater >... | reverse complement strand
TTGTTGGTGACCGTCGCGCCGCCAACGATATCCAGGGTGCGCGTGCTGGCGATCGAGATCGTGCCGGTGCCAGCTGCGGCGGCGGCACCGCTGACGGCCAGCGTGCCGTTGCTGATCGTCGTGTCGCCGGTGTAGATGCTGTTGCCAGTCAGCGTGAGGGTGCCAATCCCTTGCTTGACGAAAGTACCGTTAGGATTGGCGCCAGAAATCACACCGCTGAAGGTGGTGTCAGCGTTGTTGCCGCCCACGCTCAGGCTGTTGTTGGCGGCCAGCGTCACGCTGCCGCTTCCCGACAGTCCGCCGAGCACCATGGTGCTGGTCGGCAAGACCAGCGTGGTGCCGCTGGCGAGGTCGACGTTGGTGAGCACGGCGAGGCGTCCGTTGGCACCTGGGGTCAAGGTGCCGGCGAGCTGATTGACGCCGCCAGTGGCCGCGGTCAGAACCGCGCCGGTGTTCAGGTTGGTGCTGCCGGTCAGGTTGACGGTGGCCGCCGTGATGGTCGCCGTCACCACATGCGTGCCGGTACCGGCACTCGCATTGGTCCGGTCGTTGGTGATGGTCACCGAGCCGGTGGCCGCCGTCAGCGCCGCGTTCACCGTCACCGCGCCGCTGGCGGTGTCGGTCGACGATGAGGCGTCGCTGGACGACAGCACGATGTTGCCGAGCACCGTGATGGGCTGCGACACGGTGATGTTTCTGCCGGCCTGCAGGGTCAGGTCCCGGGTGCCGCTGGCAGGCACCAGGATGGCGCTGTTTACAGTGATGTCCCGGCTGGCCTGAAGCACCACATCGGTGGTGGCCAGCAGGGTCGTGATGCGTCCGCTCGTCACCGTGCTGTTGCCGGCGGCATTGATGCCGAATCCGAATGTTCCGCCGCCGGGCACGTCGCCGTCGGTGGCGCCGCTTGCGGCGACGTTGAGGTCGATCGGGTCGAGCAGCAGCGTGCCTACCCGGCCCTGCCGTGCCGACAGGTCGGCCGTTCCCCTGAAATCGAGGTAAGCCTTGCCCGACACCTCGGCAAAGCCGCCGTGGCCGCCGGAGCTGCCACCGCGTGCCTCAACGGCGCATTGCAACTGGGTGGCGAGGTCCGACCAGACGATCACCTTGCCGCCGTCGCCATCGCTGGTGGCGTTCGCCGCCAGCCGCGCACCCGGCATCACCGCCACCATGCCGGCGTTTCGCACGTCCGGGTTCTTGCCCTGGAAGTCGCCGCCCACCAGCACGCTGCCGCCGCCGGCGGCGCCTGAAGCGTCGGCCACCGCGCCGCGGTCGACCAACACCTTGTCGCCGAGCAACTGCACGCTGCCGCCGCGCTCGCCGCTCGCCCTGCCGGTGGCGTCCAGCCTGCCCGCGAGGCGCGTGATGCCATCGGCGCCGCCGTCGATGACGATGCGCCCTTCGCGCTGTCCCAGCGTACGGGCCTGCACGACGCCTTCAAGATTGAGCACGGTGTCGGCAAAACCGGCGCGTGCCGCGGCGCGCACCTCGGCACTGCCGCCGTTGGCCAGCACGTTGCCGAGCAGGCTCAGCCGGGTGTCGAGGCCGTCGTTGCGCACGTTGAAGAAGATCAGGCCGTCGCCTTCGACGTCGACCAGCACGTCGGTGGCGGCCACCAGGCCGATGCGCCCGGCTTCGATGCGGCCGGTCTGGGTCAGTCGCGGTGAGATCAGCGCCACCGTGCCGTCGGGGGCGCGGATGATGCCTTCGCTGCGCAGTTCACCGGGTTGGCCCGTGCCGCGGCCCAACTGGAGCCGGCCGGAGGCGATGTCTTCGTTGGTGATCGACAGTGTGCTCGCCACCAGCCCGCCGACGTCGACCTGCGACTGCGCGCCGAACACGATGCCGCGCGGGTTGATCAGCCAGACGCTGCCGTTCGACTGCAACTTGCCGTAGATCAGCGACGGGTCGCCGCCCAGCACGCGGTTCAGCAGCACCGAGCGGCCATTTGGCTGTTGCACCACCACACGCTCGCCGCCGCCGATGGAGAAGCTCGTCCAGTCGAGGCCGGCGCGGTCGGTGGTCTGCTTGATCAGCATCTGGCCGGGCGCCGTCTGCTTGACGCTGGCCTGACCGAAGGTGGGCGTGGCGCCCTGCGGCAGGCCGAAGCTGGCGGGCGCAGCGCCGATCAGGCAGGCAGCCAGTGCGACCGGCGTGAAGGCGAAGCGACGCCGCCGCGCAGCGCGGCGAATCTGCGAGTTGACGACAACGGTAGCGGCAACAGTAACAGCAACAGTAACGGCAACAGCAGCGGCAACAGCAGCGGCAACGTTCGGTTCGGACATCTTCATTTCCCCACGCCAGCGCCAGGCCGGCGGCTTCGAATCACAAGAAATACTTGGTGAACAACAGATACAGGCGCGGCGAGCGCTCCTTCGTGTCGCTGCGCGTTTCGCCCGAGGTCGGCACGGCCAGGCTGAAGCGCAATGCGTACTCGTTGGGACGCGCCCACGACAAGCCGATGCCGGCGCCGCTGAAGACGTCGGTGTTGGCCTGCGGCGTCGGGTTTGAAGTGATGCGCGGCTCTTTGCGGTAGCGGACCAACCCGACGTCGACGAACGCGCTCATCACGAACTCGCGCGAGATGCGGCCGAACCATTCTTCTGGCGGCAACAGGCGCAGCTCGAAATTCATCACTGCGCCGCTGTCGCCGGTGCCTTCACCGGGAGCAAATGCCCGCACGCCGCCAGGCCCGCCGAGGCGGAACTGCTCCGTCGTGTCAAGGTTTTGCAGTGCGTGCTGCCCGCGCAGGCTGACGTAGCCCAGCAGCCGGCCGGTCAGAATGTCCTGCAGACGGGTATAGCCGAACAGCAGCTTGGCGAACGACTCGGCGTCGTCGAGCCCGGCCGGCCGGCCCTTCGGGTAGTTCACCCGGCCTGCCACCACGCTGCCATCGAAGGTGCTGACGGCGCCGCCCAGCAGGCTGTCGCGGAAATCTCCGGTGGCGCCGAAGGCGATGGTGTCGACGGTCTTTTCGGTCTCGCCGCCGGCGGCTTCCTGACGGTCTACGTAGGTCTTGTTTTCCGCCGAGCCAAGCGCGAAGAGATTCAGGTTGCGCGCACGCACCACCGGGTACAGGCCGTAGCCGTTGATTGTCAGGGCGGTGCCATTGAGGTCGAGCGGGAACTCATCGCGGTCGAGCTGGTACTTCACACCCGACACCGACGCGCCGAGCTTGATGCCGTCACTGCCCACCGGCGTGGTGTAGCCCAGCAGGGCGAACGCCAGGCCGCCGGTGGTGGAAACCAGCGCGTTGGCCGTGAGGCCGTCGCCGCGGCCGAACGGGCTGTTCATCTGCACCAATCCGCCCAATTCGTAGATGCCGAGGAAGCGCGATCCGTTGGCATCGGCTTCGACCTTGCCCGACCAGATGCCTTCGCCACGCGGCGTGACCACCAGCGTGGCCGTGCCTGGCGTGCTGCCGGCACGCACCTCGAAGGTGGCGGTGATGCCGCGCAGGTCATTGACCAGGAACACCACGCGCTCCACATCGCGCACGCGCAGCACGCTGCCCGGCACCAGCCGCGTCAGGTAGGCATCCACCACGTCCTGGTCGACCGGCAGACCGCTGGTCCAGTTGAGCACGACCTTGTCGAGCCGGCCTTCCAGGATTGCGATGCGGACCACGCCAGCGCTCGGATCCTGCTCGGGCAGGTAGGCAAAGCCAAGGTAGAGGCCGAGGTCGCGCTGCATGAAACGCGTGACTTCGGCGGCGGCGTTGACCAGGTCTTCGAAGCCACGGCCCGGCCCCGTGTAGCGCGCGGTCAGTCCGGCCAGCGCGGCGCGCAGTTCGGCCGGCGCGTCGTCGCTGACCGCAAACGCCTTGACGTCGATTCGGATGTCGTCCTCTGGCTTGTTAAGTTCGCGCGGCGGCGCCGGCCGGTCGGGCAGGGCGCTGGCCGGCGTGACGTTGATGTCGCGTGGGGTCAACGCCGGCGGCGGCACCACCACGTTCGGTGTCGGCACGAAGGTGGGCGGCGAGGGCGGCGTCTGCGCCCAGGCCGAGCCGCAAGAAACCGCACCGCCGAAAAACAGGGCGACGCCTGAGATGACGAACAGCGCCGCAGCGCGATTTCGAAGAACCATCCTGACCTCGTCATGCCGCAACCGGGCTGCCGAATTATCTTAGCCGAGCGATGTGGCGCACGCCATCCGCTCGTATCCCTCGCAAGACGGCTTGACGTGTCGGTGGCGGGCGCCAACGATGCACTCCTGTACCGTCGTGCGCGTCCGACATTTGTTGGCCGGGATGTCGGTTTCATGTCCATGCGATGCGGGTATCCCCTTGCATCGACGGGAGTTTCCAGATTGACGCTGCCCTGCGACACTGAGCGGTCCCTAACGAACCGGCAATTCGCTGCGCCACACTTCATCCCATCGGGTTGTTCGTGCTGAGTCCGCTGCGGCCAGAACAAGACCATGAGCGATAACGAAAGCGCCAAGCGCAAGGTGACGGCCTGGCTGACAGCGCTGCCCGACGAGGCGGCGCCTTGCGGGCCCGACCTGGAATACGACAACGATTTCCTCGCCCTCACGCAGGCAGCGGCCGGCAAGCCCGAGTCGCAGTTCGGGCCCGCTGAGCCGCCGGACTGGCGCAGCGCTCACGAACTCGCGGAAACCCTGCTCGACCGCAGCCGCGACCTGCGCATCGCCATCGTCTGGGTCAGGTCATGTTTGAGGCTGCAGGGTTTTGCTGCCCTGACCTCCGGCCTGCGTCTGTTGAACGGGCTGGTTGAGTCGCATTGGGATCATCTGCATCCCTTGCCGGACCCCGATGACGGCGACCCCTACGCCCGGGTGAACGCGCTGACCACGCTGACGCAGAACGACGGCCTGATCGGTGACCTGCGCGCCGCCAGGGTTGTCGACAGCCGCGTCATTGGCGAGTTGAGCGTGCGTGCCATCGAGGTGGCTGTCGGCCTGTCTCAGGCGCGCAGTGACGAGCAGGCAATGAGCCGCGAGCAGGCCGGCAAGATGCTGGCCCTGGCGGTCGGCCAGGATCCGGCGCTGCGCGACGTCACCTTACAAGCGCTCGATCTGTCGCGGCAACTCATCACGCTGACCACCGAACGCCTTGGCAGTGGTGTCGCGCCCGACCTGAAGCCCATTCATGCCTTGCTGAAGGGGGTCCTGTCGGCGATGCCGGCACTTGTCGAAGCTGGCGTCGCCGATGCCGACGGTGTAGCCGTTGGCATCGGCTTGGGCGACGGCGCGGCTGGTGGTGACGGTCCGCGCTCCAGGCGCGGCCTGACTGGCGAGGTGACGTCGCGCGACGAAGCCATCCGCGCCATCGACATGGTTTGCGCCTACCTCGAAGCCGCCGAACCGGCCAACCCGGCGCCGCTGTTCCTGCGCCGGGCACGGCAACTCATCAGCCACAACTTCCTGCAGTTGATGAAAGTTCTGGCGCCGGATTCGCTGTCCGAAGTGGCGCGCGTGGTAGGCATCGACCCAGACACCATAGAAACGCCAGACGGCACTTGACGAAACGCAGAACATCGACGAAAACCTCGTCCTTCGCCCATCCACACCGGCCAGGAGCCTGACATGAGCAGCAGCCAGAAATTCATCGCGCGCAACCGTGCACCGCGGGTCCAGATCGAGTACGACGTCGAGCTCTATGGCGCCGAGAAGAAGGTTCAGTTGCCCTTCGTGATGGGTGTGATGGCCGACCTGTCCGGCAAACCCGCCGACCCGCTGGCGCCGGTGGCCGACCGCAAGTTCCTCGAAATCGATGTCGACAACTTCGATTCGCGCATGAAAGCGATGAAGCCGCGAGTCGCCTTCCAGGTGCCCAACGCGCTTACTGGCGAAGGCAACCTCAGCGTCGACATCACGTTCGAGAACATGGACGACTTCTCGCCGGGCGCCGTGGCGCGCAAGGTCGATTCACTGAACAAGTTGCTCGAAGCGCGCCAGCAGCTGTCCAACCTCGTCACCTACATGGACGGCAAGGGTGGCGCTGAAGAGTTGATCGGCAAGCTGATGGCCGACCCCGCCCTGCTCAGCACGCTCGCTTCAACCGCCAAGCCCACCGAAGGCGGCTGAGCCAGCCTTGCATTTGCCCGCGCCGACACAAAACCACCAGGAGAGAACTGAATGGCAGAGACTCAAGCCGCCACTGCACTGGGCAGTGTCACGATGGAAGGCAGCGACCTGTCGTCGTTGCTGATGAAGGAATTCAAGCCGAAGTCCGACGATGCCAAGAGCGCCGTCGAGCAGGCCGTGCAGACGCTGGCGCAGCAGGCGCTGTCGCAGACCACGCTGATCAGCGGCGACGTCGTCGCGTCGATCGAGGCGATGATCGCGGCCATCGACAAGAAGCTCACCGACCAGGTCAACCTGATCATCCACAGCGAAGACTTCCAGAAGCTCGAAGGCGCCTGGCGGGGCCTGAGCTACATGGTGAGCAACACCGAGACCGATGAGCAACTGAAGATCCGCGTGATGAACGTCTCCAAGGCCGAGCTCGGCAAGACGCTCAAGCGCTACAAGGGCACCAACTGGGATCAGAGCCCGATCTTCAAGAAGGTCTATTCCGAAGAATTCAGCCAGTTCGGTGGCCAGCCCTTCGGCGCCATCGTCGGTGACTATCACTTCGACCAGAGCGCGCCCGACGTCGAACTGCTGGCCGAGATGGCCAAGATCGCCGCCGCCGCCCACGCCCCCTTCATCACTGGCGCCTCGCCCAACCTGATGCAGATGGAGTCGTGGCAGGAACTCGCCAACCCGCGCGACCTGACGAAGATTTTCACCACGCCCGAGTACGCCGCCTGGCGCTCCCTGCGCGATTCCGAAGACTCCAAGTACATCGGCCTGGCGATGCCGCGGTTCCTGTCCCGCATGCCGTACGGTTCGAAGACCAACCCCGTCGAGGCCTTCAACTTCGAGGAAGACGTCGGGTCGGCCGAGCATGGCAAGTACACCTGGGCGAACGCCGCCTACGCGATGGCGACGAACATCAACCGTTCGTTCAAGGAATACGGCTGGTGCACGCGCATCCGCGGCATCGAGTCGGGCGGCGCGGTGCAGAACCTGCCCACGCACAGCTTCCCCACCGATGACGGCGGCGTCGACATGAAGTGCCCGACCGAAATCGCCATCGAAGACCGGCGCGAGGCCGAACTCGCCAAGAACGGCTTCATGCCGCTGGTGCATCGCAAGAACAGCGACTTCGCCGCCTTCATCGGCGCGCAGTCGCTGCACAAGCCGGCCGAATACGACGATCCCGATGCCACCGCCAACGCCAACCTGGCCGCGCGCCTGCCCTACCTGTTCGCCACCTGCCGCTTCGCGCATTACCTGAAGTGCATCGTGCGCGACAAGATCGGCTCGTTCAAGGAACGCGACGATGTCGAGCGCTGGCTTTCCAAGTGGATCACCCAATACGTAGACGGCGATCCTGCGCGTTCGTCGGAGTCGTACAAGGCGACCCACCCGCTGTCGGCGGCCGAGGTCCGGGTGCAGGAAGACCCGGCCAACCCCGGCTACTACCAGTCGCAGTTTTTTCTGCGGCCGCATTACCAGCTCGAAGGCCTGACCGTCTCTTTGCGGCTGGTTTCGAAGCTGCCGTCGGCAAAGGCCGGCTGACGTCCTCTCCATCCCCACCTTCACTGGCTGCGCAGGGAAGGGCGCCCGTTCAAACGGACGTACTTCGCAGTGTTCAACGCCCGCGAGGGCAAAAATTTAGGAGCGCATCATGGCTGTAGACATGTTCATAAAGATCGGCACGATCGATGGTGAATCGACCGACAAGATCCACGCGAAGAAGATCGACGTGCTCGCCTGGAGCTGGGGTATTTCCAACTCGGGTACCACTCACCACGGCATGGGCGGTGGTTCGGGCAAGGCCAACGTGCAGGACCTGTCCTTCACCAAGTATGTCGATGCATCCTCGCACGCGCTGATGGGCGCCTGCACCACCGGTGAGCACTTCACCACGGCCAACCTCATCGTTCGCAAGGCCGGTGGCAAGGGTGTCACCATCGAGTACATCAAGATCGACATGGAAGAGGTGCTGATCACCTCGGTGTCGACCGGCGGCTCGGGCGGCGAAGACCGTCTGACCGAGAACGTCACGCTCAACTTCGCCAAGGTGACCTTCAAGTACACCCCGCAAACGGCGGCCGGCGGAGAAGGCACACCGCTGCCGATGATCTACGACATCGCCTCGAACTCGAGCGAGTAGGCAGTACCCGTTTGATCGTGATGCCAAGTCCGGTGGCGCGGGCCTGCGGGTCCGACGCCACCGATTCTTGTTCTGGTTGCCTGCTGGGAAAGTGCGATGGCCCGTTCCGACATGTTCCTCAAGGCCACCGGGCAGCGCACCGGTGAAATTCTCGGTGAGTCCAGGGACAAGACCTTCACCAACCAGATCGAGGTTCATGAGTGGGACTGGGGTATGTCGGCGCCCTCTGCGGTCGGAGGCCAGCGCACTGGACGCACCCTGATGAAAGAGGTCAGGCTCGTCAAGAGCGTGGACAAGTCCAGCACCGCGCTGATGTCGGTCATGCGCAACAACGAGATCCTCACGACAGCCACTTTGTCGGTGCGAAAGTCCGGCGGTGAATCACCGCTGCCATATTTCGTCATGACGCTGGAGCAGGCGCGCATCACTGCCTACGATGTGAAGAGCGAGTACGACGGTGATGGTGCTCCGGTGTTGCGTGAAACCATCTGCATCGCCTTCAAGAAGGTCATTGCCGGCCACACCGTGCAAGGCGCCGGCGGCGGCAGCGCTGGCGCGACGAGTTTCGAGAACGAAGTCAGTCCCACCTGAGCCTTGAGCTGATTGGAGCTTTGATGTCGAACCCCGCGGCGGCCGAACAGGCGCTCAAGGACGGAGATGCGCTGCGCGCTCTGAAGTTGCTGACCGAGCAGATTCGGTCCCATCCGCAGGACGCCAAGCTGCGAGTCTTCCTGTTCCAGCTGCTCTGTGTCGTAGGGCAATGGGAGCGTGCCCTCAACCAGCTCAACGTAGCGCTCGAACTCGACGCCGGCATGCTGCCGATGGTGCAGACCTACCGCGAGGCCATCGCCTGCGAGACGCTGCGCCTGCAGGTCTTTCGCGGCCAGAAGGTGCCGATGCTGTTCGGCGAGCCCGAGACCTGGGTTGCCCTGCTGATCGAAGCGCTGCTGCGTGAAGGCCGGGGCGAACCCGAAGCGGCGCGGCAACTGCGAGAACAGGCGCTCGAGCAGGCACCGGCCACCGCCGGCACGGCGGACGGCCAGCCTTTCGCCTGGATTGCCGATGCCGACACAAGGCTCGGGCCGACCATCGAAGCGGTCATCAACGGCCGGTATTACTGGCTGCCCTGGAACCGCCTGGCCAAGGTCGACATCGACCTCCCGGAAGACTTGCGCGACGCTGTCTGGATGCCCGCACACTTCGAGTTCACGAACGGCGGCGACGTGGTCGGCCTGCTGCCCACGCGCTATCCCGACACCGACCTGGCCGCCGGCGATGTGCTGGCGCTGTCGCGCCGCACCGACTGGCGCGAGTCCGCGCCCGGCGTGTTCGTCGGTCTGGGCCAGCGCCTGATCACCACCGACACCGCGGAGTTCGGCCTGATGGACCTGCGCTCGGTGCTGATCGCCAACAACGACGGCTGAACGCCGTCGATCCAGCACGTCTCTCGCGATCTCATGGCAAACCTGCGTGTACAGGACCGACTTCAGCCCGCGCTGCTCGACCGCCTGACCGACGACGACGCCAAGTCGCCCGTGGAAAGCGTCGACGGGCGCGTCATCAACCGCAATCGTCTTCGCGAGATGGTGCTGCGGGATCTGGCGTGGCTGTTCAACGCGACGGCACCCGGCGCCATGTCGATCGACTGGACTGCCGCGCCGCATGCGCGCAATTCGGTGCTGAACTACGGCCTGCCTGCATTGTCTGGTCAGACTGCGTCGACCGTCGACCCGCTGGTGCTGCAGGCGCGCGTGAAGCAGGCCATCCTCGATCACGAACCGCGCATCCTGCCGGGCACGCTGACGGTGGAGGCCCTGATCTCGGATGCCCAGATGGACCATCACAACCAGATCGGCTTTCGCATCAGCGGCCAACTGTGGGCGCAGCCGGTGCCGCTCGAGTTGCTGCTGCACACCGACATCGATCTCGAGACCGGACGTGTCGCTGTACGTGAACTGGACCGGTGAATTGAGCCCCCCCCGAAGCGCCTGTGGCGCGCCCCTCGAGGGGGCAAGGCCAGTGTCCCGGCGCAGCCGGTTCCTCGGCCTTTGCCTGAGTGAATTTGCGTCGGTCGCCGAGGGCGGCGTTTGCGCTTTTGGGGTAGCGAAGTGAACGCGCGCAGGATCGCGTTTCCCTGCGGCACTGCTGGCTTTCAACCTCGCTGCATCAACCCGGCGGATCAGAACTGACCCATGGATCCGCGACTGCTTCGCTACTACAACGAAGAACTGCGCCATCTTCGCGAGATGGGCGCCGAGTTTGCGAAAGAGTTTCCGAAGATCGCCGCGCGCCTGGGCATGGAAGGCCTGGAGGTCACCGATCCCTACGTCGAGCGGCTGCTGGAAGGGTTCGCATTTCTTGCCGGCCGCGTGCAGCTGAAGCTGGACGCCGAGTTCCCGCGCTTCACCCAGCGGCTGTTGGAGATCGTCTACCCGCAGTTCCTGGCGCCTACGCCGTCGATGCTCATTGCCATGCTGCAGCCCGAGCTGGGCGACCCAGCGCTGGCGGCTGGCGTCAACGTGCCGCGCGGCAGCGTGATGACGAGCAACCCGGGCAAGGCGGGTGCGACCACCTGCGAATTCCGTACCGCGCAGACCACCACGCTGTGGCCGCTGGAACTGACTCAGCTCGAATATTTCACCCATGCCGCCGACCTGCCGATGGCTGCCTTGCCCGAATGGCGCAAGTACCGCGCCGGCCTGCGCATCCGGCTGCGCACCACGGCGGGCGTCGAATTCCCGCAACTGGCGCTCGACAGTCTGCGCCTGCATTGCACCGGCGTCGACGACGTGGCGCACCGCCTGCACGAGCTGATCTGCGGCCATGCGCTCGGCGTGCTGGTGCTGCCGACGCGGCGTCCGGCGGCATGGTTCGAGGTGATCGATGGCGAGAATATCGAGACCGTGGGTTTCGAGGACGACCAGGCGCTGCTGCCGCAAACGCTGAACGGCTTCGAGGGCTATCGCCTGGTGCAGGAGTACTTCGCGTTCCCCCAACGGTTCATGTTCTTCGACATTGCCGGCCTCGGTGACGCCCTGCGCCGGCATCCGGGCGTCGAGGTCGACATCGTCATCCTCTTCTCGAAGGCCGACCCGGCGCTGCTGCAGGCGGTGGACGCCAGTTGCCTGGCGCTGCACTGCGTGCCGGCGATCAACCTCTTCGAGCGCCGCTGTGACCGCATCCACGTCACACCGGAGTCCGGCGACTTCCACGTCGTGCCTGACCGCACGCGGCCGGCTGACTACGAGATCCATACACTGACCGAAGTGCTCGGCTACGGCGTCGGCGTGAATGCCGAGTACCGCTTCCTGCCGTTCTACAACGCGTTCCACACCGAAAGCCGCAATCACAACGCTTATTACTCGGTGCAGCGCGAGCCGCGCCTGATGTCGGCCATTCAACAGCGTGACGGCCCGCGCACTTCGTACCTGGGCACCGAAATCTACATCTCGGTGGTCGACCAGCGCGAAGCGCAGTTCCCGCAGGAGCTTCGCCAGATCGGCGTGCGCGCGCTCTGCACGAACCGTGACCTGCCGCTGCTGATGCCCACCGGCGGCGCAAAGGGCGACCTTACGCTGGCGCAGACGGTGCCGGTGAAGACCATCACCGTGATCAAGGGGCCGTCACGACCACAGTCGGCGCTGCGCGAGGGCAACGTGTCATGGAAGCTGATCAACCAGCTGTCCCTGAACCACCTGTCGCTGACCAACGTCGATGCCGAACATGGCGCCGCGGCGCTGCGTGAGATTCTGCGCCTCTACGCTCCCATCGGGGACTCCGGCGCGCAGCGCCAGATCGACGGGCTGCGTTCGGTGAAGATCCAGCCGGTGGTGCGGCGGCTGCCGATGCCGGGCCCGATCACCTTCGGCCGCGGCGTCGAATTGCGGGTCGAACTCGACGATCTGTCGTTCGAAGGCGCCAGTGCCTTCCTGCTCGGCTGCGTGCTCGAGCGTTTCGTCGCCCGCCATGTGTCGATGAACGGCTTCACGCAGATGCGCGTGTTTTCACAGTCGCGTGGCGACATCCTGATCGGGAGGCCGCGGTGCGGCACGAGACCGATCCTCTGACCGGGGCCGCGCCCGCGCTGGCACCGGCAACCCCACCCGCGCGCCCGGCCGACCCGCTGGTGGCGATGGCAGCGGCGCCTCACCGCTACGACTTCTTCCAGGCGCTGCGGCTGGTCGAAAGCCACCACCGCGACAAGCCCAAGCTCGGCACGGCGCGCCGACCCGCCGACGAGCCTGTGCGATTGGGGCAGGCGGCCGACCTGTCCTTCGCGGCCTCTTCGCTGTCGGCCGTCAACCTTCATGACCGCTACGGCAAGCCGCGCATCGAGGTGCGCTTCTTCGGCCTCTTCGGCCCGAATGGCCCGCTGCCGCTGCACATGACGTCCTATGCGCGCGAGCGCCGTCTGCACAAGGGCGACGAGACCTTCGGCCGTTTTGCCGACATGTTCCATCATCGGCTGCTGCTGCTGTTCTACCGCGCCTGGGCGCAGGCCCAGCCCGCCGTCAGCCTGGACCGCCCCGAAGAAGACCGGTTCGCCGACTACGTGGGTTCGCTGATCGGCGTCGGCGGCCGCGAGTGGCGGGAACGCGATGCCGCGCCCACCCATTCCAGGCTGGGCTTTGCCGGCATCCTGTCGCGCCAGGTGCGCAACGCCGACGGCCTGGGCCACCTGCTGTCGGGCTATCTGGCCATGAAGGTCGGCGTCGAGCAGTTCGTCGGCCGCTGGATGCCGCTGCCGGCCGCAGAGCGCACGCGCATCGGGCGGCGTGCGGCGTCGCGCCGGGTCTCGACCTCGCAACTCGGCTCCAGCGCCGTGCTCGGCCGCGCGGTGTTCGACCGCCAGCATCATTTCCGCGTTCACATCGGGCCGCTGCAGCTGCCGGCCTATGAAGCGCTGCTGCCGAGCGGCACCGCGCTGCCGGCCGTGGAAGCGCTGGTGGCGCAATACGTCGGCCTCGAATTCGGCTGGGACCTGCGCCTCGAACTCGACAAGACACAGGTGCCCGCCTGCCGTCCCGGCCGCTATGGCCGCCTGGGCTGGACCACCTGGCTCGGCCGCCCACAAGGCCAGCAGCCGGCGGCCCTGAACCTGATTCCCGGCCCGCGGCAACAGCGCAGCGCGGCCGGGCCTTCGTTGCCCCGTCCCACGACATCCACGCACCCCTGAAAGGAAGCACCATGGCGGAAATCAATCGCGTCACTCTCTTCGGCAAGCTCAACCCCGCCGCCTACAAGGCCGTCGAAGGCGCCACCGTATTCTGCAAGCTTCGTGGCAACCCCTACGTGGAACTGGAGCACTGGCTGGCGCAGATCATGCAAAGCGCCGACAGCGACTGGCACCGCGTCATCAAGCACTACGGCCTGGACGTCTCGGCGCTTGCCAAGGACATGACGAGTGCGCTGGACCGCCTGCCGCGCGGCGCCACCAGCATCAGCGACATCGCCGACAACATTCCCGACGCCATCGAGCGTGGCTGGGTCTACGGCACGCTGCTCTACGGCGACAGCACGGTGCGCACCGGCTACGTGCTGGTGGGCATGCTGAAGACGAAAAACCTGCGCGCCGCGCTGCTCGCCATCAGCCGGCAGTTCGAGAAGATCAAGGTCGACGACATCAGCGACAACCTGGCCAGGATCGTGGCCGGCTCGCCGGAAGACGGACAGGGCGCCAGCGACGGCACCGGCATGGCGGCGGGCGGCGCGCCCGGCGAAGCCAGCGGTGCCATGGCACCGGCCGCGATGGGCAAGCAGGAAGCGCTGAAGAAATTCACCGTCGACCTGACCGAACAGGCGCGCAGCGGCAAGATGGACCCGATCGTCGGCCGCGACGACGAAATCCGCCAGGTCGTCGACATCCTGATGCGTCGACGCCAGAACAACCCGATCCTGGTCGGCGAGGCCGGCGTCGGCAAGACCGCCGTGGTGGAAGGTTTTGCGCAGCGCATCGCGCGTGGCGATGTGCCGCCCAGCCTGAAGGATGTCGAACTGCGCTCGCTCGACGTCGGCCTGCTGCAGGCCGGCGCCAGCATGAAGGGCGAGTTCGAGCAGCGCCTGCGTTCGGTGATCGACGAAGTGCAGGCCAGCGCCAAGCCCATCATCCTGTTCATCGACGAGACCCACACGCTGGTGGGCGCAGGTGGCGCGGCCGGCACCGGCGACGCGGCCAACCTGCTCAAGCCCGCCCTGGCGCGTGGCACGCTGCGCACCATTGGTGCCACCACCTTCGCCGAGTACAAGAAGCACATCGAGAAAGACCCTGCGCTGACGCGCCGCTTTCAGACCATCCAGGTCGACGAGCCCGACGAAGCGAAGGCGATCCTGATGATGCGCGGTGTGGCCAGCACGATGGAAAAGCACCACAAGGTGCAGATCCTCGACGAAGCGCTGGAAGCCGCCGTCAAGCTCAGCCACCGCTACATTCCTGCACGCCAGTTGCCCGACAAGAGCGTGAGCCTGCTCGACACCGCCTGCGCGCGAGTCGCCGTCAGCCTGCACGCCACGCCGGCCGAGGTGGACGACAGCAGGAAGCGCATCGAGGCGCTTGAAACCGAACTCGGCATCATCGCCCGTGAAAAGGCCATCGGCATCGACATCGGCAAGCGCGAGACCGAAGCCGGCGAGTTGCTCGCCAATGAACGCACCCGGCTGGCCGCACTCGATGCACGCTGGAGCGCCGAGCGGGCGCTGGTCGATGAACTGCTGGATTTGCGCGCCAAGCTGCGCGCCGGCATCCGGCCAGTGGAAGGCACCGGCAGCAACCTGGAGGCCGCCGCGGCAGAGGCCGCCGCCGCTGAAGGCATGACGCTGGCCGACAAGGAGGCCGAGCGCGTGGCACAGCTCGCCCAGCTGAAGGCCGTGCAGGAGAAGCTGGCCGCGCTGCAGGGCGAGAACCCGCTGATCCTGCCCACCGTGGACTACCAGGCCGTGGCCGCGGTGGTGGGCGACTGGACCGGCATCCCGGTCGGCCGCATGGCGCGCAACGAGATCGAGACCATCCTGAAGGTGGCCGACGCGCTGGCGCAGCGCGTCATCGGCCAGGACCACGCGATGGAGATGATCGCCAAGCGCATTCAAACCAGCCGCGCCGGACTCGACAACCCGAACAAGCCGATCGGCGTCTTCATGCTGGCCGGCACTTCGGGCGTCGGCAAGACCGAGACCGCGCTGGCCCTGGCCGAAGCGCTGTATGGCGGTGAGCAGAACATGATCACCGTGAACATGAGCGAGTACCAGGAGGCGCACACCGTCAGCACGCTGAAGGGCGCGCCTCCCGGCTACGTGGGCTACGGCGAAGGCGGCGTGCTGACCGAAGCCGTGCGCCGCAAGCCCTACAGCGTGGTGCTGCTCGACGAGGTGGAGAAGGCCCACCCCGACGTGCACGAGATGTTCTTCCAGGTCTTCGACAAGGGCTTCATGGAGGACGGCGAAGGGCGCTTCATCGACTTCAAGAACACGCTGATCCTGCTGACGACGAACGCTGGCACCGACCTCATCGCCGGCCTCTGCAAAGACCCCGAACTGATGCCTGACCCCGAAGGCATGGCCAAGGCGCTGCGCGAGCCACTTCTGAAGATCTTCCCGCCCGCGCTGCTGGGGCGGCTCGTCGCCATTCCGTATTACCCGCTGAACGACGAGATGCTGGGCAAGATCGTCAAGCTGCAACTCAACCGCATCAAGAAGCGGGTGGAAGCGCGCTACAAGATTCCGTTCGAGTATGGCGAGGATGTGGTGAAACTGGTGGTGTCGCGCTGTACCGAAAGCGAATCAGGCGGGCGGATGATCGACGCGATCCTGACGAACACCATGCTGCCGGATATCAGCCGGGAGTTCTTGACGCGGATGATGGAAGGCACGGAGATCAAGGGCGTGACGGTATCGATCGACGAAGGCAATTTCGCCTACGCATTCAGCTGATTTTCGAGAGGCCGGCTTGCGGGCTCATGGCGTGGCGGGCGGCTGGAGCGTGGCTGCTGGCCCGCCGCTGAACGGTCAAACCAGAGGTCTCCAGATGCTGTCTCTCACTGCGAAGTTCGACGATATGGACATCGTCAACGTCCAGGTCTTGCGCTCCGGCACGGTCTACGTTCTGACCGGGCAGGCCGACGAAAAGATGCTGGTCAAGATCGAGCCCAACAACCTGTTCGAGCCAACCTTCGGCCATGCCAAGGTCGACATGAAGGCCGTCGATGCCAATGCCGGCAAGGCTGCCTGGCAGACCCTGGTCCTCTGAAAGGAACATTCATGCCAGCCTATCCGAAGCCCGACCTCGACGCGTTCATGCAGCATGTCAATGCAGCCAACTCGCACTTCGACCGCGTGCGGGCAAGCTCGCTGCGGCCGCTCATCGCGATCCTGAAAGACAACGCCGGCGACGCGCAGAAGGTCAGGGCCGCCCTGGTCAACCTGTCGGCAGCCAAGCAAGCCAAGTACTGGGAGGCCTTGCTTTACCTGCGGATGACCTACAACCCGGCCATTCCGGCGATCACACTGGCGGGCGGCGGGGCCGCCTTGGGCAAGCGCAATGCCGCATTGTTCGGCCGCAACGCCCAGCTTCCGGCCCAGTGGGCCACCGATTTCCAGGGGCAGGCGGGGGCGCAGAAGCTCTTCAGCCGCGCGCCCGCCGTCGATGCCGAGATCGCCTCGACGGCGAACAACTTCCTCGACAAGTCGCTCGAGCACTACATCGTGGAGAACTCCGCCCGCCTGGGCGCCGTGTTGATCCACATGGGAAGCCAGGTCGGTGCGCTAGGTTTTGCCGTGGCGGGGCGCACCCATCTGGAGCACCTCATCTCCACGCTCGAAGCCCTGGCGTTCGTCAACGCGCCGCTGTGCATCCTTCACCAGAAGTACCAAGACGGCAGACACATCACGGAAAACGTCTGTGAGAGCCTGCGCACGGCGGTGGCCAAGGTTGGCAGCCTGACCACGGTGTGGACGACCGGGCATGCAGGCGGCAAGGACACCGCATTCATGAACTTCATCGGAGGGTACGACACCATCGTGGCGATGGGCTATGACGGCGACGTCTGCGTGGGCGCCAACTGCTTCGGCACCCAGGAGCTGAACGACGCGCAGCGTCCCGGTGGCGCGCAGACTCTGGTGGTGCCCATCA
>Ga0163144_10013154_pt1 | contig 17306 bp, 16 predicted proteins | sample OliLak19BULKMAT1_FD_123175 | JGI IMG/M metagenome (GOLD analysis project Ga0163144, IMG submission 123175) | Freshwater microbial mat bacterial communities from Lake Vanda, McMurdo Dry Valleys, Antarctica - Oligotrophic Lake LV.19.BULKMAT1 | ecosystem: Environmental > Aquatic > Freshwater >... | reverse complement strand
TGAAGACCATCCCGAGCACGATGGCAATGACCCCCAGCATCACCGTCGCCACCTTCGCGACGCGGAGCTGCTCGCGCTCGTCGGCCCGTCCCTGCTTGATCACGCCGACCCACAGATCGTGCGAGAGCGCCGCTGCCCCGGACAGCGTCAGCCCGGCCACCACGGCCAGGATGGTGGCAAACGCCACCGCCGAGATGAAGCCGAAGAACACCCGCCCACCGACCGCGTCGGCCAGGAGCAGCGCCGCCATGTTGCCCCCCTTGTCGGCGCCCGCGATGGCCTCGCGGCCCACGTGGACCGACGCGCCGAACCCCAGGATGAACGTCACCAGATAGAAGAAGCCAATGAAGCCGGTCGCATAAAACACCGACGTACGGGCGGCTTTCGCGTTGGGAACGGTATAGAACCGCATGAGGATGTGCGGCAGCCCGGCCGTGCCGAACATGAGCGCAATGCCGAGCGACACCGCCTCGATCGGGTTCGACACCAGCTTGCCGGGGGCGAGCACCTGCGCCCCGTACCGGGCGGCCGCCGCGTCGAACAGCCGCAGGGGATTGAAACCGAACGGAGCCAGCGCCAGCGTCGCCAGCAAGGTGGCGCCGCCGAGCAGCAACACGGCCTTGACGATCTGCACCCAGGTGGTCGCGATCATGCCGCCGAACAGCACGTAGGCGAGCATCACGCAGCCCACGACCAGGACGGCCACCTCGTACTGCAGGCCGAACATCAGCACGATGAGGTTGCCCGCGCCGACCATCTGGGCAATCAGGTAAAACCCGATGACCGCCAGCCCGCCTCCCGCCGCGGCGACCCGCACCGGCTTCTGGCGCAGGCGGTAGGCGAGGACATCCGCAAAGGTGTATTTGCCCAGGTTCCGCAGCGGCTCGGCAATGAGAAACGTGACGATGGGCCAGCCCACGAGCCAGCCCACCGAATAAATCAGACCGTCGAACCCCGATTGCGCCACGAGCCCGGCGATGCCGAGAAAGCTGGCGGCGCTCATGAAGTCGCCGGCCAGCGCCAGCCCGTTCTGAAACCCCGTCACTCCGCCGCCCGCGGCGAAGAACTCGGACGTGCTGCGGGTCTTTCGCGCCGCCCAGTAGGTGATGCCCATGGTGAGGGCAATGAACACGAAGAAGAACGCAATGGCGGTGGAGCTCACCTGACCCAGGGAGGTGCCTGTCACTTGCTATCCCCTCCCCCGGCGCCCGCCGCGCCCGCTTCATTGGGACCAGTTGCTGGCTCATCGAGAGCAACAGGTCCGGGACCGCTGGCGGCCGCAGCGAGCGCACCAGGTTCTGCCCCGCCTGCGCCCACTTCCGGACCAGCCATGCGCGCCGTGGTGACGACGTGATCGTAATGCCGGTTGGCCCACGACACGTAAACCCCGGTGACCACCCAGGCAGCGATGATCACCGCGGCCCCGACCGCGATCCCGAGGCTCAGGCCCGGCGCCAGCAGCGTCCCCAGCAGCGGCTTGTCGAACGCCACGAGCAGAATGAACCCGAAATAGATCACCATCATGATCGCGGTGAGCACCAGCGCCAGCCGGTGACGGCGCTGCGTGATGGCGGTGAGGGCGAGGAACGCCCGGGCGTTGGCGTCCGGATCAGGCACGCTTCACCCCTCGAGCAGCGGCTCGGTGTTGCCGCTGGTGCCGAGGACATCGAACCTTTGCACCGAGATCGGCCGCCCCTGTTCGAGCTGCGCGACCACGTACCCGTAGGCCTTGAAATCCGAGTCCCCGGAGTGTTTGTAGGCCCCGACGTCGTCGACGTGCGCGAAGTGAATGGGGGCCTTCGCGCGCAGGTTCCACGCCTCGATCTCGTCCGGAGCAAACGCCACCGCCGGCTCGAAGTAGCCCTTCGCTTCGAGCAGCTCGACCGCCTGCTCGAGGATGGCGCCGGCCTCCCCGGCAGGCTTCGACGACAACAGCTCATCGAGCGCTTGCAGCTCGCGCGCCTTCAGGAGATCGCGGGCGTCGCGCGTCGCAATGGGATCGACGCCGGCCGCCGCCGGGTAATCGACCCGACGTGGCTTCACCCGGAAGATGTCCGACCCTTCCGAGTAGCTCTCGATCCAGTTCTCGTTGTCGTGCCCCATCACCACCGCCCACACCTTGTGCTCGAGCAGCATCGACAGCACCTCGCGCACCGGGTTCATGCCAATTTGCACGTCCTTCCAGCGCATCCACTCTTGCTGGAAGGTGCCGATATGCCCGATGATGTAACGCACGTACGCGGCCATGATGTCGCCCACCCCCTCGAAATCGAACGGCCGGTACGCCGAGTACACCCCGAGCTTCTTCCCGGCGTTGCCGCCCCGCGGATCGTGGTGACAGAGCAGCACCTTGTGCTGCCCCTGCGACGTCGCCAGGGCGAGCTCCTGAGCCAGCCAGTCGACCTGCGGGCGCTGCATCCACCCGCCCCAGTTGGTCACGATCGCGTGGTAGCCCAGGCGCTGGTGGCGCTCGAGCTCGAACGTATTGGTCGCGAGATACCGAGTCTTGTGCCAGTCGAAGCCGAAGTACAGCGGGCCGAACGTCCGCCGATAGTGATGGAGCCCGTCATAAGCGACGGCGTTCCTCGGGTCAGGCCCGACCACCACGTTGGTCGGCACGCCAATCGAGTAGTCGTCGTACGCGACCATCCCGTCGTGATTGCCCGGCATGAGCACCACCGGCTTGTTGAGCCGCGCGAGCCTGGCCCGCGCCCCCGGGAACTCATCCGAATAATAGGCGCGCACCCGCCCCGCCTTGGCCCCGGCCGCGAGCTTGATCAGGTTGGCCGGCGTCATCACGCCGTTGTCGCAGATGTCGCCGATGACGGCGATCCACGCAATGCCGGTCAGGGCATTGACCCGATCGATCCACCGTTCGAGGCAGATCGCATTGTCGACGTTGAACTGCGGGTCGCCGCAATACAGCACCCGCTCGCTGCCGGTGATCTGAGCATAAATACGCACCGCATTGGCCTGCGTCTCCTCGACGCTCGCCGTCCGCACCCGCAGATCGTACAGGGCAGGCGCCTTGCCTTCGAGCGAGACGGTGAGCTGGTAGAGCACCCGGTGCCCGGTCTTGCCCGCCGGCCCGGCGTCCAGCGTCTCGACCGCCGCGGCCACGGCAAGCGGAAGAACGGCCCCCGAATTGTGCCGGTCGACGAGCGCGAGCGACACCGACTCCGGGGTCTCGCCGGCCGGCAGACTGACGAGCACGGACAGCGGCTTGTCCGCCGTGAGCAGGGCCGGACACCCGAGCGTCGGGTACTGCACCCGATCGACGAACGCGGTGATGGGCACGCTCTGCGACTCGTCATTGACGGCGGGGTCGGCATAGTGGAGCTGCGAACGGGGGATGGGTAACATTGAGAGGCATGGTAGCCGCGAGCCGCGTCAACTTGCTACGGCGAATGTGCGCCTCGGTCGCCGCTCGTCCCTTCGGTGGACTGCGACAACGAGATCGGCGTCCTCGGGCGGCGTAGAGCCCACGCAACGACCGGCGCCGGGAGATCGGCGCCCTCCTGCGGCGTGGAGCCCGTTCCCCACGCAACCAACGGCGCCGGGAGATCGGGATCCACCGGCGGCGTAGAGCGCGTTCCACCACGCGGCGAGCGGCGCCAGAAGATCAGTGTCCACCTGCGGCGATCACCCCGTTCCCGCACGCAGCGACCGGGTAGGATGTCCGGATGCTCACGCAGCCGCCGCCCGCGCCGCGCGCCGTCCCGATCGGCACCATGAGCTGGAATGCCGGCTTCTTGCTGCTGTTCGGCGCGATCTGGGCGGTGGTCGGCCTCGTGATGAGCGCCGTCTTCACCGCCAGCGGAGGCCCCGTGTGGGACGACTGGATCCTCGACAGCCGCAGCGAGCCCGCCCAGGCGACCCCCGTGTCCGCGAAGGCGACGCACACCCGCGTCAACCGCAAGCTCATGTACGAGATCCGCTATCGCTTCACCGACCGCCGCGGCAAGACCTGGACGACCGCGAGCGACACCACGAGCGCCGCCCTGATCAGCGCCGCGCAGGCCGGCAAGAGCATCGCCATCGAGTACGACCCGGAGGACCCCGAGCGGGCCCGCCCCGTCGGCGAGTCCGCATCGGTGATGGGCAGAGCCGTGTTCCTTCCCCTCGGTGCCGGCCTGATCGGCGCCGCCCTCGCCGCCGCCGGCCTGCTCTCCGCCCTGCGCACCCGCCGCATCTACCGCAACGGCCAGGCCACCCGGGCCCGCGTCACCGAGCTCGTCGCGACCTCCTCGCGCCAGAACCGCAGCCCCGTGATGCGCATGACCTACGTCTTCCCGACCCTCAACGGTCCCCTGGAAGCCCAATGGAAAACCGCGCACCCGCAGCCGATCGACACGATGATCTGGGTGCTGGTGGACGAGCAAGACCCGACCCGGAACATCCCGGCGGTGACCTGACGGCGACCACTGGACGCGGAGCTTCCTCGCAGTGACCAGACGGCGACGACTCACCCTCCTACGTGTCCTGCGCCGCGCGGTCTTCAATATTTCGCGCCCAGTCGCGCCCCAACCAAACCGGGCCGTCCAACAGCTCGAACAGATGGCCCAGGCGCCCAGGCTCAGAGCGCATGTGCGCGGCGAGCCCTGGGCTGGCGGCCGCGAGGATGTAGCCGAATTCAGGCACCAGGGTCCTCGCGTTCCAGGTTCGCGGGCACCCAGCGCGCAGACGTCTCGTCCCAGCGCATCAGTGTCGGTGTGCAAAGGCACGAGATGCTGCCGCAGTGGCAATCGATGTGTGTCAGCTTGTAGTCGCTGAGGCCGGCGCGCTTTGCCCGGGAGTAGGCCACGCTCTCCTCCCAACGCGTCTCTCGCATCCGCTCGAGAGGGATGAACACACGTTCGCCGCGATCGATGTGTGCGCGCTTGCGTTGGCGCGGGGGGCTCGCTTTTTTACTCACCAGTGCCTCCTGATGCGACCTTCGAGCCAGCGTGCCCGGCGGATTGTCGACGGCGTCCTCCACGCTCGCCGCGCTGGAACGTGCTTGCCGATCGGGCGATGGTCAGGCCACGGAGCATGGCTCTTTGCATAACACACACCGTACGCCTCCATTGCCGCGGGAACGCGGCGTCCTCTGCCGGGCAGGCCTCGTCGCCGCCCAGGGCCAGGGCGCACGACTGCGCGGCACAAGTCGATGGGGCCGCTTGAAGCGGGCACGGAGGGGGTGAGCGCGTTGTGCAAGCGCCCGGGCGCACGAGTGGTCTGCGCTGCGCGCACGCTGTTCTGTTCGTCGTTCCGCGGCGGCAGCGTGAGGGCGCGATGGAAGAGGCGGCCGACCTCGTCGCGCGTCCCGGCTATGCTTGCCTCTCCATGACGCGCTCTCTCACCATTCGCCGCGCCACGCGGCTCGACATGCCCGCCGTGGCTCGCCTCGCCGCGCGCCTCGTTCGCTTCCATCACGCGCTCGACCGGCGCCGCTTCCTGTGCGTGGAGCCGCTGGAGGCGGGCTATGAGCGCTGGCTCTCGCACGAGGTGGAAGATCCCAGGGCTGTGATTCTCGTCGCCGAGGAGGCGGGCGCTGCGGGCGCGCGGGAGGAGGGAGCCGTCGCGGGGGAAACGCCCGCGGAGCGAACGGCCCCGGGGGAAACCCCTGCGGCGCGAACGGCCGCGGGGGAAACGCCGCTCACCATCGTTGGGTATGCGTATGGCCGTGTGGAGGCGCGCGACTGGAATGCGCTGCTGGACGCCCACGGCGCGCTCCACGATGTCTATGTCGCGGACGAAGCGCGGGCCCGCGGCACCGGGGCCGCGCTGGTCACGGCGGTGGCCGACGACCTGCGCAAGCTCGGCGCCCCGCGCGTGGTCCTGCACACCGCCACGCAGAACGTCGCGGCGCAGCGCCTGTTCCAGAAGCTCGGATTCCGCTCGACGATGATTGAGATGACACGCGAGATCGAGTGAGGTGATTGGTGGGCGCGACGCGCGGGGCCCTGGATGGGGCGCGCTACGCAGGAACGCCGCCCACGCGCGCGCCAAAGGACGGGGGACGGATGCCGGACGCGCTCAGCAGGCGCCGGGGAGCGCGCACGAGAGGAGGTACATGCCGCCGACGCACATCTGGGTGGGAAAGTGTTGATCGTTGGCGGTGGTGTTCTGGAACGAGCACTCGATCTGCAGCGTCTCTTCGGCGCCGAGGACGATCTTTTTCTGGTCGAACAGGGCCGGCTGGGGCTCGGCCCACTGGGTGGTCTCGTAGAGGGTCAGGCCCGCTTCCTTGATGGACATGCGGAAGTGGGTGCCGCCCTGGTGCATGTGCGACGACGCGGCCGCGACGCGGAAGGCGCCGCCGGACGGCTCTTCGTAGGTGACGTCGGTGGTGCCCTGCGCCGGCACGACGAGACCGTATTGCTCCTTGGGCAGCACGGTGCGGAACTGGAGCTTTGCAATGACCGGCTTGCCGCGGTAGAGGTCAATGGAAGCGCACGCGCTTGTGGGGTTTGCGCTCGCGTTCACGAAGTGGGCGTCGAAGATGATCTGGGTGCCGGCCTTCACGAACAGGCCGACCTGGACGGGCTGGGAGGGGAACTGGTAGGGAATGCCGTCGCTCTCGTAGGAGACGCCCGCGAGCAATGAAAAGTCCCCCACTTTCTGGGAATCCATCAGCTCGATCTCGGAGCACGGAGCCGTTCCGTCGGGCTCGGTCGGAGTGGCCTGGGCCATGAGCAGGGCGTGGTGCCCGAGGGCCGGCCCCAACGTGCCCACGAACCCGTGAATGGAGAGGTCTTCGGGTGTGGTCCAGCGATGACAAATGCTGCCGTCAGCGCCGGATTCCATGATGTCGCCCGCCGCGAGATGAACGGTGTTCTCGTCGAAGCTCGACACGCACTCGGCCGGGGTGCCGCCGCCCGTGGAGCTGGACCCACCCGCGCCGCCCGACCCGCCGTCGGACGTGCCAGCGGTGCCGCCGGAGCCACCATTGGATCCAGTGGTGTCGGCGGCCTCTGGGCCACACGCCGGGAGGCAGGCTGCGGAGAGGGTGATTGCAAGAAAGAAGCGGTGGGTCATTGAGTGGGCCTTGGTGGAGGTGGGGCGGCGGCCGCCAGCTTGGCCGCGTGGGCTTGGCGGATGCTGCGCAATAGCTCCAGCCATTGCGGTCGAAAGTAGGTCTGGCAGACGGCGGCCACCTTTTCGGGCCGGATGCGGCGGAGCATGTCCTGGCCCTGCGAGCGCTTGGAATAGCGATCGCCGAGCCGATCGATGAGCGATTGAAATCGTTCGCTGAGCTTATTGGCGCAGCTTCCGTTCACGAAACCCCCGCCGAACGACTCGACCGTGGCCATTGGCCCGCCGAGAAGAAGCTCCACGTGGGCACGCAATGGTTTGCCGCCAGTCGCCAGTTTTTCGTACTCGCGGCCGAGCCCCTGTTCCAAGTCGGCGAGAAACCACGCTTCCACCTCCGGGCTTGCGAAGAGCGCGATGAACGGGAGCTCGTCGTTCTGCGCGGCCGCAGACACTTCGCGGTGGCGCTCGGCGATCCATGCCTGGAACTTTGCCGTGTCGCCTTCGAAGCGGCAGTCTGCATCGTCGATGAACACCACCAGATCCAGCGCACCGGGCATGCCCGGGCGATGAAACATCTCCAGACGATGAAGCATTTCCCGGACGAGGTTTTGACCGGTAAGCCCCTCTTTCGCCTTGGGCGCCGCCCGCTGCAGCTTGGGACCAGGTTTGCTCACCGCCGGGAAACAGCGGTCCCACACGGCGTGCGTGTGGTCGACGCGGTCGAGGAACGCCTGCATTCCGCCGGCCTCGGTATGACCGGCGGTGCAAAAGTAGCCAACGCGGATCACCAGGGCCAGCCGCCGAGCTGCGGCTCCCCCACACGGTAGAGGTCGCCGAGGTCCCAGCCGTCCTTGAAAAAGCTGTCGAGGGCGGCAGGCTCGACATTGCGAAAGCCCTTCTTCTGGTCGCAGACGATCAAGGCCACTTCGCCGTCGCGAAAGCCGTCGGTGAATGCGTCGAGCAGGTCGGACGAGTGCGTGCTGATGAGGACTTGCTCGGCACCCTCGGCGCCCATGATCCACTTTCCGAGCACGCGGAGCCAGGCAGGGTGCAAGTTGAGCTCGGGCTCGTCGATCGAGAGCATCGACGCCTTTTCGGGGGTGAACAGGAGCAGCGCGAGCGCCATCACCTTCAGGGTGCCTTCAGAGATCTCGTCGAGACGGAACCACTGTCCGTCGATCTTGAGCTTCAGCGACTTGTATTGGTCGCTGATGTCATCAATGCGGAGCTTCTCGAGACCCGAGAGCATCTCGCGGAGTCGCTCGGCGAATGGATCGAGAAAGTCGTTGTGGCGGCGTTCGAGGTTATTGATGACGTTGACCAGCTCGGAGCCGGATTCGTCGAGGGTGAGGACCGAGAGATTGCGTTTGGCAGAGGCCGCGATCTGGCGGGGGGCAAGCCTTGAGCCGGTGAAATATCGCTGGCCACGGATCTGACGATTCCACCAAAGGTCATCGCCGAGTATTGGATAGTTCTCGTCGACGGCAAGCGAATCATCGCGGTTCGCGAGACTACCGCCGCGATCGAGCACCAAATCTGAGTTATCTACATCGACCTCTTCCTTCTCGACGGCGCCGCTGGCTGTCCGAACGCGCTCCACAAAGCATCTGCCAGGGCGGGCTTCATCGATTCGCCATCGCAGGCGCCGGTCGGTGGTCGGATCCGTAACCGAAGCCAGGTCTTTCGTGATGTAGAAACCCGCCGGAAACTTGTCAGACGGTCCCACGCGAAAGGCGATGTCCAGGACGACATCACGATAATCACCCACCTGGAGATCCCAGCGCAGCTCAATGGTCTGCGGCGGCTTGAGCGCCCGCTGGAGTAGCTCACCGTAGCCCCGTCGCTCAATCGCAGCATGGAACCCGCTTCCCTTGCCGTCGTGCGTAGCTACATCCGCGTAGAACCGCAGCGCATCGATCAGATTGCTCTTTCCGCCGTTGTTGGGGCCGACCAGCACGGTGACGCGCCGGAATTCGAGGCCTTCCGCCTCGACGTTACGGAACCGCTTGGCGGAGAAGCGCTTCAGCATGATGCCGGGACCTTACCACCGCCCTCCCCCGAATTTCTCCCCCTTGCGCCACAGAGGCGCGGATCACGCCAGCAGGTAGTCGTCCGGGAGCTGGGGGTCGACGAGAATGGCGACGGGCTGTCGGCCCCGAGCGTGCTCCAGCCGGGGGCGAATGTGCCCTCAGCGCTCCTCGGTTGCGGCATGTTTGCTCCGAGCGTGACGGAAACCGAGCACCGCCTCGGCGAGCCGCCGGTCACCACCGCTCGGCGTCGTTAGCATGACAAAGCGAACACTTCTTCACGGACAGCCGCGTGATAGGTGCCTAGGGTGCTCGCGCACTCACCGACGAGGATCAGATGAACGGCAAGGTTTGCATCGTCACGGGCAGCAATACGGGTATCGGGAAAGAGACGGCGCGCGGGCTTGCGCAGCGGGGGGCGAAGGTGGTGCTGGCGTGCCGCGACGTGGCGAAGGCCGAGGCCGCGCGCGACGACATCGCGCGGACGACCGGGCGCAGCGACGTGGAGGTGATGGGGCTGGACCTGGGCGACAAGGCGAACATCCGCGCCTTCGCAAAGAAGTTCCGGGCGACACACGATCGGCTCGACGTGCTGGTGAACAACGCCGGCCTGTGGCCGACGTCGCGCGGCACGACGAAAGACGGCCTGGAGACGACGTTCGGCGTCAACCATGTGGGGACCTCCTTGCTGACGACAGAGCTCCTGCCGTTGCTCAAAGCAAGCGCGCCCTCACGTGTGGTGGTGCTGTCGTCCAAGCTGCATTACAGCGGGAAGATGGACTGGGACGATCTCCAGTTCGAGCGCCGCAAGTACGGGGCGACCACGGCGTACAACCAGTCGAAGCTGGCCAATGTGCTCTTCACCAGGGCGCTCGCACGCCGTCTCGAAGGCACGGGCGTGACGGTCAATGCGGTCCACCCCGGCGTGGTCGCCACCGAGCTGGCGCGCGATTACCCGAAGATCCTGGTGAAGGTGTTTCACCTGTTCCTGCTCAGCCCCGAGCAGGGCGCGGCGTGCTCGCTGCACGTGGCGACGTCACCGGCGCTGGTCGGGGTCACAGGCGAGTACTTCGAGAAGAGCCGCGCGAAGCCGGCGGCAAAGGCCGCCCTCGACGTGGAGGCGCAGGAGCGCCTGTGGAAGCTGACCGAGACGCTGGTGGCCTGAGCGGCAGCGAAGCGTGCGGCCTTGCGCGCGCGAGGCTTTCGGCCGCGCGGCGGATCTGGTCAGCTCGCCGCCGCATGCTCATCAAACCTATCGAGCTCGGCAAGAAGCACGAGATCTTTGCAGAACCAACCCCGCTTGGGCTCATCGGCCTGGCCATCGGCTGCGCGGCGCTGACCCCCATCGCGTTCGGGTACGGGCTGACGCCGGCAGGGTTCAAGACGGCCGCGATGTTCTGCCTGCTGTTCGGCGGCGGCTGTCAGTTCCTCGCCGGGATGATGAACTTTGCGAACAAGAACCTGTTCGGCGGCACCGTGCTGACGGCGTTCTCGTTCAACTGGATCATGAACTGGTGGGCCCTCAGCTCGATCGCGGGCGGCACCGTCCCCGATCACTCCATCTTGCTGGCGACCGACGCGGTGTCGCTCGTGATCTTTCTGGTGATTACCTACGGCTTCGGCTTCTTCTCCAAGCTGCTCTTCCTCTTCCTGCTCGACATCGATCTGCTCTACGTGGCGAAGCTCGTGAAAGGGACCACCGGGACCACGGCGATGGACAAGCCCATTGCCGGCCTGACGGTGGTGCTCGGCCTCATCGCGCTGTGGATCGCGTTCGCGGCGCTCATCAACCCGACCTCGGGGCGGCAGATCTTCAAGATCCCGGGGCCGATGTTCGCGGCGAAGAAGAAGCCTTCGTTCGACTGGTCGCTGCGCAACGCGATGTTCGAGGTGCTGTTCAATCACTGGACCGACTTCGCGTTCAAGCCGCTGTCGTTCGAGGAGATGAAGACGCGGGTGCAGGCCAAGGTCGGCGAGCGCAACGTGCTGCCGGACCTCGCCTACCTGATGGAGCTGGGCGCGGTGGTGGTGACCACCGAGGAAGACCGCCTGGTGAACGTGCGGCTGAGCGCCGCGGGGATCGATCTCTACGAGCAGATCGCGCTGAAGAAGTACGAGCTCTGAGGAGCCCCGCAGCCTCGTCATGGCGATGTCGGACGACTTCCTGATCGAGACGCGCTTCACGCTCGAAGCCCGCCCGCTGTTCGTGGTGGGGCTGGCTCGTCCGGAGGTGCACGAGGGCTTTCCGGCGCCGTCGAGCGGGCGCGCGGCGCAGCTCGGGGCCGGCGCGCGGACACGATTTCTCGAAGCGGTGCCCGACGACGCGCGGTGCCTGGGGCTCGCGCTCGGGTGGGGCGTGGAAGAGGGTGAGAGCGGTGCGTAGCCGCCCCAGGATGACGGTGTTGCTGAAGCCGGGCGTGCCGCGGCCGGGGGAGCTCCTCGAGGTCGAGGCGCGCCTGGAGGCGAAGACCGAGACGCCGCTCGACGGCGTGTCGTTCGACCTGACCGGCGTGGAGACCGTGACGGTGCAGCAGGGCCGCAGCAATCGCCGGTGGAGCCATCCCCACGTCGTCCTGCGCGCGGAGCACCCGGGCACCCTGCTCACGCCGGGGATGCACAGCTACCGCGCGCGGTTCCAGCTGCCGCCCGTGCTGCCGCCGCGCTACCTCGGCCGCTACACCCGGATCGATTACACGCTGAAGGTGCGGGCGAGCATCCCGTGGTGGCCCGATCGAGTGGGCGTGTACGAGGTGCCGGTGGTGCCGCCCGTCGTGGAGCCGAGCCCGGTGGGTGGGCTGTTCGTGTCGGAGTACGGCGGGGCCTCGGCCGGCGAGCTTTACGCGGAGCTGTCGCTCGCGGCGACGACCCTGGAGCCGGGCGGCGAGGTCGTCGGGAACGTGGCGTTCACCAACGTGGCGCGCGGCCGGGTGCGCGGCGTGCGCGTGTCGCTGGTGGCGTTCGAGCGGTTGTTCGCCAGCGGAAGCTTCTTCCAGGGCGGCTCGATCGCCACCTCGAAGGAGGTCCTGCGCTGGAGCTACGTGCTGGGCGCCGGCCCGCTCGAAGAAGGCAAGGGCGTGCCGTTCCGATTCGGGATCGCGCGCGACACCGTGCCGAGCTTCACCGGCTCGATCAGCGCGCTCGACTGGGCGGTGGAGATCACGGCGGAGCGCGCCTGGTCGAGCGTGCCGCTGCTGCGCGCGCCGGTGGTGATCGTGCCCGCCACGGGGCAAGCGCCGCGCCCGCGTGGCGCCGCGACGCCGGCGGTGGGGCGCGAGCGCCGCGCCCAGAGCTGGCAGCAGGTGGGCGAGCGGCTGGGCTTGCCTTACGTCGCGGAGCACGACGAGCTGCGCGGCGTCGCGGGCTCGGTGGGGATCCGGATGGCGGTGGAGACCCGCGCGGACGGCACGCTGGCGACGGTGGCGCGGCTCGGGTGGCCGGCGCTGGGAATGGGGTTTGGCCTCTCGCCGGGCTCGTGGACGGACCGCCTGGCGTCGCGCGAGATCGACGTCGGGCTCGACCACTTCGACCGCCGATTCCACCTGCGCGGCCGCGCCCCGGAGCAGGTGCGGGCGCTGCTCGACGAGGCCCTGTGCGCGCAGCTCATGGCCTTCGAGGACGTGCTCGCCGACGACGACGGCGCCTCGTTCACGGTGGCCAAAGCGCTGGTCGACATCAAGCCGCTGACCGAGCTCGTGTCACGGGTGATCGGGGCCGCGCGGGCCTTCGACGAGGCGTTCGCGCGGATTCCGTTGCCGGGCCCGCTGGCGGAGCAGGCCGCGGCATGGCGCGACTTCGCGGGCCGCCTCGGTGGCCGTTTCGAGCCGGGGCGCGGAGCCGTTCACGACGGCGCCTTCGGTCAGGAGCGCGTCGAGATCGTCACGCAGTGGTCCGACGACGGGAGCTTCGAGAGCACGCTCGTCCGCATGCCGCTCGGGGCGCAAATCGACGTGGCTACGGTGGCCCCCTCGGTGCGCGCGCTGGCCACGTCGCTCGAGCAGCGAGCGGGCGGGCGGGCCACCCTCGCGGCAGAGTCGTTCGCGCTGGTGATTGATCGCCTGGTGCCCGATCCGGCCGAGCTGGAGTCGGTGCTCGAAGACATGACGCGCATCGTCCAGGGATTGCGCGGGCGCGGCGCCGCCGGGCCGTTCCGCTAGCACGGCCATCAATGCTGTTGAATATCGGTCGATATCAATGGCGTATCGACAGCGACGAGCCACGAGCTGCCGGGCAACGGGTGAGCCGGCCCAAATTCCCGGGGAGCTGCGATCCCATCGACGACGGCCGTGGCAAGACCAGAGCGCGATGCGGCTACGAGCCTTCGTGGATCTTGAGGCCCGGGATGCCTTGCACGGGGCTGATGTCCTTCACCAGCGACCCCTCGATGTAGAGGTGCTTGAGGGTGGTGATGCCGCGCAGCGGGGAGACGTCGCTGACCCGCGTGCGCTTGATCTGGAGCAGCTCGAGCTTCTTCATGTTGGCGAGCGGCGTCAGGTCGGTGACCTCGGTCTCGTCGAGCTGCAGCTCGGTGAGGTTCACCAGGCCGGCGATCGGGGCGAGGTCCTTGACGCGGGTGCGGCCGAGGTCGAGGCGGTCGAGCTTCACGTGCGCGGCGAGCGGCGTCAGGTCTTGCACCTGGGTGGCCGAGACGCGCAAGGATTCGATGTTGGTGAGCGTCTTGAGCGGCGACAGATCGACGAGCTTGCCGGGCGAGAAGTACATGCCACGAACGCCGGTGAACTCGGGGATCAAACAGGCGTCCAGCTCGTCGCACCTGGGCGCGTTGGACATGTTCAGCGTCTTCACCTTCTTGAGCTCGGCGCGCTGGATGGGACCGCTCGGCTTCTGGAGCTGCACGCGCACGACGCCTTCCAGGGTGGGATCGTCGAAGGTCACGACCGCGTCCTTCTTGCAGACGACCTCCTTCTTGGGCGGCGGCGGGGCTTCGGCGATGGCGCTCGCCGTCGCGGGCGGCGCGGCCCCGGCGGCGTTCGACGCACCGGGGGCGACCGCGGCGGGTTTGGCGTTGGCGCTCGCGTCTTTCGTCGGCTTCGGGTCGTCGCAGCCGGCGAAGGCCGCGAGAGCAAGACCCGCGAGGAGCGCGACCGAAATGAGTGCTCGTGCCATGGGCCGGCAGGATACATAAAAGGCACCCCGTGACGCCGCTGCCTTCGAAACAAGCACTGAAAGACGAGCTGGTGCGGCTACTGTCGGCCGAGCTGGACACCCTGGAGCGCGCCCAGCAGGCGGCGCGCGAGGGCGCCACGCACGAAGAGGCCAAGCCCGAGAACGACAAGGACACGCGCGCGCTGGAGCAGTCGTACCTGGCGCGCGGACAGGCGCTGCGCGTCGACGAGCTGCGGACGGGGCTGGGCGAGGTGCAGCAGATGGCGGTGCGCGCCTTCAATGACGGAGCGCCGGTGGCGCTGGGGGCGCTCATCACGGCGGAGGAGCGCGACGACACGCTGATGCTGCTGCTGGCCCCGCACGGCGGCGGCACGCGGCTGGCGGGCGGCGCCGTGCAGGTGGTGACACCGAAGTCGCCGCTGGGACGGGCGCTGCTCGGCAAGCGTGAGGGCGATGATTGTGAGGTCGCGCTGGCGGGGAAGACGCGCGACCTGGCGATCGTGAAGGTGGAGTGAGGGCGCGGTGAGCGAGGCGGGCTCGTCGCGGTCGCCGTCGCCGCCGTCATCGCCGATTCGCCAGCGTCAGCGTCAGCTCCCCCACCGCCGGGCCCGCCGCTCACAATGCAGGCTTTTTCCCGCCCCACGGCCGCGCCGCCTCGAGCTGCGCCGCCACTCGGAACAGCGTCGCCTCGTCGCCGAAGCGCGCCGCGAGCTGCACCCCGATGGGCAGCCCGGCGGCGCTCCAGTAGAGCGGCACGCTCATCGCGGGCTGGCCGGTCTGGTTGAAGAGCTGCGTGTTCGGCGTCCACGCGAGCTTGCCGCTGCCCATCTTGTCGAGCGCGACGTCGAGCAGCCTGGCGATCGGCAACCGCTTGAGCAGCCCCATCTGCGCGCGCTCCATGGACGACAGCCCGAGCTCGCCGATCTTGGCGGGCGGCTGCGCCGACGTCGACGTCAGAAAGAGGTCGTGCGACTCGAAGAACGCGGCCACCTCGCGCCCTGTCCGGTGCATCATCTGTTGCGCCGCGAGCAGCTTCGGAGCGCTTGTTTTCCAGGCGATCAGCGCGAGAAGCCAGGTCGCCGGCTCGAAGTCGTCGGGGCTCGGCTGCTTCTTGCCGGCGTCGAGCGAGGCCTGCTCGACGAAGCGCGCCACGCCCGTCGCGACCGTCAAGAAATAGGCGCGGACCATGTCCTCACGGGGGAAGCTCGGGCGCGCCTCGGTGACGGTGTGGCCGAGCGCGCGGAGCAACGTCACGGCATCGTCGACGGCGTCGATGCAATCGGCGTGGCTCTGGCCCGCGTAGAGCGTCTCGCGCGTGAACGCGATGCGCAGGTTGCCGGGGTTGGCCCCGACCTCGTCGAGCCAGGGCCGCGCCTTCGCCGCGATCCCGTACGGCTCACCCGGCGTCGGCGCGTCCACCGCGTCGAGGAACGCCGCGCTGTCGCGCACCGAGCGACACAGCACGTGCTCCTGCACGAAGCCGCCCCACGCCTCGCCCGCGAACGGCGCCATGGTCACCCGCCCGCGCGTCGGCTTCAGCCCGAACAGCCCACACGCCGAGGCCGGAATGCGGATCGAGCCGCCGCCGTCGCCGCCGTGCGCGGCCGGCACCATGCGCGCCGCCACGGCCGAGGCCGAGCCACCCGAGCTGCCCCCCGGCGTCCGCCCCGAGTCCCACGGATTGCGGCACGCGCCGCGCACGTCGGGCTCGGTGATGCCCATGATCCCGAGCTCGGGCGTGTTCGTTTTGCCCACGATTTGCAGCCCCGCGGCCTCGTAGCGCTGGGCCAGCACGCTGCTCCGCTCGGCCAGCTTGTGCATCGAGAGCCGGGTGCTGTTCGTGGTCGGCGTGCCCGCGATCTGCAGCTTGAGGTCCTTCACCAGGAACGGCACGCCGCGCAGCGGACCGTCGGGGAGCTTCGAAACGCGCTCCCTCGCCCGATCGAACAGCTTGTGGACGACGGCGTTGAGCTTCGGGTTGCGGGCGTCGATGCGCTCGATGGCCGCGTCGAGCACCTCCTCCGCGGACAGCTCTTTGCGGCGGACGCGTTCGGCGAGGGCGAGGGCGTCGAGATCGTCGTATTCGGGCAAACGCATGGGGCGGCGAGCATACATCGGTCACGCCGCGCGCCTGCGGCGGAACGGAATCACTTCAAGGCGTAACGGTTTCCCCACGGCGCCGAGGCTTCAATCTTCGGCGCCAAAAGCTCGCTCCCCATGGCCACCGCGAGCCGCACCAGGAGCTCGTACGCGATGTACGCCGTGGCCCCGTAGAGCACGTGCCCACCCACCGGAAAGTGCGGCGCGACCATCGCCACGCCGCGCCACTCCACCTCGATCGCGACGATCCGCTCCTCGCCCGAGAGGTACGGCCCGATCGGCAGCGCCAGCACCTCGGCGACCTCACCCGACGCGACACGCGGCACGACCCCCTCCGCGAGCAGCGCGACGAAGGGGTGAATCATGTAACGGCCGGTGATCACCGGGCACGGCGACAGCGTCCCGAGCCACTCGATCTGCGCCTCGGCGACACCGACCTCCTCGAACAGCTCGCGCGCCGCGGTGGCCCGCAGGTCGGCATCGCCCGCATCCGGCTTGCCGCCGGGAAAGCCGATTTCTCCCGCGTGATCGGCGAGGTGGCGGCTGCGCAGCACGAGGTGGAGCAGCGGCTCGGGCGAGAGCGAGAGCAGCACCGCCACGCCGGCCGGGCGCATCCCCTTCGGATCGATGGTCCACAGATCGTAGTCGACGTTCCCGGACAGGAACGCGCCGCGCAAGAGGCCTTCGGTGAGGCGAGGCAAAGTCACCGCGCGACGGTAGCCTGACCGTAGGCTCGGCGCTCGCATCGCCGCACTGCTATGAGGGCGCGATGGACGTCCTGCTCATTGGCGGCACGCGGTTCCTCGGACCGCTCCTCGTGTTCCGGCTGCTCGCGGGCGGTCACCGCGTCACCATCTTGAACCGCGGCACCATGCCCGATCCGTTCGGCGCGTTCTTGCCGCGGATCGAGGGGCTCGTCGCCGATCGGCGCTCGCCCGGCTTCGCGAAGGCGCTGCACGGGCGCACCTTCGACGCCGTCGTGGACTTCGCCGCGTACGAGCCCGCGGACGTCACCGGCGTCCTCGAAGGGCTGCGCGG
>Ga0163144_10013152_pt1 | contig 17307 bp, 14 predicted proteins | sample OliLak19BULKMAT1_FD_123175 | JGI IMG/M metagenome (GOLD analysis project Ga0163144, IMG submission 123175) | Freshwater microbial mat bacterial communities from Lake Vanda, McMurdo Dry Valleys, Antarctica - Oligotrophic Lake LV.19.BULKMAT1 | ecosystem: Environmental > Aquatic > Freshwater >... | reverse complement strand
TTGGCCGGGTTGGTGAGCGCAAGCGACCCGCCATAGGTGCCGACAAGGGACCCAGTGGGGAGCGTGCCGTTGAGGTTCGCGGCGTTGGTGTAGAACGCCGCGGGTTGGCCGTTGAATTGCGTCGCGTTCGTCGCGGTCGCGGCGGTGGTCGCGCTCCCCGCTGTGGTGGCACTTGTCGCGGTCGCCGCGGCCACCGCAAAGAGCGCGTTGGGTGCTGGACTCAACTCCTGGCGCGGACCGAGGATGACAAAGGCGGCGGGATTGACGCAACTCAGGCCGGCATCGCGCCGCACCTCCACCTCGAGAAACCGCTTCTGCCCGGCAAACTGCGGGCCGAAGTCGAGAGATGCGGCCAGCCGACCGCCGACCGCCAGAGTGTTGTCCACGCACAGCGTCGGCACGACCTGCGCCCCGCCGGTCAGCGCATCAAACAGACGGAATCGCAGGTCGTAGGTTCCGTTCACGGGGATACCGGCGTCCCGCAGTTCGCCCTGATAGGTGAAGGCAGTCGAGAGCGGTTGTGCCGCGGCGGCCGAGGCGAGCACGAGAACCGCAGCGCAAAACGCGTGCTTGAACATGACATTCCTCCGGCACCGGAATGGTGCCACCACTTCAAGCGGATTTGTTGATCGTCGAGCGCCAGGAATCCGGGATGGAGAACTCCGCAGACCACCCTGGAAAAGCGTCGAATCCTCGAAGGTGTCTTTCTGGACTCACGCCCGGATGACGTAAGTCTTGTTTCCACAATGAGAGAGCCCTTCGACGTGCGCGCCAAAGGGCTCGGTCTTGCAAAAAATCAGGGCGACATGTCGCCAATGGAACCATTATCGGAGGGCGCTAGGGTCCGGGAGCCTGGAATTTAGCGTTCGTTCTCTGGTGCATCCGTAAAGTCGCCGTAGGTCAAGCGCGTGGTCTCAAGAACGCTACCCGCGGGGGGATTCGCCGCGGCGCATGGGAACTTCCGAAGCCGCGGGAACCGGGGTGGGCGGCCGGACGGTTAGTGCCAGAGGCGATGACGCCGCCCGAGCCGGCCAACCCGGAACGCAAACGATGCCGAACCGGTCCTCTGCAGGCTGGCGACGCTGAATCAAGCGATCCAACTCCACCAACGCAGCAGCCTCGCAAGTTATTGACTCGCGAGGCTTTGCGACTCAATCCGGGTGAAAGGATGGCGCCTGTGACGCGAAGTTGCGAGCGCTGATTCTCACTCGATCTTCTCAAAGATCGGAACTCCCCCGCCGAGTTCCGCTGCGTCGCTTTCTTGAAGAGAGGAGTAGCTCACGAGCGCGACGGCTTCGGGAATCCCGAGAAGTGAAGCCAGCCGTGCAAGACGCGCCTCCTCGAATATCAGTTCGTCCGCGTCGGGAGAGTCGTCCTGCTCCTCGTTCGGATCCAACCACCGATCGAGGAGTGTCTCTACCTCCGTCACACGAGATGAACCGAATGCACGGCACAAGGCCACGCCATTCGCGCCAGATGGGGGTTGCGGGTCTACATTCTCGAAATACGCAGGCGACGAGTTGTAGTCCATGAGAACACGCCCGCCCTCATACAGCTTCAGCGTGAGCACATCACTATCGTGAACCGTCGCAACAAGCGCCGCACACTGCAGATCCTTGGACACTTCAGCCCCGAGCCTTGAAAGGATGTCGGCGTCCTGGTCTTCGCACTCTTGGTCGCACACAATTATGCACCCACCCACCTCCACCGAGACAAAGGCGCGCCGCTCCTGCTCGCGAAACCACGCCGCAACCTTTGGCGCCATGGCACCACGAAGCGTGATGTTGGTCAAAAAAACTCCCATCGCAATCAGGGCGACAGGATTTGAACCTGCGACCTTGTGGACCCAAACCACATGCTCTACCAAGCTGAGCTACACCCTGTAAGCGGATATTCTAGACCAAGCCAACCGTGAAAAGCCCGACCCCCGGACCATCGCGCATTCTCATCATCCGCCCCAGCGCGCTGGGGGATGTCGCGCGCACCGTTCCGATTTTGGCCGCGCTCAAGGCCGCATATCCCGCCGCGGAAATCGACTGGGTCGTGGAAGCCGGGTTTGAAGCCGTGATCGACCAGCACCCCGCGCTGAGGGCGGCGATTGCGTTTCCGAAACGGGCGATCAAGGACGGACTGAGGCGCCTCAAGTTCGGCCCCGTGCTGGCGTTCCGAGACCGGCTGCGTGCCGGGGAGTATGACCTGGTGCTGGACTGCCAAGGGCTCGGGCGGAGCGGGCTGATGGCGTGGGCGACGCGGGCCGGAAGCCGGCTGGGGCACGCGGATGCTCGCGAGGGCGCTCCGCTTGCGTATACGGAGCGGGTTGCCGCGGGCATTGAGATGCACACGGTGGACCGGATGTTGACGCTGGCGGGGGCGGCGGGCGCGGCAGCGGACACCCCGGATATGCGGCTTTATTCGGCGCCTTCGGCCCGTGCGTGGTTGAAGGAACAGGAATGGTCGCGCGGGCCCTATGTCGTGCTCGCACCCACCAGCCGGTGGCCCGCGAAGCAGTGGCCGTGCGAGCGGTTTGCTGCACTGGCTTCACACTTTGCGGATTCGGGAATCGGTGTCGTATTCACCGGGGCGGCGGGTGAGCGCGAGCAGATCCGCCCCTGCCTTGAGGTTGCCCTGCGGCGGTGCGGCGTGATCGATTGCGTGGGGGGCATTTCGCTGGAGCGCACGATGGCCGTGATCGAGGGGGCGGCGCTGGTGGTCGCGAACGATTCAGCGCCGCTGCACATCGCGGTGGGGTTCGATCGGCCGCTGGTTGCGCTTTTCGGGCCGACCCGCGTGCACCGGGTGGGACCGTATCGTCGCGAAGCCGACGTAATCCAGCACCTCCAAACGGGTGATGTTCTCAATCACAAGGATTCGGCGTCATCCATTCTGATGGAGCGGATCGGGGTGGACGAAGTGTGGGAAGCGTGTGTGGCGCGCCTGTAGCCGAGATTCAGAGACGAATGCAAGCACTGGGTGAGTTGGCGAATGCAACAACGGGTGAACACACAGGCACGGAAACACAGAGGGGATGTGAGAATTCGAAGCAGGGAGGCCCGGTGCCGATTCGCCGCGGCAAGATGCGGAGAGAGCGGAGGCCGGGATACCGAAGGTCCGCTCGCTGATCCTCGGGACGTTTGCCGCGGAACTCAGCCCGCGATGCGTTTCCACGAACCGCACTCCGAGCAGGCCGCATCAGCCCCGCTCATGCGCAGGTCGTAGGCACAGGCGAGGCAATGCCCGATTTTTCGGAGTCGGCGGTCGCGGCGGAGCAGCATCCATCCGACGAAAGCCATCGGGACGGCGATCGGCGCGAGAGGAACAACCCATTGCCGTCCGTAGGGATTCGTCGGGCCGTAGATAGCGGTCCGCCAGCCCCGGATGTTGCCACGGGAGGACTTCATGTTTCTCCACAACAATGTTCGCAAAGTACGAAACCCGGCTCGACAGCTCCACAGGTCGTCACATCTTGTCGGACCCCCATGACGACGCCGGAACGAAAGACGACGTGGTGGTCGCTGCGTTGCCACGCGCCGAGCGTGGCCGCGGGTGTGGAAGGACCGGGAAGATGCCACCCCAGACCCGTGAACCACGATGCCAGCCAGAGAAAACTGATGCACGCGGCGAACCCAAAGAGCGCTCACGTTGGCGCGGATGCGCAGTTTGTGATGAAGTCGGGGATACCGCACCAACGACGGTTTATCAGGCACGGGGACAGTCATCGGATGGTGTACCGTGCTCACCCGCTATGGGTTTCAGCCGTTCTTCTTCTCGAACTCCCGCATGAACTGGGCGAGGGTTTCGCAGCCGGCTTTCGGGAAAGCGTTGTAGGTGCTGGCCCGCATGCCGCCCGTGGCCCGGTGACCCTTGAGTTGATCCATGCCGTTCTTGAACGCTTCCTTGATGAACAGGTCGTCCAGAGCCTCGGTTGGCGCCTTGAAAGTGATGTTCATGAGGCTCCGGCTGTTCTTGTGGGCGTGAGCCTTGTAGAACGCCGAACCATCAAGCACGTCGTAAATGACCTTGGCCTTCTCGACATTCCGCTGGTGCAGCGATGCAAGTCCGCCCTGCGCCAATATCCACTTGAACACGAGCCCGCTCAGGTAGATCGCGAAGACCGGCGGCGTGTTGTGCCTGCTCTGGTCTTTCGCGTGAACCTCATATTTCAGCATCGTCGGCAGTTTCCGCGCGGGCTTCAGAAGGTCCTCCCGCACAATCACCAGCGTGGTCCCCGCGACCCCGATGTTCTTCTGCGCCCCGGCGTAGATGAGCCCGAACTTCGAAACATCCATCGGGCGGCTGTAGATGTCGCTGGACATATCGCAGACGAGGGCAGCGCCGTCGGGGATTTTGGGGAGGCGGAGTGAGAGGTCGGCGTTGTTCCACTGCGTTCCATAGATCGTGTTGTTGCTGCACATGTGGACGTAGACCGGTGCGTCTTTCCACTCGAGTTCAGAATCGGCCGGGCAGTGGGCGTGCTTGGTGGGGCGACCGTCCCACGCCTCGTAGCAGTTGGGGGAGTAGAACTTGACTTCGTCCCAGGTTTTCTCGGTCCAGTAGCCCGTCGTGAGAAAGGCCGCAGAGCCGTTGTCGGGGAGGAGGTTGGCCGGAACCATGAAGTTCTGGCTGGTGGCACCGCCGGTGAGGAAGAGGGGGTGGTAGTTCGCGGGTATGTTGGCGATCTTGCGGCAGTTGTCGAGGGTTTCGGCGAGGATCGCGTCATACGTCTTGGCGCGGTGGCTGTGCTCGAGAATCCCGATTCCGCTCCCGCCCACATCCCAAAGGTCGGACTGGGCTTGACGGATGACTTCCTCCGGAAGGGCACCGGGGCCTGCGGAGAAGTTGTAGATTCTTCCCGAGGCGGTGGTGCTGGCGGCGGGTTTCAGACCGGACGGCATGGTGGCGGTGGTCATGGGCGGATACTAGGAGTGCGCCGGTGACGCGTGGTGGACGGGGTCAGGCTCCAGACACCGAGCTCACGACCGCTTGATCTGCTTGGCGGTCGAGCAGGCACACGGACCGATGGTGGGTTGAGCTGAGGGCGGCAGGACGGGTACGGAATCGTCGGTGGCCCTGTGCACTCCGTTGGGTGCGGCAGGAACGGCGGCTTGCTCCACGGAAGCCGACCCACTCGCGGTGACTTTCGCGGATGCCTCCGAGATGCAGCACCGACCCCTTGGAAAATCGCCGGGGCCCGGACGCCACCTGGGAGCCCATCCTTGACTTTGAGAATACAAACGATTATGTTTGAATACTCAAACTTTAGAAGGAGCATTCGTATGACATCAAGGTTTGACCGTGAGACTGAAACGACGGGGTGTGGCCGGTGGGCGGGTATGGCCGCGCTCGTGACATCGGGGCGGGCATTCGGGGCGGCGGGCTCGGCGGCGGCTCAGGACGCGGGTGGGGCGATGCCGGACAAGTCGGGGTATCACCTTTTCAACCCGACGCCGCGGAAACTCATGCGGGAAATGAGCACGGACCGGCCGGACACGACGGAGAGCGCGTACACGGTGGATGCGGGGCATTTTCAGATCGAGATGTCGTTTGTGGACTTCGTACACGACCGCAACAACGGGGATGATGAGACCGTCGAGGCTTTCGCGATAGCGCCGGTGCTTCTGAAGGTCGGGCTGCTCAACAACGTGGACCTGCAATCGGGGTTTGACCCGTACACGACGGAAGAGACGACGGACCGGGGGACGGACGAATCGGTGACGGTCGAGGGTTTCGGGGACACGCTGGTGCGACTCAAGGTGAATCTGTGGGGGAACGACGGCGGAAAGACAGCCTTCGCGCTGATGCCGTTCATCACGTTTCCGACGGCGGACGACGATCTGGGCAACGGAGATATCGAGGGCGGAGTGATCTTGGTGTTGGCGATCGGATTGCCCGGCGAATTCGCGATGACATTGATGGCGGAGGTCGATTTTAATCGGAGCGCGGCGGACGACCGGCATGTGGTGGACTTCGTGCACACGGGCACGGTGGGCCGCGGGCTGTGGGGTGAGCCGAGCGGGTACGTCGAATACGCGGGATTCGTGAATCTGAATTCTGACGAAGACTACCGGGAGTACTTTGACGCCGGGCTTACCTACGCGTTGACTCCCGACATTCAACTGGATGGCGGGATTCGGATCGGGCTGACGGACGCCGCGGAAGACTTCGGCATCTTCAGTGGGGTTCCGCTGCGGTATTAGAGTTCGCGCGGTAGCGGGGCCGGGCGATCGGGGGTTGCACGGGAGCGACCAAGTCGGAAAGCAGGTACTGTTTGACGGGAGCACGTCCGTCGGCATAGGAGTGTTTTGCATGAAGATGACCTCACGTCGTGGTGTGCTCAGGATCGTGCAGCGTGGTGCGCTCGCGGCGTGCGCGGCTGCGGTGTTGGTCGGCGCGGGGTGCGATCCGGCGGGAAGCGGGGCGGGAAAGGATGGGGCAGGGCCCGTCGGCGGCTCGGGGCCGCTGAAGGTGGTCGCGACGATCGCGATGGCGGGGGATCTGGCGGTGAACGTGGGCGGCGATCGGGTGACGGTACGGAACATCATGGGGGAAGGGATCGATCCGCATCTTTACAAAGCGTCGCCCGGGGATGTGCGGCTGATGACCGATGCGGACGTGATTCTGTTCAGCGGGCTTCACCTGGAAGGACGGATGGCGGACCTCATTGTAAAGATGGCGAGCCGCACGACGGTCGTCCGGGTGACCGACACCATCGATGAAGCCCTGTTGCGGCAGCCGCCGGAATTTGCGGGCCACTTTGACCCGCACGTGTGGTTCGATGTGTCGCTGTGGGCGGTTGCCGCCCGGCGGGTGCGAGAGACGCTGATCGCGAAAGACCCCGCGGGGAGGGATGTGATCGCGGCGAATGCCGATCGCTATGCCGGGCTGCTGGCGGAACTGCACGCGTACGCGAAGAGCACGACGGCGACGATCCCGGAGGGCAACCGGGTGATGGTGACGGCCCACGATGCGTTCGGCTACTTTGGGGCGGCGTACGGGCTGGACGTGCTGGCAATTCAGGGGATCAGCACGGACAGCGAGGCGAGTCTGCAGGACATCAACGCTCTCGTGGACACGCTGGTGGCGAGGAAGGTGCCGGCGGTGTTTATTGAGAGCAGCGTGCCCCGGAAGACGATCGATGCGTTGATCGGGGGGTGCTCGTCGAGGGGTCATACGGTGACGATCGGCGGCGAATTGTTCAGTGACGCGATGGGCAGGGAGGGAACGGCCGAGGGGACATACGTCGGGATGGTGGTTCACAATGTGGAGACGGTGACGAGGGCGTTGGGCGGCGTGGTGCCGGGAACGAAGCCGGGGGCGTTGGGGGAGTGGGCGGCGGGGTTCAATAAGTAACATGGTCACGAGCACGGGTACCGAAGTGGCGGATGCGACAAAGGAAGCGGTGTGTGTGGAGGTCCACGATCTGACGGTCGCCTATCACCGCAAACCGGTGTTGTGGGACGTCGATGTGTCACTGCCGGAGAGGCGGCTGATCGCGATTGTGGGCCCGAACGGGGCGGGGAAATCAACTCTGATCAAGGCGGTGCTGGGGCTGGTACCGCTGGCGAGCGGGGAGATATCGATCTTCGGCAAGCCGCTGAAGGCGGCCCGCCCGCTGATCGGGTATGTGCCGCAACGGGAGACGGTGGATTGGGATTTTCCGGTCGATGCGCTGGACGTGGTGTTGATGGGGCGGTATGGGAGGCTGGGGTGGATTCGGCGGCCCGGGAAGGCGGATCGGGCAATCGCGATGGAGAGTCTGGAAAAAGTGGGTATGGCGGACTTTGCAGCCCGCCAAATCAGCCAGCTCTCCGGGGGGCAGCAGCAGCGGGTATTTCTGGCCCGGGCGCTCGCGCAGGATGCGCAGTTGTACTTCATGGACGAGCCGTTCGCCGGGGTGGATGCGAGCACCGAGAAGGCGATCGTGGAGGTGCTGCGCGGGTTGCGTTCCGCGGGGCGGACGGTCGTGGCCGTGCATCACGATCTTCAGACGGTGCCGGAGTATTTCGACCACGTGGTGCTACTGAATATGCGGCTTGTGGCCGCGGGGCCGATCGAGAGCACCTTCACCACGAAAAATCTGCAACAGACGTACGGCGGGCGCCTGACGCTGCTGGAGGAAGCGGCGGAGGCGGTTCGTCGCGGAGAGCCCGCGCGGCGTTAAAGAGGGGAGCGTTGTGGTCGATCAGTTGGTCAGGCTGCTGACGCTCCAGGACGCCAACACGCGGATCGTGCTGGTCGGGACAACGCTGCTGGGGGTGGCGGCGGGCGTGATCGGGTGTTTCGCGGTGTTGCGGCGGCGTTCGCTGGTGGGTGACGCGGTCGCGCACGCGGCGTTGCCCGGGGTGTGTCTGTCGTTTCTTATCGTCGGCGACCGCCATTTCGCGGCGTTCATGCTGGGCGCGCTGGTGACGGGGATGGTGGCGGCGGCGTTCATTTCGTTCGTCAAGACCGCCACGCGGATCAAGGAAGACGCGGCGATTGCGCTGGCGATCGGGGGGTTCTTTGGATTGGGGATCGTGCTGTCGCGCGTGATTCAGAATCAGGCTTCCGGCAATCGGGCGGGCCTCGACAGTTTTATCTTCGGCAAGGCGGCGACCATGGTTGCGGGGGATGCAGGTTTGATCGCGGCCGTGGCGGCGGCGGTGCTGGTGGCGATCGCGGTGTTCTACAAAGAGTTCAAGATCCTGTGCTTTGATAAAGACTTCGCGGCGAGTCAGGGGTGGCCGGCGCTGACGCTCGACCTGGGGCTGATGGCGCTCGTGTGCATTTGCACGGTAGTGGGTCTGCCGGCGGTGGGGGTCGTGTTGATGGTCTCGCTGCTGGTCATCCCGCCAGCGGCGGCCCGCTTCTGGACGGAGCGGCTGGGGACGATGGTGCTGTTGGCGGGCGTTTTCGGCGGGCTGGCGGGGTTGTTGGGCACGGCCCTGAGCGCGACTATCCCCGCGCCGTCGTCGGGGTTGTCGCGGGGTTGGCCCACCGGCCCCTTGATCACCCTGGTGGCGGCGGCGACGTTCGCGGTGTCGATGATCGCCGCGCCGCGCCGGGGAATCGTGTCGGATGTGGTGCGGCGGGCGACCCTGCGGAGCCGGATCTCGGGCCAGAACTTCTTGCGGAGGCTGTACGAGTTGCTGGAGCCGGGTGGAGATTTGTCGGTGACGTGGACAGCCGCGGAGATTCAGCGCAGGGATGGGGCGGGCACGAGTCATCTGAACGGTCAGATCAGGAGTGCCACGCGTGCGGGGCTTGTGGCGCCCAGAGCCGAGGGTTTCGCCCTCACGGCCCGGGGCCAAGCCGCGGCGGCGAGCGTGGTGCGGACGCACCGGTTGTGGGAGATCTTTTTGATCACGCAGGCTGATATCGCGGCGGACCACGTGGACCGGGATGCGGATCAGATCGAGCATGTGCTGTCGCCGGAAATTCTGGCATCACTTGAGGCGAAACTGACGGAGTCGGGGCGAATTCCGCTGGGGGTGCCCGTGTCACCGCACGAGACGGGTGGCGGTCGGAAGGGGTGAGCGCGCTGGGAGGATGCAGCGCCGTGCACAGGAAAGGTGGAGATCGTGTGAGTGTGAATTGGATTCGGGCGATTGTGGTGGGATGGTGTGCGCTGGCGATCGGCGGGCTGGCAGCCGATGCGCGTGGCAACGATCTGGGCGAACGATCGGTCCAGTTTGTCGCGGAGCCGAGCGCGGCGCATGGAGATCGGCGCCAGAGCGAGACGGGGTCGGCATCCCGCCACGCGGATGAGGCCGGACCGATAGCGCCCGCGGATTTGGACGTCGGCGGGCCTCGGGTGTGGTTTTCGGTAGGCGGATATGAGGTGCGTGACGACGACCTGTGGATCGTGGGAACCGGCGTGCTGTGCAGTGTCGCGTGCGGGGTGCTGGGGTGTTTTCTGGTGCTCCGTCGGATGTCCCTGTTGGGCGACGCTATTTCGCACGCCATTTTGCCCGGGCTGGCGCTGGCGTTTCTGGTGACGCACAGCCGGGAGCCGATCGCGATGCTGGCCGGTGCGCTGGCTGTGGGAGTGGCGACGGCCTATCTCTCGACGGCCCTGAGCCGCTGGGGGCGGGTGCCCGAGGATGCCGCGATGGGGGTGGTGTTCACGACCCTCTTCGCGATCGGCGTGGTGATGATCACGTGGGTGGCGCGGGACGTGGACCTTGATCCCGGGTGCGTGCTGTACGGGCTGATCGAGTTCACACCGTTCGACACCGTTCAGGTCGCGGGGTTCGCGATCCCACGGGCGTTTGCATGGCTGTTGGTGGTTCTGGCGATCAACGTGGCGCTAATCTGGATGTTCTTCAAGGAATTGAGGATCGTGTGCTTTGATCCGTACCTCGCCACGACGATGGGCATCAGCGCGACGCTGGTTCACTATGGGCTGATGACGTCGGTGGCGGCCACGGCGGTGGCATCGTTCGAATCGGTCGGCTCGATTCTGGTAGTGGCCATGCTGGTTGCGCCGGGAGCCACCGCCCATCTGCTCACCGACAAACTCTCGCGGATGCTGTGGCTGGCGGCGGCCGTCGGAGCCCTGAGCGGGGTATTGGGCTACATCCTCGCGGTGTGGATAGACACGTCGGTGGCCGGGATGATCGCGACGGTTTCGTTGGGGTTGTTCATCGTCGCGACGCTGGCTTCGCCGCGGTATGGCTTCATCAGCAAACTGGTCCGACGGTTTTCGCTGGCGATGCGGATCACCGAGGAAGACACCCTGGGCATGCTGTACCGATGGCACGAGCGGTCGGGAGATCCCGGGGCCGGGCCGTTGCGTCCTCTTACGGCGGGCGACGTGGTAGAGGGAACGCGGTCGGGCGCGCTCGGGCGAATCGCTCTCTGGTGGCTGATGAGGCGGGGATTGGTCCGGGCCGACGCGTCGGGCGCGCTGGCGGCGACTCCGGTTGGCATCGCGCGGGCGGTGCGGATCGTGCGCGGGCATCGGTTGTGGGAGTCGTTTCTGGCGAAGCACTTGGGCATTCCGCTGGAACGCGTGCACGCCCGGGCCCACCGGGCCGAGCACTTTCTGTCCGACCGGATGCAGGCCGGGCTTGACGAGGACGTGGTGACCGAGACCGATCCGCACGGGCGGCCAATCCCGCCACGGGGGTGACGCGGCCCCAAACGGCGGTTAACCGCCGCCCTTGGCGGCGGCGATCGCACCGAGGACGGTTTCGGGCGTGTAGGTGTCGAATTTGGAGGGCTCCGGCGTTACTGGCCCGTAGATCGCGAGCAGCGGAATGCCGACCCAGTTGAGTTCGCTGAGTTTGGCCTGACCGTCGGGGTTGTCGCCGGTGAGGTCTACGCGGAAGGCCGCGACGTCGTCTGCGTTCAGCCGTTCGTACACCGCCTCTCGATGGAGCACACCGTTCTCGAGTGCTTTGCAGTTGAGGCACCATTCGGCCGTAAAATCGAGAACGATGACCTTGCCCGCTCCGGTTGCTTGGGCAAAGCGCTCGGGGGTGTAGCCCACCCAATTGATGGGGCCGTGGTCGGTGAGCCGGTGGGCTGCGGCGAGGGAGCCCGCGGCGGCGAGCAGGGCGAAACCAACGACCACGCCGCGGACGACGGTGCGGAGGGAGAGCCGGAAGATCCGCACGATGCACCAGCCCGCCGCGGCGACCACGATCGCGGCGACGATCCACCAGTAGAAGCGGATCGCCGGATCAACGGGCAGTCTCACGAGCGGATCGATTCCGGTGCCAATGAAGAAGACCGCGACGGCGAGCATCAGCAGTCCCATGATCTGCTTGACGAGGTTGCTCATGGGGCCGGTGCGGGGCACCTTGGCAACCCACTTGGGGTTGGCGGCGAGCACGAGGTAGGGGATGGCCATTCCGGCCCCGATAGTGGCAAAGGTGGCCATCGTGAGGAGCGGGGGTTGCTTGGCAGCCCACGCCGCGGCGGTGCCCATAAAGGGCGCGGTGCAGGGCGTCGACAGGACGGCGGTCATGATGCCGAAGATGAATGAGCCTGTCGCGGATTCACGTTTGGGATCAAGCATGTAGACAAACTGCGGGAGATTGATGGTGAAGAGACCCATCATGCCGATGCCCATGGCGGCGATGAACACGCCGACTCCGATCGAGAACCAGGGGATTTGGAACAACTGGTTGATGGCGTTAAAGCCGGAGATGAAGGCGATGGCGCCGCCGATGGCGAGCCAGAAGGCGACGACGCCCAGCGACATGATGAAGCCGAGGAAGAGGCAGCGTTTGGGATTCCCCGCGGCGGCCGAGAGGCTCATGATCTTGATCGGGATGACGGGGAGAACACAGGGGGTGAGGTTGAGAAGCGCGCCCCCGAGGGCGGCGACAAGCAGGAGCAGGAGGATGCCGACCCCGTGCGGGTCGATCGAGAAGGACCGCCCGAAGAAGTTGAACTTCACGCTCTCGACGACCCGTTCGCCCGAGAGCATCCTCGCGAAAACGGACTGATCGAAGCCGGTGAAGAGCGAAGCATCGGCGGCCGCGCTTCCCGTTGCGTCACCGACCGTGAGCACGACCGGCACGTCCACCTTGCGTTGAAGCATGCAAGTGGTTTCGTCGCAGGCTTGGAACCGCACCGAGATCGTCAGCGTGACTTCGCCAATGGGCGCACCAGGGGCGACAATCACCGGCACGAAGATCACGGCCCGCCCTTCGAATACTTCGTACGGAACGGGCAGGCCGGTGGCCGCGAGGTCGAGGGCGATCGCGTGGCCCTTGGGCCACTGGATCGGACCGACCGAGACGGCCGGGCTGGAGGCGATCTCGACGGTGGTGGGGATGGCGGTAAAGTCGCCCCATGTGGCCGGGATGACCGGGTCGTTGGTATGGGAGTGCCAGCCGTCTTCGTGGTCGAGGATGACCGCGATGGCGAGTTGGTCGTTGGGTCGGACGGTGGTCTTGGCGGCCACCGCGGAGATGGCGACGACCTCGGACTGGGCGACGGCGGTTGAAAATTGACCGGTAAACGCGATTAGAGCGGCGAACAGCAACGCGGGCCATTGAAACCGGAGACGGTCGCGACAAACGGTCCCAAGGATGGGCGGCGGGCACGGTTCCGGGACGGAATCAGATTTCATGGGGTGAGTACGCCTGGCGGGGTTGAAAAGGTCGGAACTGCCGGATTGTTGACAAGGTTCAGGGGGAGAGGGAGTCCTTCTGCCCGACGGTTGTGCCGACGGTGGCGCCGGCGGTGCCCCCGCGTCTGAAAATCACGATGGCCGTCCCGAGTGCGGCGAGGCATAAAAGGGAACTGGCGAAGTAGGACGCCCCCGGGAGATAGACGGGGCTGGAGTCGCTGACGAAATAGCCGAAGAGTGAGCCGCCGATGGCGGGGCCGAGAATCCCGGCGAGGCAGGAGAGCGAAGTGATCGCGCCCTGAATTCCGCCTTGCTCATCGGGCGGGACGGATCTGGTGACGAGTGACTGGGAGGCGGGCTGAAAGATTCCGCCTATTGAACCCGCGAGGAGGATGGCGATGAGCATCCAGCCTTGGTTAGCGAGCCCGTAGCCCAAGTAGGCGGCAACGCCCACGCCGAGGCCGAAGAGGACGGCGGTTCGCTCGCCGATTGCAGGGATGATTTTGCGGGCGAGGAGACCTTGAACGACGGCCGCGGAAATGCCAACAGCGAAGAGGGACAGGCCCACATCGCGTGTGGACCATTGATAGCGGTGCTTGGTGTAGAGAACCCAGGTGGTGTGGAGCCCAAACTGGGCGGTGTTGGCGAGGAAGAGGACGATGGCGAGGCCGCGGACAATGGGGTACCGGCCGAGATTGCGGAGACTTCCAACGGGGTTGGCCCTGGCGATCGAGAAGGGGCGGCGGTGTTCCCGCCTCAGAGACTCGGGGAGGACGAAAAAGCCGTAGAGGGCGTTGATGAGGCTGAGCCCGCCCGCGGCGAAAAAGGGCCATCGGAGGTCGAACTCGCCGAGAACTCCGCCCATAAGTGGGCCGATGACAAAGCCCAGGCCGAACGCAGCCCCGAGCATCCCGAAGCCGGCCGCCCGCTTTTCGGGCGACGTCACGTCGGCGATATAGGCGCTCGCGGCGGTGATGTTGGCGCCGGAAATGCCGTTGATGGCCCGGGCGATGAAAAGCCAGGTGAGCGTGGGTGCGAAGGCGGCGGCGATGTAGTCGAGGCCGGAACCCGCAAGGGAAATCAGGATGACCGGCCGGCGACCGATCTGGTCGGACAGACTCCCGAGGATGGGAGCGAAAATGAACTGCATGCCGGCGTAGATGGCGCCGAGGATCGCGACGTTGTAGGCCGCGGCGGATTCGCCCTGGCCCTGAAGGGCTTCGACGAGACGTGGCGCGACGGGGATGATCAGCCCGATCCCCAGAACGTCGAGCAGCACCGTGAAGAAGATGAATCGGAGCGCGCCCGGTGCGTGGTTCATGGAAGGCGGAGGCTAGGCCTCGCATCTGCGGATGTTCCGCTTGCACGAACGCCAAGAAGTGTGTACATTCTTGGGGCGATGGGACGGATCGAGCGTGCGGCGGCCATGTGTAATGGCCGTTTGGAAGCAGGTCGGCGTCCGCATCAGACCCTTGGGAGGATTCCATGGCGAAGAAGGCCACGAAGAAAGCGTCGAAGAAAACCAGCAAGAAAACCGGCGGCATGATGATGTCGAAGAAGGCCGGGAAGAAGACCGCGAAGAAGACGTCGAAGAAAGCCACAAAGAAGGCCGCGAAGAAGACGAGCAAGAAAACAGGAGCCACGGCGGGCAAGAAGGTCGCGAAGAAGAGCGGCAAGAAGATCGCCGGGCGTTCCGCATCGGGCTCGGGAAGCCGCGGCCGTTCGGGAAACGGTGGCCGATCGACGGGCGGCGGTCGTGGCAACGAGGGCTTCGAGGGCATCCAGACCTTTGAACGCGGCAGCGGCGAGTCGCGCAAGAACAACTCGGGCGATCGGTCAATGGGTGGCGGGGGTTCGATGGGTGGCCAGCCGATGGATGTCGCCCTGCGCTAAGTCTGGCCCCAGGCATAGGTCAGTCTAAATATCGCTCTTCGGCTTATCGGGCGATCAAGCGAGATTGCCCTGTCCGCGATGATCGCGGGACTGAAAAAAGAGCCGCCCCGAACACATGGTCGTGTTCGGGGCGGCGTTGGTTGTTGCAGCACGCGCGACGGTCATCGATCAGTGATTGAGCGACGGGACGAGGTTAGCCCGGGGTGGCTGGGGCATCGTTGGGTTCGGAGCCGTCACGGCTTTGCCCGGGGCTTTGTTGATGTGCGCGGTGGGTGGGGTCTTTGCCAAGACCGCGGTTTCGGGCAGGGGTCGGTAGAAGGCACCCATCGACTCGGGCATGTTGTAGAGGTTGGGCATGATATAGGTGCCTTTGAGGTGATCGGGCTTGTCGGCTTCGATGGCGAGGGCGGCTTGACGGCAGAACTCGTCGTTGCGGACGCCGGTGACGGTCCAGGAGACTTTCATCCCGGACTGCCCGCCCGCGATTCGGAAGCGATTGTCAGCGACTTCCTCGGCGATGTACAGAACCGCGGGAGCGCCGATGGCGGTGAGTTGGTAATGAACATCGCGGTTGATGGCGTCGAAGTACGCCGGGAGTTCTACATCGGCTTCGCCGGAGCCGTCGAGAACGACGTTGCCACGGTACATGAGGTACGGCTCGGGTCCTTCGGCACTGTAGTGGGTGAGAGTTTTGTTGGCCGGGTCAAGCGGGTGGTCGATCTGGAAGGATTTGGTTCCCGAGGCACCGCTCTTTCCCGCCGCGAAGACGGCGAAGGCATTGGCTTCGACGCTCGCGTTGAGGCCCACAACGCCGATGGAGGTGGTGTTGGTGGTGCCGATGATCTCACCCACCACGCCGAAACTTTGATTGGCGCGCGACACGCCGCGAACGCCGGCCGGCCCGGCGCCCGTGGAAGTGAGCGAGTTGGAGATGCCGTAAACGCCCACACCGATATCGGAATCGCTGCTCCCCTCAACGCCCCGGCCGCCGCCGGTGGTGGCGAAGGAGTATCCGCTGACACCTACGCCGTTGACGGCAGAGGCCACTTGTCCGAGGACGCCGATGGGCGTCCCGCTGGAAGAGGTTCCGACCCCCGAGACACCGACGCCGACGCCGCTGGTGGCTTCACCCCGGACGCCCGTCACGGCTTCAGAGGATGTGTTCTGAACGTACATGCCGTAGAGCGCCGTTCCGGTGAGCGCGTGAATGGGATACTCCGCGTTGATGATCCCGAAACCGACGTTGTCGCGGAAGTAGCCCCGACCCAGGAAATATCCACCGAATCCGTTGGGCTGATTAGTTTCGCCCCAGACGCCGTAGAAGCCGCCCTTGAAGACGCCGCCCCAACCGTTCGAGCTGTTGACCCGCCCGTAGGCGCCGACCGTGTTTCCGGAGGTCGCCGTGGACCAGCCGTACGAGCCGAACTGGCCGCCCTTGAAGAGGCCGGCGAAGCCCTGCGGGCTGTCGCACTGGCCGTAGACGCCGACGGTCTGGCCGGCGGGGTTCGTCGCCCAACCTAGCGAACCGTAACCCGTCGTGCTGTGCGACTGGCCGTACGTGCCGTAGGACACCCCGGCAGCGGACTGCGACCAGCCAATGAGGGCCGCGCCAGCCCCGCCGTTCTCCGCACGAACGGTGCCCAGGCCATTGCCGCCGATGACGTGGAGCGGCGCGAGCGGCGAGACGGTGCCAATGCCGACAGGGCCGTCGTTGTAATAAATGATGCCGCCGCCGCCGGTGATCCATTGGGCATGGGCCGAGCCCGCCACGAAAACAACGGCCGCCGCGGCAGTCAGGGCGGCTCTTCCAAACGATAATTTCCGCATGGTGCAAACTCCTTGGAAAGGATGCGACGGATCCCCCTCGCATCGACCGGACCATGCTATCAGGAGTCGGGAATCCGGGGAAGCTGATTTTCCAGGACGAGCTTTTCGCGCGAAAAGTCGGCGCGCAATCCGAACGCGCACGTTGGCCCCGTCTTGCGCTGGGTCACCGGGTGAGGGGTCGGGACGCAAGAAAGGGCGGAACACGCGGCCAGGGTCCGCATATTCCGCCCTCGGGGTCTTCACGAAAGCCGATCCGGCGATCGGGCTTTTATGGACCGATATGAGCAACGCCGCCGATGGCCCGGATCTTCATCGGGAAGGAGATGGTGATCCTTTCGTTGTAGTTGCCGGCGCGGACATTGACCGTGGCGTTCTTGATCGACCCGTAACCCGCCTGCACGACGCGGTCGAAGGGCTCTGAGCTCGTGCCGCGGGGAGTGCCCCCGAAGCCAGCCTGGACCCGGACCGTGGGTTGTGGCTGTAGAAATTGTCCGATGAGCGGGAAGCCGAGTTGAAGGCGGCCG
>Ga0163144_10013151_pt1 | contig 17307 bp, 15 predicted proteins | sample OliLak19BULKMAT1_FD_123175 | JGI IMG/M metagenome (GOLD analysis project Ga0163144, IMG submission 123175) | Freshwater microbial mat bacterial communities from Lake Vanda, McMurdo Dry Valleys, Antarctica - Oligotrophic Lake LV.19.BULKMAT1 | ecosystem: Environmental > Aquatic > Freshwater >... | reverse complement strand
CCCTTTCAAAGGCTCGCCGTCACTCGCAATGTGCACTTTTTTACAGCGGGGGGTGTTCCTGCTGAAGTTGAGATGGCGATTGGCGCCGTCGGGAGTGACTCTGGGAAGAAGGAGATTGGGCCATTACGGAAAGACTGCGTATCAATGTGGAGATCAAAGCGAAGACCGTCCGCGTCATTGGACCGGAAGGCGCACAGTTGGGAATCATGCTGGCCGATCAGGCTCGCATGAAAGCCGTGGAACTGGAACTGGATCTAGTGGAAGTGGCGCCGAAGGCTGAGCCGCCGGTGTGCCGCATCATGGATTACGGCAAGCACATTTACCATGAGCAGAAAAAAGAGCAGAAGGCGCGCAAGAAGGCGCACGCTCACGACCTGAAGGAAGTCCGCCTGAGTTTCAAGATCGGACCGCATGATCTGGGGATCAAGGTTCAGCACGCCAAGGAATTTCTCGAGGAAGGCCACCGCGTTCAGTTCACGATGATCTATAAGGGCCGCGAAATTGCCCATCAGAGCATCGGCGAACAGATCCTGAAAAGCGTCGTGACGTCCCTTGTGGATTCGGCGAAGGTCGAACGCCCTCCATTCCGCGAAGGCAAGCGCGTGGGATTGATTCTGGCACCCAAGCATGTGGTGCCGGAAAAGCCTGAAAAACCGGAGAAGCCGGCGAAGGCCAGCCACGAGCACGCCGTCACAGCCAGCGCGCCCGCCGTTGTTGCCGCACCCGCCGTGGCCGCTCCGAAAGCGTAAGCAAACGTGTTTGCGCCGGATTCAGGCACGGAATCCGGATCTCCAGTTTTAACGAAAACGTGAGGCGCTCACTCCGCGGGGTGGCGCATTGCCGTTAGATGTCAAAAATTTCTGGCAACGAGGTGATGCTGAGTCGCGATTACGCGGCATTGGGTTTCAGCGCCATCGAACGGACCAATGCGAGGCGCAGGAGTTCTTCGCAGAGTTGCGTGAAGTCGACGCCGGAGGCAGCGGCGGCGCGCGGGAGCAGACTGTGCGAGGTCATGCCCGGCAGCGTGTTCACCTCGAGGACCCAGGGCAGGCCGGATTCGTCGAGCATCACGTCGGTGCGCGAATAGTCGCGGCAGCCGAGCGCGCGGTGCGCGGCGAGGCCGATGGCCTGCACGCGCTGAACGGTTTCGGCGTCGAGATCGGCGGGGCAGACGATGCGCGTGCGGTCGTCGCGGTACTTCGCGTTGTAGTCGTAGAATTCAGACGCCAGTTGCAGTTCGGCGATAGGCAGCGCTTTATCGCCGAGGACGCCAACGGTGAGTTCGCGGCCCTTTATGAAGCGCTCGACGAGAATGCTGTCGCCGTATTCGGCGGCTTTAGTGATGGCCGGAGTAACCTGGCTTTCGTTGCGCACGATCGACACGCCCAGACTTGAGCCGCCCGTCGCGGGCTTCACGACCAGCGGTGGATTCAAGTACATGCCAGTGGCGCCGCCGGTTTTTTCAAGATCCATGACATCGACGCACATCCACGCGGGAGTGCGAACATTGCAGCGTTCAAAAGCGCGCTTGGCGAGCATTTTGTCGAAGGCGCGCGAGGACGCGTCGACGCCGCTGCCGGTGTAGGGAATGTCGGCTTCTTCAAGAATTTCCTGGATGCGGCCGTCTTCACCAAATTCGCCGTGCAGTGCGAGCAGCGCGATATCGATGCCGAGATCCTGCGCATCTTTCGCCGTGAATGAACCGTCGAGCAGCACGCGGTGGACATCGTGGCCGGCAGCGCTCAGCGCTTTAGAAACGTTCTCGCCGGACTCGATGGAAACCTCGCGCTCGGACGAGGGGCCGCCATAGAGAACGCCGATGGCCAGACCGTGCAGGAGATCGCGTCCGCTTGTGCTCGACATAAAACTCTTCCTTCCAGTTCGGCCAACTGAACTGCGATGAGGTATCGCTCTCAGGCAGACAGGAATGTCTGCCCCACCATCGCGGTCCGCATTTCCTGACGGGGCTGGAGAGCCTCGTCTGTTGAGCGGGCAAAAGGCCCGTCACTCATTTATGGGATAAAGGGAGCGCTGGGGGGCAACTCCCTCTACCCCGCCCCTCCCGGATGGGAGGAGCAACCCACTGTTACGCGGCCCGTGTGCGAACGGGCGGCGTGAGCTCTTCGGCGTCCATGCCCCAGACTTCAACTTCCAGGTCAAGCAGGATGCCGCGATTTTCATAAACGCGTTGCCGAATCATGCGAATGAGTTCCGCCAGATCGGCGGCGGACGTCGAGCCTTCGCAGATCAAAAAGTTGGCGTGCAACGTCGAGATTCGTGCTCCACCGATGTAGAGGCCTTTCATGCCGAGTTCATCGATCATGCGTCCGGCCGGAGCGGAGCCCGGCAATTTTGGATTCTTGAAGACGCATCCGGCGGAACGCGCATCGACCGGCTGCGAGGCGCATTTCTCATTCAGGATTCGCGTCATCATCTGCTCGCTCGCGAGCTTATCGCCGGGAGTCAGTTCGATTTCGCACTCGGTGACGATGCGTCCGTGCAAGTTTGAATTGCGGTATTTGAATCCGCAGTCGGCAGTGGAGAAATCGAATGCGCGGCCATCGCGTTCAAAGCCTTTGACGCGGCGGACCGTCGTGCAGATCTCGCCATACTTTCCGCCGGCATTCATGCGCAACGCAGCGCCCACGGTACCGGGCACGCCTTGCAGGCATTCAAGCCCTTGCAGCGATTGCGCGACACTCCATTTGACAAGGCCGGGAAGACTATGCCCAGCGCCGATGTGCAGGGTGTTCCCCGAGCGCTTCAAAAAGCCGAAACTGGTCTTGGGGAGCTTAACGATTAAGCCCGACACGCCGCGATCCGCGACGAGAAGATTGGTGCCGTGCCCGAGAAATCTCACGGGCACGTTTTCATTGGCGGCGCGCCAGAGTAGTTCGCCCAGCGCGGAGGAACTGGGCGGCAGCGCGAAGAATTCAGCCGGACCGCCGACGCGGTAGGTCGTCATTTTCGACAGCGAAACGTGCTCGCTGACAAACGATTCAAAGCCCCGATACCAGCTCATCCGCTGCCCTCGTCACGTCGCCTGCGCCCTGGGTTACGAGCGTGTCACCTTCGCGCGCCCACTTGATCAGCATGGAGACCGCGTCCGCGCGGCTCTCCGCGGCGTGAACTTCGACATAGCCGCGTTCGCGAATGGCGCGCGCCAGAGCATGATGATCGATGCCCGGAATCGGCTTCTCACTGGCCGCGTAAATTGGCATCAGGAAAACGGCGTCCGCGGCGGAGAAACACCGCGCGAACTGATCCATCAATTGTTCGGTGCGCGTGTAACGGTGCGGCTGGAACAAAACGCCGAGGCGTTCCTTCGTTGAGGCGCGCGCCGCTTTGAGCGTCGCCGCGATTTCCGTGGGATGATGGCCGTAGTCGTCCACCACGCGGATGCCGCGCTTGGTCGCTTTGATTTCAAAGCGGCGGCCCACGCGCTCGACTCCGTTGAGCGCTTCTTTCACGCACGCTTCGTCCACGCCGATCTGCCACGCGACGCTGATTGCGGCGAGCGCATTCAGAACGTTGTGCTCGCCGGGCATGGGAAGAAAAATGCCCTGCCACAGGGAAGACGGGGTCAGCACATCGAAGCGCCATCCCAGTCCTTCGCTGCGCAGGTTCAAAGCGCGAACGTCGTTGTATGGCGCAAATCCATAGGAGAGAACCGGCCGCCGGCAACGCATGCTGGCGTTCTCAAGCGCACGTTGAACGCGCGGGTCATCACCGCAGCCGACGAGAACGGCCATGGGATCGCTGCCGTCCGTCGAAGCCAGAAATTGCGTGATCGCCCACTCAATGTTTTCGACTGTTCCGTAATGATCGAGATGATCGTTGTCGATATTGGTCAGCACGGGAATGCTGGGAATCACTTCATGCAGGCGGTTATCGGATTCATCCACTTCCGCGACGAACTCCGTGCCGCGCCCGGTCTTCACGTTGCCAGACAGCGCCTTCACCACGCCACCGAGAAGCACGGAAGGATCGCGGCCGGCCGTGATCAGGATATTTGAAATCAGCCAGGTGGTGGTGGTCTTGCCGTGCGCGCCGGTAACGCAGATGGAACGGATTCCGCGCGCGATTTTTCCGAGCATTCGCATGCGGGTCGTGACCGTTTTTCCCAGCAAAACGGCCTGCTGGACTTCAGGATGCGACGCATCGACGGCGGCCGTGTGAACCAGTTCATCGCAATCGGCAACGTGACTGGCGCAATGCCCGTCTTCGATGCGTAGGCCCTTGGCTTTCAGCGCGGCCACCTGGCCGCCGCTGGAGCAGTCGCAGCCGCTGACGATCGCGCCGCGCGCCGCGCACAGTTCCATCAACGCGCTGACGCCGATCCCGCCGGCTCCCATAAAATGGATGCGCCGGCCGGAGAAATCTTCCGGGAGATGCCGCACCGGTTCAACTTCGCCCATCAGGTGAATGGGCGAAACCTGCGCGCCTTTTAAACGTCGATCCACGCCCATTCGTGATTGTGTCTGAACCACCATCGCGAACAGCCTCCCATTTCCAGAGTTCTTAAGCCGCTGCCTGTTCTGTTTGCGCCGGTTGCTCGGATTTCTTCTGATTGTCTTTCGCGAGCGCCAGCAGCCTGTCCACCACGTCGGCGCTGGCTCTCGGAGCCGCCAGCGACGCCGCCGCCATCGCCATTTTTTTGCGGCGTTCGGGCTGCAACACGGCATCGGCCAATCTTTGCACGAGACGGTCAATCTCGATATTTTTCTGGAGCATCATCCAGCCGGCGCCGCGGGCCGAGAACACCTTGGCGTTTTCGACCTGGTGGTTATCCGCCGCGAACGGATACGGGACAAGAATGGCCGGCAAAGCGAAAGCGGCGACTTCCGCGAGTGTCGTTGCGCCGGCGCGCCCGAGGACCACGTCCGCCTGAAAATACAATTCTTCCATGGATTCGGTGAAGCCGATCACTTGTCCGCGGCAACCGGCTGCAGCAAACGCTTCCACGCAACGCGCTTCGTCCTCGCGGCCGGCCAGAAGAATCATGCGCGCGTTGGGAATGCTCAGTTTGATCTTCGGCCAGGCTTTGATGGCGATATCGTTGAGTGCTTTCGCGCCCTGCGATCCGCCAACGACCAATATCGTGGGCTCCGCGGGAGTGGACGCGAATCCGGTGTTCTTCTCGGTGGCGATCCAGGCGGCATCCAGAACCGTTTTGCGCAATGGATTGCCCACGTACTTGACGAGGCGCGGATTGGGAAACCTGGGCGCCGATTCAGAGAACTGAACACCGATCTCGTCTGCAAACCGCGCAAGCCCGCGTGTCGTGCGGCCGGGAATCACATTCTGCTCCAGCAACATGACAGGGCATTCGATACCCCATCCCGCGAGCACCGGCAGCGCGGAGGCGTAGCCGCCGAGTCCGATGATGGCATCCGCATTGAAATTGATAAGAGCGCGGCGCGCCTGGAGATAACCCTTGCAACCCTGCCAGGCTTTTTTCGGTGCCGAGAAATTGAAGAAGCCGCCTTTGAGCGACGGAAGCAATTCAAGACGGAAGTTATGCATCGGGACGATGCGTTCTTCCAAGCCGCCGCGCGCGCCCATGAAAAGGACGCTGTGTTCGCTGCCGCGCGACATCAGTTCTTCAGCCACCGCAAGGCCAGGAAAAAGATGGCCTCCGGTTCCTCCACCCGCGACGACTAATCGCATCGTTGACGACGCCCCCAACCGGTTCATTCGATACTGCAATTTGTATCGGCGCTTCGTGCATTAATCCGAAGCCGCGAATCACTATTTTTGCGACGAAAAAAGGGAACCGCCAACGCCAAGACGCGAAGAGGCACCGGAAGTAGACGGGGCTCTTAGCCCCGTCAGGCCGTTGGGAAAAAGCTCCCCCAGTTTGCCCTTGAACGAAATCCAATACTCCTGTGTGCCAGGGGCATGGCACACTTTCAATCTTTCCGAGCGAGAAGATTTACGTCGCGGGATTCTGCTGCGGCTGCGTGGCGCCCGACCGCAACCGCCAGCTAGCGCTGTTGCGGCGCGGTTCCGCACCGAGTTTGAGCGGCGTCGTGTCGCAGCTGGGATGCGCGGCGACATTGAGCAGCAGACCCATGGAGGCCATGGCGAAAATCAGCGAGGATCCGCCATAGCTGACTAGCGGCAGGCTGATCCCTTTGGTGGGCATCGAATGTGTCACCACGGCGATATTGATCGCCGCCTGCAAGCCGATGCAGAGCGTCACGCCAAGCGCAATCAAGCTGCCCAGCATGTCGGGAGCGCGAGCGGCGACGCGCCAGCCTTGAATCACGAACACGCAAAAAAGCAGGACCATCGCCCACGTGCCGATGAGGCCGAACTCTTCTCCGATCAGCGCGAAAATAAAATCGTTGTGCGCTTCCGGCAAATAGAGCAACTTCGATTGCCCCTGCCCCAGCCCCGTTCCATAAATGCCGCCGGAACCTTGCGCCATCAAGGATTGCGTGATTTGAAAACCCTTGCCGAGTGGATCGTCAACGCCGTTCAACCATTGCTGCACGCGGCCCTGAATATAGCCGAGTTTGTTGTAGGCAAAAAATCCACCCAGAGGCAGCGCGATGAGAAAGGCGGGAATGGCGAACTTGAGTTGCACGCCGCCCACAAAGAGCAGCGCGCCCATCACGCACGCCATCAGCGCGGCCGATCCCAGATCCGGCTCAAGCGCCGTGAGCACCACGATCGTTCCGGAGATTGCAGCGCCGGGCAGGAAGCCGCCTTTAAATGTCCCAATCTTTTCGCGCGCGGAATAAATCCAGCCGGAGAGACCGAGGATCATCAGCATCTTCGCTGCTTCCGATGGCTGAAACGTAAGGAATCCCAGCGAATACCAGCGGCGAGCGCCGTTCAGTTTCGTGCCGATTCCGGGAATGAGCACGCCCAGCAGCAGAACCGCGGCTATGCCGATGTACCACTTCCAGTTCCGCGCCAGACTGTGGTAATCCAGCAGGCTGGTGACGGCTAGTGCCATGCAACCGGCGAGCATGTAAATGGCATGGCGCTGCAGAAAGTACGTCGGTGTGCCGAATTTTTTTTCCGCGAAAACAAAACTGGCGCTGTAAACCATCACCAGCCCGAACGAAAGCAGCGTGCCGGTGACAATCAGGAGAGTGCGGCGGGCGTTATCCATGGGCATCCGGTTACAGGTTAGAAAGTTAACATCACTTGATGCGCAGCGCCGCCACGCAGAACACCGCTAGCAACACCGAAACGATGAAAAAGCGTGTGACGATTTTGGTTTCAGACCAGCCGACTTTCTCAAAATGATGGTGCAGCGGCGCAATTTTGAAGACGCGCTTTCCAAAATATCTGAACGAAAAAACCTGGATCATCACCGACATCGCTTCGGCCACGAACACGCCACCGATGACCACCAGCAGAAGTTCCTGTTTCACGCATAGCGCCACTAAGCCAACCAGTCCGCCGAGGGGCAATGAACCCGTATCACCCATGAAAATCTCAGCGGGATGCGCGTTGAACCAGAGAAATCCGAGGCACGTGCCGGAGAGCGCCGCGCAAACCACGGCGAGTTCTTCCGCGCCGCGAATGCGCGGGATGCCGAGGTGTTCGGCGATGCCGCTGTGCCCGGCGAAATAGGCTATCAACCCAAAGGCGACCGCGACAGTAGTGATGCAGAGCGTGGCCAGGCCATCGAGTCCATCGGTCAGATTCACCGCGTTGGAACTGCCAGTCATCACGAACGCGCACCAGCCGATGAAGAACATTCCGAGCACCGGCCACCAATTCAAATCAGTAAATGGAATCACCAGCGTCGTGGCGATGCTGGCGTCGCCGTACCAGGTGAGATACAGGCCGACGCCGCTACCGATCAGAATCTGATAGAACAACTTTTCGCGTTTGGTCAGACCGTCTTTTTTCGCATGCGTCAGCTTGATATAGTCGTCGTAAAAACCGACCGCGCCAAGAGCCAGAAGCGTTAAAAAGCAAAGCGGCATGAAGACCGTATTCAACCGGCACCAGAGCGTCATTGTGATCAGCAGAGAGCCGAGCATGATGACGCCGCCCATGGTGGGCGTGTGCTGTTTTTTAGCGTGCTGTTCGATGAGGAACTGCGAATCTTTTTTGCTGACGTCTTCTTCGATTTTCTTATTTTTCAGGAACGAGATGAAGTGCGGCCCGAAAACAATGCAGAGAGAAAACGCGGTGACCGCCGCGAACGCCGCGCGGAAACTCACGGACTTGAAAACGGCCAGAACCTCCCAGTACTCTTTAGCCAGGAGGTGCAGGTAATAGAACACGATGGGGGATCCTCATGCCGGTGTTGGTCTTACTTATCGGCACGATTCGGCGCGAGGTGCAGGGAAAACGGCAGGGGTTTGGAGGTCAGCGGGCTTCGAGAATGGCGCAGCATTTTTCCAGGTGAATGCTGTGCGAGCCTTTGACCAGGATCACATCGCCGGGTTGCAGCCGCGGCTTGAGCGCCTCGGCGGCTTCTTCGGGTGTGGCGCACGGAATCCATTGCGATTTCCGCATGCCGTGGCCGACGGCGGAGGCGCCGGCGAGCGACGCGGCATCGCCCACCGTAAACAACCCCGCCAACCCGCATGACGCGAGCGACTGGCCGAGCTTCAAATGGTACGCCGCCGAATCTCCGCCCAGTTCCAGCATGTCTCCGGCGACCACGAAGCGGCGCGATGCCTGCATGGATTTCAGCGTCTCCAACGCCGCGGAAAAACTCGCGGGATTGGCGTTGTACGCGTCGTCGATCAACGTGAAGCCGCGCACGTAACGAACGGTGAACCGGCGCGCGATGCCGTCGAACGTGGCGAGTCCGCGCACGGCGGTGGTAAACGGAATGCCCGCGGCCAGGCACGCGGCGATCACGGCGAGCGCATTGGAAACCTGATGCAATCCTGGCACACGCAGGTGGCAGTCGGCGATGGCGTCAGCGCATCGGACCATGAATTCCGCGCAGCCGTGTTCGTCAATGCGAATATATTTGGCGCGCACGTCGGCGTCCTCGGCTTGGCCGTACGTGAGAACTTTCCCTTTCGTCAGCCCGCGCCAGAGCGCGAGGTAAGGGCTATCCGCATTGAGAATCGCGGCGTCGCTTTCACTCTGATGGAAAAAAACGTCGGCCTTTTCGCGCGCGACATTTTCGACCGTCTTGAATGTTTCAAGATGCGCTTCGGCCGCGCAAGTGATGATGGCGATATTCGGCCGGGCGACCTGAGCGAGCTGCCGGATCTCGCCGGGGTGGTTCGTGCCCAGTTCCAACACCGCCGCGTCGTGTTCATCACTCAGGCCCAGGACGGTGTGCGACAGGCCGACCGCATTATTGAAACTTCCCTTTGCCTTGTGAACGTTCAGGTGCACGGCATTTTGAAGAACATGGGCCAGCATCTCTTTGGTGGTGCTCTTGCCGACCGAACCGGTCACGCCAAACCAGAGCTTGGCATTCATCTTCGTGCGGTGCGCCGCGGCGATGCCGAGGTAGCCTTCGCGTGTGTCGTTGACCAGAATGGCGCCTGCATTTTCGGGCAGCGCGCGCGCGGCCTCAGCGCAATCGAGCAGCACGGCAGCGGCGCCAAATTTGGTGATGGCCTCCCGGGCAAAGCTGTTTCCGTCGAAGTTTTCTCCGCGCAACGCGACGAAAAGCGCGCCTTGCACCGGCGTGCGCGTGTCGCTGTAATGCCCGCGAACGAGCGTGTCGGGACGGCCGCGAAGAAGTTTTCCGCCGGCTGCTTTAGCTAACTGACTGAGAGGTTCCGCAATCACTCGTATGCCTTTCTATTGACCCGTCTTCTCGTTTTTTTTAACGCGCCGTAGCGATCTCTGTAAATCCCACATGCAATGGTGGGGCAGACATTCCTGTCTGCCCACCGCCAGACTTACCTCTTTAGTTCCCCGCCGCTGAATAAGCGCTGCTGCCGAAGCGGCGCACCATGGCCGCGTTGGCTTCTTCGGTGTCGGAGAAGTGGCGCTTTTCCTTGCCGAAGATCTGATAATTTTCGTGGCCTTTGCCAGCGATGAGAACCACATCGCCAACGCGCGCTTCCCGGATCGCCATGTCGATCGCTTTTGCGCGGTCAGCCTCCACGATGAATTTCTGGTGCCGGTTCACGCCGCCACAAATATCGGCAATGATCGCCTGCGGGTCTTCGGTGCGCGGGTTGTCACTGGTAATCACGCCAAGATCCGCCATCTCTTCGACGGCGCGCGCCATTTTCGGCCGCTTGGTGCGGTCGCGATCGCCGCCGCATCCGAAGACGGTAATCAGTCGTGAAGGCCGCAGTTCGCGCAGCGCGCGCATCACGCTACGCAACGCATCGTCGGTGTGGGCGTAATCCACGAGGACGCGGAACGGAACGCCCTGACGATCCACCGATTCCAGCCGGCCTGGAACACCTGGAAAAACGGCGAGACCGCCGATGGCTTCGTCAAACGTGAGACCCAGACCGATGGCCGCCGCAATGGCGCCGAGACAATTTTGAACATTATGCGCGCCCACCAGACCCCAAGACACCTGGCGTTTGCCCCACGGCGAATCGATCTGGAAGCGCGTGCCGTGAATATCCATGCTGCGAATGGCGCCGCGGATATCGGCGTGGGTGGAGGGGTTGAGCGTGAACCCGATCACGCGCGCCTTGGTGATTTTCGAAAAATAATGCGCGGCGGGATCGTCCATGTTGATCACGGCCATGGCGTCTTTTGAAAGGTTGCGGAAGAGGATGCCCTTGGCGTCGCGGTACTCGTCCATGGTGCGGTGGTAGTCGAGATGATCCTGGGTCAGATTTGTGAAAATGCCGACGCTGAAATCCAGGCCGGCGACGCGATGCTGGCAGAGCGAATGGCTGGATGCTTCCATGAATGCGGAGTGGCAGCCGCTGTCGGCCATGCGGCGCAGGTACGCGTGGAGGTCGATCGATTCGGGCGTGGTGAGCGGCGCTTCAATACTTTCAGCGCCGAGATCGTATTCGATCGTGCCGAGCATGCCGCACTTGCGGCCGGCTTTGCGCATCAGGTGGCGCACAAGATACGCCGTCGTCGATTTTCCATTGGTGCCGGTCACGGCGCCCAACCGCATGCGCTGGTCGGCGCGGCCGTGAAATTCGCGGGCAGCCAGGGCCATGCCGAGGCGGGCATCAGCGCAGACCAGTTGCGGAAGGCCGGTGAGCACATCGGATCGATCGGTGAGAATCGCGGCGGCGCCTTTTTCGGCGGCCTGCTTCGCGTAGACGCTGCCATCCACTTTCAGGCCCGGCAGCGCGGCGAAAAGATGGCCGGGTTTGACGGCGCGTGAATCGCAGCTCAGCCCGCTGATTTCAATGGGCGGAGCGGGTGCATTGAGGAGCTGCGCGGATGCGGCCGAAGCCAATTTTTCAAGATTCATGATGCCTGCTTTCCGTTCAACGCGCGCTTGGTTTGCTAATGCGAAGCGGCCGCGAGGCGCTTCACTTCCAGAATCGTTTTTTTCTGTTCATCGGCCGAACGGGGCGGAACATTGAGCACGCTCAGACCCTTTCGAAGTACTTCGCGGACCGCCGGACAAGCGACCGTCCCGCCGTAATAGCCGGTGCCTTTGTGCGGTTCATCCACGGTGACGAGACAGACAAGGCGCGGATTGTGCGCCGGCGCGAAGCCGCAGAACGATCCGATATAATCCTTGCTGCTGTACGTTTTGGTGACCGGATCGATCTTCTTGGTCGTGCCTGTTTTCCCGCCAATGATCCATTCGGTGGAGAACGCTTTCATGCCGGTGCCGCCAGGCTGAACGACGCGCGTGAGGACCTCGCGCATCTGGGCGCTGGTTTGCTCACTGATGACGCGGCGCATGGGCTGCGGGTGCAAGTTATAAAGTTCCTCGCCCTGTTCGTTGACGACACGCTGCACAATTTTCGGACGATAGAGAACGCCACCGTTGACGACCGCGGCGTAGGCGGCGACAAGTTGCAGCGGCGTCACACCGATTTCGTGTCCCATGGCGACGGAGTACATGCTGTCGTTTGACCAAACCTTGCGGCTGCGAACTTTGCCGCGCACCTCGCCGGGAAGATTGACGCCGGTGGCTTCGCCGAAGCCGAACGCTTTCACGGTTTCGTAGAGCCCCGTCTGGCCAAGCCGCAGTCCGATTTTTGCGGCGCCGATGTTGCTGGATTTCGCGATGACGTCATCGAAGTTGAGCAGGCCGTACGCATGGGAATCGTGCAAGACGCGGTAGCCAAGAGGCCAGGCGCCGTTCTCGCAATCAATGAGTTCATTGCGCCGCCAGAGTTTCTTTTCCAGAGCCATCGCGGCGATGAATGTTTTGAACGTCGATCCGGGTTCATAGATGTCGGTGATGACACGATTGCGGCGATTTTCGGACGGGCTGTGGGACGGCTCATTGGGATCGAACTGGGGCGTGCAGGCCAGCGCGAGAATCGCGCCGGAGCTGACGTCCATGATCACACAGGTCGCGGACTTCGGGTTGAACTGTTCATGAATGAGCTGGAGCTGTTCTTCGGCGGTCTGCTGAACGCGCGCATCGATCGTCAGCGTGATCGAAAGTCCGTCGCGCGGCGGCTTGCTGTCGCTGGGTCCAATCGCGCCGTCGTTCAGTGCGATAAGGCGCCGCGCGGCGTCGCGGTAATAGCGCAGATAACCGGGCGTGCCGCTCAAGATGGAATCCAATTCGAGTTCCAGGCCTTCCATGCCGCCGTCGATACCGGCCCAGCCGATCAAATGACAGGCGAGCGGCCCCTGCGGATAGGTGCGGCGGAAGGTATCTTCAAAACCGATGCCGCGAATTTTCAGTTCGCGAATTTTGTCGGCAGTGGATTCGTCCAGATCGCGCGCCAGATACACCACGCGGCTTTTTTCGGGATCGCGTCCCAGTTTTTCTTTCAGCGCGGCGACGGGCAACTTGAGAATCGGCGCCAGCTTTTCCGCGGCGGTGGTGTCTTTCAATATTTTCAGATCCGCGATGACGGTGTCGCGCGGGATGCAGAAGGCAAAGGGCAAATCGTTGCGGTCGCTGATCGGTCCGCGTTGCGCGAGTGTGGGGACGCAGGTGACTTTCTGGTTGTCGGCCTTCGTTTTCCATTCGTCGCCCTGCCCCACCTGGATATGGAACAGCCGCACGGAGAGTCCCAGGAAAATGCAGATCAGAAATCCGAAGATCAGCCCGATCCGGATTCTCGCTCCGGAGCCAGCGCCATCACCTTTTCGCCAGCCGCGGCAGGTCTGGTGCGGATCGGCGACGGTTTTGTGACAGCACGTCTGCGCGGAAGGCGGGGCATCCGGGGCAGGCGCGGCTGAAGGCGTTGAGGAATCAGAATTCACAGGTCTAAAAATCTCGCTTTCGATACTCCATCAACGATTGGGTGTGCGCGTGCTGGCCGCTGCTGGAACGGGACTATTGCGCAAAGCTTGCGGTGAACCGAGCGAACGCGAACGTTCTGTGGCCACGGCGGCGACAGCTCCCGGCGCGACGATCTCCGTCTGAACGACGGGACCTACTTTCAGTTGAAGTTCTTGAGCGCGGTGCGTGACCGCGCGGGGGGACTGCAGCGCGCGATGCTTGATCTTAGCCAGTTCAATTTCGGAGCGGACCTCACGCAGGCCTTTCTCGAGCGCGGCGATCTGGTAGCACAGATCAACCTGGCGCTGGCCATCGTGAACGGAAATGAGACCGGCGCAGGCGATGATGCCCAGCAGAATAAAATGGCGGCCGCTTAACATGTCTTCAAGCCCAATCTAACGCGTCCTGAAGGCGAAGTCCGCGCGGCGCCTGATCGGGGCGGCCTAGGACTTGTCCTTCAAAACTTTTCCAAGCACACGCAGCTTTGCACTACGGCTGCGCGGGTTGTTTTTCAGTTCCTCATCGCCGGGACTGACAAACTTTACTATCTGTTGGAATCGGCTCGTTAGGCTCAGCGCTTTAAAGCGTTGTTTAACAATCCGGTCCTCCAATGAATGAAATGTGATCAAACCAAGCCTTCCGTCGTCCGCAAGCAGTTCCGGAGCATCGGCCAAAAACTCCTCCAAGGCCTTCAATTCCTGGTTCACCGCGAGGCGCAGCGCCTGAAAGACCTTGGTGGCCGGATGCGTATGGCGCCAGCCCTTCACGCGCAGAAGTTTACGCACCAGCGCTTCAAGCTGGCCGGTGCTGAGCAGCGGCTGCGATGTGCGGGACGCGACGATGCCGCGGGCCAGAGGCCGTGCTTTTCGCTCTTCGCCCAGATAATAAAAAATGTCCGCGAGTTCTTCCTCGGATTCGTCGCGCAAAATATCGGCTGCGGTTCGCGGCAACGACGGATCCATGCGCATATCGAGCGGGTGGTCGAAGCGGAAGCTGAACCCTCGCTCGGGCGTATCGAACTGCATGGAACTGACGCCCAGATCAGCCAGAATTCCATTCGGTGCCGGTGCCGCTAAGTTCTTCAACACCGATGAAATAGAACGAAAATTTCCCCGCAGAAAGGTGAGTGTCACGCCGGCAGCTTGAGCAATGGGTTCAAGACGTGCACGCGCCAGATCGAGGGCCTGAGGATCGACGTCGAGTCCGATGAGGCGGCCGCCGGGCTTTATCTTTTCGATGATTGCGGCGCTGTGTCCGCCGGCACCGAGCGTGCAATCGACCATGCAATGGCCGGGCTGAGGCGCTAGTAAGTCGATGGATTCGTGCAGAAGAACGCTGCGGTGAGCAGGCGCGGGAGAAATGGGAACGTCGGGTTCGTCAGTCATGGGGCAAGTCTGGACGCGAGCCGCCGAAGAGGCAACTCAAAACCCAGCTCTTGACTTGGCGTCGATCAAACGCTGACCACGGCAGCGGCATTCACCGACACCATGCGGATCGGCGTCGCGGTCGAGATGCGCAGCAGGCTGCTCATGTAGGGCGACAGTTCCACTTCGCCATACTCGCGGCCCAGGCTGCGGACTTCATCGACGCGCCGCACCATCATTTCCAGGTCTTCACGCTGCGATGCCGGCACGGGAACATCCGCGCCGCGCGACGTGAGATGCGCTTTGATCCTGTCAAACGAAGAGTGTGCTGTTCTCATCTTCCACCGACCCCTGTCCCTTTCGGGACTCCACAGATTCCGCGGCTCCGAAGAGCCATTTCTTCCCCGAAGGCTGTAGCGCCTTCGAAACTTGTTACGGGGTTGAAGCCCCGTCTACTACATGTTCAAGATGCTGGTGAGTTGCTCGCTGACTGGCGCCAACTTTTCCTGCTCCGCGCGTTCGATGTCGCGGCGCTTGTCGGCAGGCCAAATTTCGATGTACGTGAACGCTCCGCAAAAGGCGACTTCTTCCCCAATCGCCAGCGCGTCCGACCACTTTCCCGGCAGCACAAAACGTCCCTGGCTATCCGGCTCGATGGGCTCGGCGGCGCGCGCGAGTTGCGCAACGTACGTCGCCTTCTCCTGATTGCTCACATTCGGAATAGCCTTCACTTCGTCGAGCTTTGTGTCGAATTGTTTTTTGGTGTAAAGGCGCAGAAAGGATTCATTCTGCCAGCGCATTAAGAGGAGCGCGCCTTCCTTGGAATCATCGATCGCGCGTTTCATGTGCTTGGGAATCGCAACTTGGTTGCGCCCTGAAACTTTGTGATAAGCGACGCCATAGAATGTTGCGCGACCCGCCGGAGCGGCGGTTTCGGTCACTCCATACTGTGCGCCTAACTCATTCATGGCCTGCCGCCTTCACTACCGTTCACTATTTCTCACTACTTTGAGTACGGGAAAGATACAATGCCCTATTTAGATGGTCAAGGAGGAACTTTATAAAAATAAAGAATTTACAAAATTACAATCGCTTGTAGTCAGCAGTTCAACGAAAACGCTATTAGTTGTGGCTGCTGCGAACGCTCGATGCGCGGCGCGAAAATTTTTAACTGAAGGCACGAACTTTTTATTCCGAGAGCTATCTCTCCGCTGTTCGATTTAGGAAGAGTTGAGAGCATCGCCCCCTCCTCTATAGGAGTCGGGCGTAATGGCGCATTCTTGATGTGGACGCCGAAAGTTGATGTACTAGCTTAGTGAGCATCGATCCCAGAGTCCGACCTAGCGCTACAGGAGACCGCCATGTCCGCAGAACCTATTGCGCAGCAGGCCAACGAATTTCGCGATGTTTTCAAAAAGCTACAGGATGAAATTGGAAAAGTGATGGTGGGACATCGCGGCATTGTCGATGGCGTGCTGACGTGCGTGTTCGCCGGCGGCAACTGTCTGCTCGAAGGCGCGCCTGGCTTGGGAAAAACGTTGCTGGTGAAGACGCTATCTCAGGCGCTGGAGCTAAAATTTTCGCGCATCCAGTTTACGCCCGATCTGATGCCGGCGGATATCATCGGGACGAACATCGTCACAGAATCGGATGATGGCAAGCGCGAGATGCGTTTTCAGCCCGGACCGATTTTCGCGCAGATCGTGCTCGCGGACGAAGTGAATCGCGCCACGCCGAAAACGCAGTCGGCATTGCTGGAAGCGATGCAGGAACATTCGGTGACGGTCGGCCGCACGATTTACAAATTAGAGCAGCCGTTTTTTGTGCTGGCGACGCAGAATCCCATCGAGCAGGAAGGCACCTATCCGCTTCCCGAGGCGCAGCTTGATCGTTTTCTTTTCAAGCTGAACGTCGGCTATTCGAACCGGCAGGATCTGGCGGAGGTTCTGCGGCGCACGACGGAGACCACCAAGACCGAAGCCAGCAAAGTCATCGATGGCGCTTCGCTGCTGCGCTACCGCTCGTTTGTGCGGCAGGCGCTCTGCGCGCCGCCGGTGCTGGATTACGCGGTGCGGTTGACTCTGGCGACGGTGCCGGGCGGAGATTTCGCAACGGACGCGACGAATAAATATGTGCGTTTCGGATCGTCTCCGCGTGGGGCTCAGGCGCTAGTGCTGGCGGCGAAGATCCGCGGGCTTTTGGACGGACGCTATCACGCCAGCTTTGAGGACGTGCAGGCGGTGGCGCTGCCGGCACTGCGGCACCGCATCATTCTGAACTTCGAAGCCGAAGCAGAACGCGTCGATACGGATATGGTGGTGAAGGAGATTTTGAAGGACGTGCCGAAGCAGTTGGAGGAAGCGGCGGCTGGGCGGCAATGAAAACGCGTGTTTTCATAGAGCGCCGAACCCGCGGGTAACTCATTTCCTGTTGAATTATTAAAAGCAACGTACTCACTACTGTCCCGTTAAAAGTCGAACAACGACAACTGTTTACAAGAAGCAGCTTCTTTTTCCAGCAAATCCGTTCTCGTAAAGTGCGTCGTGCAAAGGAGTTTTCTCGAACGAGTGGATACGAAAAATCAGCAGGATTTTTGATAGCGGTGCTTCCAGGTTCATTTGTTTTTTCATGATCGCTGCAAGT
>Ga0163144_10013150_pt1 | contig 17308 bp, 16 predicted proteins | sample OliLak19BULKMAT1_FD_123175 | JGI IMG/M metagenome (GOLD analysis project Ga0163144, IMG submission 123175) | Freshwater microbial mat bacterial communities from Lake Vanda, McMurdo Dry Valleys, Antarctica - Oligotrophic Lake LV.19.BULKMAT1 | ecosystem: Environmental > Aquatic > Freshwater >... | reverse complement strand
GGGCATTTCTGGAACTGGAATTATAGGCAGCGGAATTGTAGGCGCGGCCGCAAACGGAACTGCGTCGGCAGGTGTGGGCATGCTGTCAGCCATGGGCGTTTCAGTTGCGGGAATCTCTGACGGAGCGTCCGTCGACGCTGTCCCAATGAGTCGAATGCTCATGGAGTTTCCATCGGTGCTCGCCAGATAATTCATTCCAGATGCCAAGACGATTTCTACTCGAACAAGTGCCGACAAACTGTCTTCTAAACCTTGAACTCTGATTTCTTGGATGGAACCTGCACCAGGGATAGTTGCCGGAACCGATTCGTCGAGTTTTGCATCGATCAAATCGATTACGATTCGCTCGGGATCACTTAGTTTAAAAACATTATATTTTGGTTCCTTCGATGCTGAAACTCGAACCAGTCCCGCCGCTGGATCTCCCTCAAGAACCACTGATGAGACAACCGCGACTGAGCTGGATAAATTGGCATCTCCCGCATCGCTTACTGAATCAGACTTCTGCGAACAAGCGCCCACGAGTCCAAGACTTAAAAGAAAAATTATTTTTGACAGTCGTTGCATACTTATCCCCTTAAAACCTAGGTTCACTTCTTGCTCTCTGTTTTCTCGAGCTTCATTACAAATTCACTTACTAAAAGTTTGCCGAGCGGATCCCTAAACTCTTCTGAGACAACGAGCTCATCTTTGAGAATTCGAACTACTTGTCCTTTATTGCGACCAATCCGAGTGCCTCTAGAAATAATATGTCCGCGGTTATCGCCGTCTTTCACGATGGCTTTCGGATTTGCTACCCCCCAAATAATTCCTGTGAGGGTGAACTTCGCCAGATCAAAGGCAAGAAGGGGATCTTTAGCCTGCTCCTTCTCGTATTTGCGATCGGCCAAAAAGGAGCGAAACGGATCTCGTTTTCCAAATGGATTATAGGTGTAAACCACTGCGTCGGTCTTAGGCGCTTCAGCCTCAATGCTATTCGAGACCACCGGTTGATTTGGATCCTGGCTAACAAGAATAAGACTTAAGATCATGCCTAGACTGTTCATGATCCACCTCCCAAGAACATAAAGGTCGTCGCGGTGCAGCTTACGTTGAGTTGTGCGGCGCCTTCTTTCGACTGAGTAGAGCCAAGCTCGATATCCGAAATATTCACAATTCTCGAAAGTTTGCCGACTCGATCAAAGAATACAGCCACTTCATGATATCCGCCCGTCATCTGAAGTTTAATTGGCACTTCAGCATAGAGACGTTTGCTTTGCTCATTCTGAGGTTGAAAGGTCTTGAATTCCACTCCTGATTTTTTGCCGAGCAGATAAACATCGCGAAGCAGAGTTGGAATTTCTTTTTCCTTCGGCAATTGCGTCAGAGCGATTCTTAAATCCTCTTGTAGCTTTTTGATATTCTGCTGAAAAGTTGCGAGGTCATCGGCAATGGCCTTTTGCTCTTTGTATCTTTGCTCCAGAACTTGAAATTCGGAGTCTTTTACCTTTAATTCCAAATCGAGCGGCTTCCATTGACTGTAGTGAAAGAATGCAACAATCGATCCCGCAAGCACTATGAGCACGACAATTTTTTGCCAGGCCGGAACTTTGTTGAGTTTATCTAGTAAATTACTCGCCATTACATCCCCAAATTAAATGTCGTACTTCACATTCGCAGTAATCGTGAACTTCTGGAGCTGGTTTCCATCCTGCTCCGATGAGTTCACTACAATCAAAGTCGCATTCTGAAAAAATCGTGAACCCTTAATGCTATCCAGAAAGTCTGCGATCACCATTCCGCTTTCGGCCAGTCCCTCTATGGTGACTTTCTTTTGAGCCTCTCTAAAATTAGTAAGCCAGAGCTTGCGAGGGACAATCTCGGACATTTCGTCCATCACTCGTACAGGGCCCGTTCTTCCGCGCTCAAGCGCACGGATTACGCCTAGTTGATCTTCTAAAGACTGAACCTGCTTCTTGTATTTCTCAACCTCTCCAACTTGAGCGCGGAGTTCGTCGATCTGCTGTTGCTTCGCTTGATTTCTCTGGGTGGCCGCAACAATGGCGTCTTTCTTTTGAAGGCCAACAAAATAACATCCAACGACAATCAGAATTAAAGCGGCTACTCCAATGAAGGCCTGAACAATTAGCGCCTCTTGTTTGCGCACCTTGGGAACTGGAAGTAAGTTTATGCGAATCATGCTGGCTTATCTCCCAACCTGCGTGTTGCCAAACCTACGACTACAGAACTTACTGGTGCCAAATCCTTCAGATAATCCGGATCGAATTCCTTGGGATTAAATGAGATTTTTCGAAATGGATCGATCACTTCAACCTTTGTTCCAAGAGTTGATTCAAGCGCGTCCTTAAGCGCGGTCACTTTGGCTGTGCCTCCACTCAAGACGACTTTACTTAAAGTCAGCCCCGCAGCCGTGGCCAAATAGAAATCAATGCTCCGCTGAATTTCCACCGCCATAGACTCGGATGTGCTTCGCAGAATTGCCCCCACTTCTTGAGGAACAACCGCTTCAGTCGTCGATTGTGACGTGCTGATATTGCCACCGAGCTTCAAGGCCTCGGCCTCTTCATAAGATACATTGAGCTGCTTCTGAATTTCTTCAGTAAACTGATTTCCACCCATATTAATATCGCGAGTAAAGGCCGTAAGACCGTTATTCAGAACATTTATATTCACCAAGCTTGCGCCCACATTCACAAGAGCCACAACTTCAGAAGCCTCTCCGTCATCATTGAGGTCATAGGAATTCTCGATGGCGAAACTAGCGACGTCGACTATCAAAGGCTTTAAACCAGCTTCGGTAATAACGGCTATGTATTCTTGGATTACGTCTTTCTTTGCAGCGACCAGTAATACGTCCATTTGACCGGCATCGTCCCCACGCGACAGTACTTGGGTGTCGAGATTTACATCATTCACTGAGAATGGAATGTACTGCTCAGCTTCCCACTGAATACTTTCTGAAAGTTCATCGTCGGACATCGAAGGAAGAGTAATTTTTTTGATGATGACTGAATGCCCTGATACACAAGTTGTCACTTCGCGAGCTTTAATCTTATGTCGGGCAACAAGATCTCGAATCCCCTCAACGACTGCGGCTGAATTCATGATGGCGCCGTCGACGATTGCCTCGGCCGGTAGTTTATGGAGTCCGAATTTGGACAGCTTCCATACGCCGCCCTTTCCTTCTTTTAACTCCATGATTTTGATGGAGTGACTTCCTATGTCTAAACCCAAAATCCCTTTGGCCATGATCCCCACCTAATCTTACGGAATCCATGTCTTCGTAAAAACACGAAGACATTCGTCTTCCCCATGTTATCGCGCTAAGGAATTAATGGTCAACTTTTCCAGTGATTTCAAATACTTAGGAGCGATGCATCAAGCGCACTGCGAGAAGCTGTTGCGTCAATTATTGCCCGTTCGTCGAGTGTCGAGTTTTACATTTCGCCACTTACCGAATTTGTCTTGCCACAAAACAACAACGACCATTCTCCGCTCGTTCACTGTTCCTCCTATCGGAAGTGACGGAAGTGACGTTCGATAGTAGCGTATATAAGGACTGCCGCGAGGAGTATTGGAAACGTCGCAGATATTCGAATCCGATGAATAATCTGTTCGGCCCGTGAAATTTCCGGAAATTGCGTCAAAGGTAAATGCATTGCCCGCAGCACCCAGTCCATCGAGTAAACCAGTCACTCCACAAACCGCTCCTACATTGGTGAGCGGGGGATAAAAAGCTGCATCAGACTGACGGGCGATTCCACTCTGCTGAAGAATGTCACAGCTAGCCATGCCAGCAGCATCGAACGCTGAAGTAGCCGCACAATCTGGAAGCGCAGCAGTACGCCGAAGCTCTTCCATCAGGGTTGAGGCAATATTGGTGGCTTCAGAAATCTGAAGCGACAAAGTATTGCTGCGCAAAACCACAACTGTGATTCCCGCCAATCCCAAAAGTCCAATCGCTAGCACAAGCATGGCCACCAGTACTTCGATCAAGGTAAAGGCAGCGGCCTCTTTTGCTTGCTTCGCATTCTTCATTAGATCCCCTTAAGATTTAAAAACATTTGTTTGAACTCAGCATACCCGAACTGCGGGGGACCAACGCGCTTTTTTCACATTTTGTAAATTTAGCCGTTCCGCCGTTAGGGGGAATCGAAACCAAATAACCGGTACAGTCATCATCAGCTGCGCTACAATCATCGAGTCCCAACTGAAAAGCTATTCGATAGTTGGCCGCTGATCCCGCGACATTTGCGGTATCGGTCAGACCTGCGGTCGTTAAGTCGCCTGAAGAATTAAACCAAATGGAATTATCTGCGGCTGGGGAAATTGTAAAATTCCAGTCAGTTTGATCGAGTAGATTGGCACTTGGATAAATCCCAAAAAACGAAACCCCCACGGGGATTGACTGAGGCCTTCGATCGAAATCCCAAAAATCGAAACCATCCCCAGTCACCGTTAACCCCCCCGCAACAGCATTCACAGCCGTAGCGCTAAAGCAAGATTCCGCTGGATTGGAGGCCTGCGAACGTCGAAGGATGGCATAGTAGCGGGCTGGAGCCTTAGGCGGCGATAGCGCCGTTACTCGCCGAGATGAATCAGTTGCCAGAGCTTTATCTGCACATAGCCGATCATTGCAGAAAATAAATCGAGTGGAGCAGCCTTTGAGCATCGCTGCCGAACGCCCGTAGGACAAATCCGAAACCATGGTTTGAACTGCATTCTCGAGTCTCGAAACTCTGAGCCGCGAAGTGATGTTCACATAGCCAATCACTGATAAAATGATGGCGATCGTCATCACGATCATCAATTCAACCAGCGTAAATGCAGACCTTGTTTTTGAGGATTCAATCTTCACTCCTTGATTATCCCATAAAGTGGGAGACAAAGAGAAAGCAAAATCCTTAATAGATTTAACTACTTAAATTGTAGGCCCGGGTCTTTATCGAGCATATAGCGCTCCAAGCCGTATCTTTTGATCTTATACAAAAGGGCTCGGTGCGAGATCTCGAGGAGCTTAGCCGCCCAAGTTCGATTTCCGCCGGTCTTATCCAGAGCTTTTTTGATCAGCTCCTGCTCCATAATGACCATCATCTTCTTAATCGAAAGCTCGTTGGCAGCGGCGCGAATCGCCGGGTTGATTTCTACATTCCGAACTGAGTCGGGCAAACTATCAGGTCTCAGTTCTTTGCTGGATTCCAAGACCATCGAACGTTCGATTGTATTTTCAAGCTCGCGAACGTTTCCGGGCCACGAATAATCGGCCAAATGTTGCATACACTCAGGAGTCGCCTTCTCCACTGTCTTATCCATTTCCTTATTGAATTTTTTAACAAAGACATCCACTAAGAGTGGAATATCTTCTTTTCGCTCTCGGAGAGGCGGCAGATGAATAGGCAAAACATTCAGTCGGTAAAAGAGATCTTCGCGAAATGTGCCTTTTTTAATTTCCTCGCCCAGATTTTTGAGAGTGGCGGCAATCAATCGGACGTCGATCTTAATACTATGGTTCGCTCCAACTCTGCGAATTTCTTCTTCCTGAATCGCTCGCAATATCTTTACTTGTAACGAAAGTGGCAAATCCCCCACTTCGTCTAAAAATAATGTTCCGCCAGTGGCCTCTTCAAAAAGTCCCTTCTTATCTTTATTTGCACCCGTAAAGGCTCCTTTGACATAACCAAAGAGCTCGGATTCTAAGAGATTTTCGGGAATGGCCGAGCAGTTGATCGCAATGAAGGATTTGTTGGATCTTGGAGAATTGAAATGGATGGCGCGAGCAATGAGCTCCTTACCTGAACCTGATTCTCCGGTAATCAAAACAGTCGTCTTGTAGTCGGCAATTTTTCGGATCGTATCGAAGATCTCAAGCATCCGTGGCGAGCGAGCAATAATATTGCTGAAGGATGTTTCTTGATGAAGAACGCGCTTTAAACTTTGATTTTCAAATAAAAGAGTTTCTTGATCGGTGAGCCTCTGGAGGCGCAAAAGAATTTCATCTGCTTTAAAGGGCTTGCTCACATAATCATAGGCACCCTTCTTCATCGCCTCAATCGCTGTATCCACATTGCCAAAGGCCGACATCATGATCACAGGAAGCAGCCGATTAATATTTTTGGTCGACTCTAAAAATGTAAGTCCATCCATCTCCGGCATTCGGATATCACAGAGAACTAAATCGTAAGTATTGGCCTTAATCTTTTCGAGTCCCTCGCGTCCGTTTTGAGCGGTATCAATGGCATAGCCTTCTCGCTCCAAAAGAACCGACAGCATATGTCGCATTCCGGATTCATCATCTACAATCAGGACTTTCTTTTTCTCACTGGCAAAAGAGACTAGAGACATCGACACTCCTCCTCGTGGGAAAACCCCAGACCGCAACCTGAAATTTTTTGCTATGTATAAAGTATCCCCGAAATTAGTTTATATTAACGCTTTGCGTGATACAACGGGGTCAGAAATTCATGAGTCTTATTCGATACTTGCAATTGAGGCTTTGTACTTAGGCAAGAAAACTGAAAAACTTGCGCCAAAACCTTGAGCGGAGCGAACAACGATGGCTCCGCGAAAGCTCTCAATAATGCTCTTTGTAACGTAGAGGCCAAGGCCCGTTCCCTTACCAGGAGCCTTCGTCGAAAAGAAAGGTTCAAAGAGCTTCTTCTGATCATCCTCAGAAATTCCTGCTCCATTATCTTCGATGCTCGTCACCCAGTAGAGCTCTGGCTTAAGCGCTCTCACAATTGATGTATCAAAATCTGCACCCGTCTCGCCAGCAGTTCCGCGGTATACGGGCAGCTTTCTCAAATTACATCGTATCTTTAAGCGACCCGGTTCACTGCGATCATTTCGGGCCTCGATGGCGTGTTTCGCATTTACAAGCATATTCAAAAAAACCTGAACCAACTGATCTTCTTCTGCCGAGACCAAGGCACTTTCATCTTCAAACTCATAAGACACATCAATCTGAGACGGAATTTGAGCCAATTGAACACAGCGAACCAAAACCGACTTCAACTGAACTCCGCGAATTCGATCTTTGGGAGGTCTGGCCTGCTGAAGAAGAGCTCGTATGATCTTACTGATACGGTTCGTTTCAGTTTCAATTCGATCACAGAGTTCAATATCTTCGGGAGATGTCTCTGGAATTTTTTTCATCGCTCGGCGCAAAATATCGACGTAACCGGAAATCGCACCAAGAGGATTTCCCACTTCATGCGCAACTCCGGCAGCAAGGCGGCCGATAGAAGCCAGCTTTTCAATCTGAAGCTGTTCGTTTTGTTTCAGTTCAAGTTCTTCATTGGCGGATTTCAATGACTCAATCGTGAGGACGAGCTTCTTTTCTTTCTCTTGAATCTTTTGTGCCATCTCATTCAGAGCCTCACCAACACTGCCGAGCTCATCCTGACGCTCTAGTTGAATACGAGCATCCCAGTTTTCATTTCTAAGTTCCCGAGCAATATGACTGAGCTGACTAATCGGAAACAAAATATTTCGTCGAAATAAAAGCTGAAATGCAATGAGAACAAGAAGCGCCTCGATTAAGAGCGTGAAAAAGAAAACCTGAAATTTAAACCGAGTTAGAAGAATCTGAATATGATTCAAGGACCAACGATAGAGAATCTGTTGTCCCCGTTCGTTTTTTGCAAAATAGGCGTACTCACTCACATAAGGAATAACACCCAAAAAATGGGAAGTTCTCTCGTGAACTCCGCCTTCAACCATCGAAGCGGGATATCCCTCGAGTTCGAGTGGCTCTGTTTGCGCCAAAATATCCAGCCACATTCCCGAGGCCAGACTGAACTTTTGAAATGTCTCTGGAATATTTTCGTAGCGACCCTGCGCAAATTCTTTGCTTTGAATGAAAAGGGAATGAGCCGATTGAAGATAGCCAGGCGCAATTTTCTCAAGCTCTCTCGGAATTTCTCGTCTCAATAGAATGATAATGAGAGCCTGGCTTAAAAGGAGAGCGCATAGAGTAAGCAAGCTCAAATCAACGAGCAAATCGACTTTGAGTGAGCGGGTTCGAGATCTTAGGGCCATAAAAACCTATCCAAATGAAGAGTGGAAAGAAGAGCGCCCATCGATAAAAACGGACCAAAGGGTATCTGCGAATGTTTCGACTGGCCTCGCAAAATCATATTCGCAAGACCAAGAAGCGCCCCAAGAAGCGATCCCACAAGAATGGTCGTGACCAAACCCTGTAGACCTAGCACGGCCCCGATCAAACCCATCAGCTTCAAATCTCCACCGCCGAGCCCTTCTTCTTTCCTTAAGAAATAATAAGCCCGAGCCATGAGCCAAAATAGTCCGTATCCCAAAATGGAACAAAAACATGCCTGCATAAATGCGCTCCACCCCATCTCTGTGAGAGGACCCGAAGCGTGGAAGATCCCAAAATACTCGGGCTGAATCCCTATGAGAAATAAAGCGAGTACCCAACCACCAATACTCAGAGAGTCCGGAATGAGTCGAAGGTCTAGATCAATGAATGAGATGGCGATCAGAGTGCAGACAAAACAAAAAATAAAAACTGCAGTGAGACCCATTCCAAAAACTGAATAGACCGCCAGCGCCAAAACTCCTGTCAATAGTTCGACAAAAGCATAGCGAAAAGAAAATGGGTGCCCGCATCGTCTACAGAGCCCCCCTGAAAGAAAAAAGCCCAAGACCGGAATGTTTTCGCTCAACCTCAGGGGAGTACGGCAAAATCCACAGCGAGACGAAGGTCGCACAATTGACCTGGATCTCGGCAAACGAATAATGACCACATTTAAAAAACTCCCGATTGAGAGCCCCAAGAGCGCAACTATAATAATCTCTAGAATCATTTGAAATCCCTGCGGACAAAAAACAAATGAGAAAAAACTAACAATATCGCGATCAATGCAGATGCATACATAACGGGATACCAAAAATCCTGAGCATAAATGGGAATTTTATGAACAGCTCGAGCCCGCAAATCAAAGCTCTCTAAATCAAATATCTTTTGAACACTCGTCGCAAAGAATTTAAAAACTTCGTTTTTACTTCTTTCTCCAAAATCGGCTAAATCCCCAGACACCCGACCAATGACAAATACGCCCGCTGAAAAAAATGCACTCAAAAATGGAGAAGAAAAACTTGAAAAGAAAATGGCAATAGCGGCTATGATCAAAAGCTCGGCAATCATCAAGCCAATTGCGGGGAAGAGAGCGAAATCAATCTTTGCCTCAATGAATGAAGTAACAAGATAGAGGTACACGCTCATCATCACGACGGCGCTTATCAAAACCAAACAGATTCCCAAAAATTTCCCAAAAAGAATTTCTGAGCGGCCAATTGGCTTCGAAATGATTGAGTAGATCGTTCGCCTTTCCAGATCTCGATAGAGCGAATTAACTCCAAGATAAATCGCTATAAAAACGCCCAGCATTGAAATAGCTGCCAAACCCACATCCTTTACGACCTTCTCGTTTTGATAGAGGCTCACTTCGCCCATAAAGAGGGAAAACAAAATCAAAAGTGCTGCAAAGAATCCGGCGATATGAAGAACCTTACTGTGTCTTGCGTCCATATAGGAATTGAAGGCAATCATCAAAACTGGATGCTTAAAAAAGAATCTTTTCATTAAACTCTCGACTCCAAATTTCCAACCTGACGAACAAAAACATCTTCAAGACTTTCCTTCTTCGGACTCAAAGAATGCAATTCCCCACCCAAGCCAATCCCCTTCTGAACCACGGATTGAATGCGAGACTCAAATTCTGGCGTAGACTCGGCTGGCTGACGACTCAATCTTGAGAAAATAGATGAACTCGTCGCGCTCGCGAGAAGGCCGAGGGAGGACAGATATGACTTCAGTGCATCTGATGGCTTATGCCAGACCATATCGACCGACTGCACCTCGACAGAAATAAGTTCGTCGAGCGATCCGCACGAGAGGAGCTTTCCCCTATTCATAATTGCGACTCGATTACAGATCGACTCCACATCGCTCAATATGTGTGTAGAAAAAAAGATCGTTTTCTTTTGGGACTTCAAATGAAGCATGAGATCTCGAACCTCGCGCCTTCCTAACGGATCGAGTCCGGTCATTGGCTCGTCAAGAATGACAAGATCCGGATTGTGGATAATGGCCTGCGCCAATCCCACCCTCTGAAGCATCCCTTTTGAAAAACTTCGCAGCGACATATCCTTCGTCCCACGCATTCCAACAAGCTCCAAAACTTCTGGAATCCGACGCTTCAAAGCGTCCGGACTCATTCCCGATAGTCCGCCATGAAATTCTAAAAACTGTGTCGTTGTCAGATAATCATAGAAGTAGGGATTCTCTGGAAGGAATCCCACTCTGGACTTTACAGACTTATCTCCAACTGGTTTTCCAAAAATTTTGGCAGTACCGGAACTTGGAAAAATAATTTCAAAGAGAATTTTGATCGTGGTGCTCTTTCCCGCGCCGTTAGGTCCGAGAAAGCCAAAAATCTCTCCGCTGTTCACCGAAAAACTTGCGTTGTCGAGCACTCGGCGCAGCGGTGACCAAAAGTGCTGTCGATAATCTTTTGTAAGGCCATGAACTTCGATTACTTCCACAGACCTAAGCCTATCGAAAAGGAAAGCTAGCCATCAAGTTGGAACCCAGTTGTAATGAACGAAGTTTAGAATGGCGAAGCGTTCTCAAAGTCATCATCCAAAGAAGTCGACATCAGCCGCTTCTCTTCCTTGGGTCCTCTGGACGCCGATTGTTCTTTTGATCATTGTGGGGCCCCTGATCTTCTTTCAGAGAGAAGTATGGGTTTTGGATGGAATGACGCTCTTGTTTCCACTGGATCCGACTGTATTCAGTTGGCTTCCTGATCTACTCGGAAACCATCGGATTGTTTTCTCACCTAAAATATCCAGTCTCGTCTTGGGAATTCAGTCTTTCTTACCCGTTTTGGGCCTTTCCGTATTAGCGCTGATGGTTCGAAGGGCCGCCCCCGGAGGGGTTGGTCTGAAGACATTTATTGCACTTGTGACCTGCGCGCTTGTCTACCGATATGCCCTCCCTGGAACTCCCGCCACAAACCTCTGGGAGCTCATTGCCTATCTCGGGATTCTATTCCCCATTTTCTGCTCATTGGCCCCACTTTATGTATGGATCATCATCAGTATTTCATTGGCGCTCTGCCTCTCATTTCCAATTCTGCGCCCTGTCCTATTTTGGTCGGCAATCAGCTTTGGTTCTGCCAAAGCCATTTCCTTCATTTTTGTGCATCGACTTCGACCTTCTCGACGAAATCGACAGGCCCTTTTGACTTTCGGTCTCGAGACCACGGGTCTTTTTATATTGGTGCTTTGGATTCTCTTATCGATTTTGAAGTGGAGTATCCCTACTGAAAATTTGGGCGCGGCGCCGGATCTTTATCTCGCATTTTTGGGAGGGGCCCTCTGTGTTCTTGTAACTTGGCTGAGCCCGTGGCGAACGAGTCATTGGTTAACACTAGGCATCTTCTGCCAGGGACTATTCTTCTTCCAAGGCTTGAGTTATCCCGTGCTTCTCGTCTGCGCGTTTCTCTTGGTGCATCTATTAGAAATTGGATTGAACGCACTTGAGAAGGTCTGCCCGCCTCGAATCTTAAAGATTTTTCCCTATCTGATGATTCTAGTGATAAGTCTCGTTTTGATCTATGAAGCAAGGAATTCCACTTCGAGTCGCCAGATAAGTTCGGAGTGGTTAAAGCCAAGTCGTGCCATCGGTAATCAGCCCGCAATCGTGATTGGTAAGGGATTGCCGTTTCTGGCTCAATTTCATCGTCAGAAATTTGTTTCATTCGATCCCATCATTCTCGAAAAAAGCGAAACTGCTTGGTCTGAATTTATGGACCGAGAAAAGGTAGAGATTATCGTGGTTGATTTGCCCTACTTAAAAGATTTTTGGGCAGATAAGATTCGAGATGGAATGCCTGCCAGATTCGTCAATGATTCTATGTTGTCTCGGCTATTGCTTTACGGCGGCAAAGAAATGAAGACTAAAACTTTAGATATAAATCCCGTAACAGGTTTCAAGTCAGAACAAGTCCAAGATTCAATTAATTTCTTTATTATTCGCAGATCAAGCCCGTCAAGGTAGGGGACGAGTTTCTCGAAGTCCGGGGCTTAAAAAACTCACAATTGCTGCACATAATATTTGATGGGGGCTCATCGGATGAGCTGTGGGATTCAATAAATTGGCTGTCCGTCGCCGAAACAGTGGGTCTCCCATTCTCTGTTTTATTTGCAGTCTCGCAGATACCGCAACCGCAAAGAGAGATTGAAAGAGCGCGCCACCAAGTGCAGTACCATTGACCAGACTTGCAGTAAGGGCCGATGAATTCAGCCATCGAGAAACAGAATCCCCAATCTGGGCGTTCGTGGGATTAATATTCCCTTGATGCTCGAGCGCTCTCAGAGCCAAATGTGTCGCACCGTGGGACAATCCATAAAGTGTCATGAGAAACAGGAATTTTATCGGACTTGGAGCGTCGTAGAGGACAGGATTCCCAGGGTAGGCCGCAACCGAAGACGCCGTAAGTGCCATCATAAATGGTCCAGCAATACCTCCTAAAGATTCTGCGTAAATTCCACGCGGCCTTATCAGTCGGCGAATCCCATCTTTCATACTGGAGATAGACATCTCAAATTTCCATGAACTCGTGCGGGGGTCCCAAAATCTTCTTTTCCACCATTCATGAAATTCTAAAAACTGCCATCGCACAACCGCACCTGAAATTCCCATTCCGATAAAGGGCCGAAGCTGTGCTGCAAAATCTCCTGCCGGTTTTCCCGCTTCTATGGCGGCCGCCTGCTGTAATGTTACCTGAATTATTCCCGCCATAAGAGCGACTCCAAAAAGAAGTCCGGGCTCCACAAAGCGGCCCGCTCGAATCAATCTCGAGTCTTTGGCTGGCCCTTGGCTGCGAGGCGGAAGTTGAGAATCATTAACGAATTGAAAACACAGAAATCCACTCTCCGCTAGAATTCGATTGGAGACCTCAATCTCGTGGAGGTTGGCATTCACGAAGAACTTCATCGGCTGGCCCCGATTCTCGGTCAGAATTTCTTGATTCAGCCGTGCAAGGTCAAGTCCACTACGGCCATAGCGCCTCAAAAGCATTTGCATTGAGTCCGGATCCCCAAACGCAGCCAATACGTCACTTAAAACTCTGTTTAAAATCGCATCTTTTGCGGCAGATATTCCGACCAACTCGGAAGGACTCACGGCCAAAGCTTGGCCGAAGATTAAACTGGTGAAAAAACTCGCGATCATGACAATCTTCAAAATTCGCACTACTTTGGCTCCTGGAATCGCAGACATCACGAGGATGAACTTTAAGCCGAGATTTTTTGCGAAATCCTGGCTAAACTGTCGCTACCAACGAAAGACCCTATGTTCAAGTCCGATTTCATCAAGGAGTGCCTCAAAACCAGACCCCCTGGCTCCCTTGAATTCACTCGGATTTGGACCGATTCAAGATCGCTGAAACCAGGCGATCTCTTTGCTGCCATTTCAGGGGAAAAATTCAATGGCCATGACTATATATTAGAGGCCTCACAGATGGGCGCCAGAGGCGCTATTGTCGAAAGACTGGATTTTAAGAACCGAGATTCCCTCCCCTCTGACTTTTGGCTCATCGAAGTTCCGGGAACAATTGAAGCTCTTAGATCGATGGCAAAGTCCCATCGCAGTCGACTTAAAACCCAAATATTCGCTGTTGGTGGAAGCAATGGCAAAACAACCACGAAAGAATGGCTGGCCTATTTATTGGGTGAATATGCGGGCAAAGACAGGGTCTTCAAAACACTCAAATCAAACAATTCCATCCTGGGAATTGCCCTCAGTCTCCTCCAGATACGAGAAGAAGATTTTGCCGTGATTGAAATTGGAATTGATGAACCCGGATGGATGGAAAAGCATTTAGAAATTGTAAGGCCAAGCGGCGGATTGATCACAATGATTGGCGAGGAACATCTTCAAAGCCTAAAGAATATTGAAACTGTCGCGAGTGAAGAGCTCAAACTCTTGAAGTATCTCAAAGAAACAAAGGGATTTTACGCCGCCAATTTGGATTCGCCTTGGATAGCCAAGGAAAGTCTGCCCTCAAATTCCCTGACCTATGCTTTGGACGCCCGAGCGGAGCTAGAGGGTAAATACTTAGCCCCACAGACTCTTTCTGCGTTTGGATTGAAGTGGGATAATCCGTTACCAGGTAAGCACAATGCGCAGAATTTACTAGCCGCACTCGCGGCTCTACGGCTTCTCGCCCCTGAGATAAGTCTTGCGGACCTCAAGAAGATTTCGCTGACAGCACCTCTGTTCAGTGGAGAGGCACATCGCAGTCTGTGGCTAAGCTTTGCTCAGGACGTTCGAGTCTTTGACGATTCGTATAATGCGAATCCCGAATCAATGGAAAAAGCATTTGAATCTTTCGAGGAGCTATCACGAGGGTGTCATCAGAAAATGATCTTGGGAGATATGCTCGACTTGGGAGAAGCCTCACAAAAATCTCATCTGCGAATCCTCAATCTCGCTTTAGTTTCGGGAGTAAATGAGATCTTTCTCTTTGGACCTCTATTTAAGGAAGCCTTTGAAAGTTTACAATCGTCTTTGCCGGCTTCGAGTCCAAAGGTGCATAGCTTTACTAAAATGGAGGATTTGCAAAAAGCCGCTCAGGACTCAACCGAAGCTTATGACTGCTTCTTGCTCAAAGGCTCGCGTGGAATGGCGCTCGAAAGAGTTTTGAAAGTTTTTAATGATTGAATGGATTGCAATATTTGGTGCAGGAGCTCTCAGCAGTTTTGTTGGAAGCTTACTCGGCCTAGGCGGCGGATTTATTCTAGTTCCCATTCTGAGTCTTCAGCTTGGATTTGATATGAAAACTTCAATCTTTCTCTCACTCCTCAATATTTTTTGGCTCAGCATCATCAAAATGTTTCAGTTTTCAGATTTGATTCAATCCCATCGCTCACTTGTACGACGGCTTGGAATATTTTCTGCCTTGGGTGCTGGGATTTCTGCTTGGATTGGATCAAGAGCGAGTGACGAAAGCTTGAATCTAATTTTTGGAAGCATCCTCATTCTTGTTTCGATTTATTTTATTCTAGATCGAAGGCCCCACATACAAAGTCCGATCCCCGAAGCTCACCCGCTTTGGTTTGGAAGAATGATGTTTTTGTTCTCGGGTGGACTTGGCGGACTCTTGGGAATTGGTGGTGGAATCCTGAATGTTCCAACACTGCATCGTGCATTTCGATTTGATATGAATCTTGCCACAAAGCTCAATTTTCCCTTCCTATTTATCTCGGGGGGAATTGCTCTCTTGGTTCTCTTTCAGGAAAGAAGAGAAGAGATCATTATGATTTCTCCCATCATCATTCTGGCACTGCTGCTTGGAACCTCAATGGGTTCAATGATGAGCTCGAAAGTGAAATTTTCATCCCAAAGTCTAAAAGTAATATTCTCGAGTCTCTTGTTCGTACTGGGTGCAATCAAGATCTACAAGGCTTGGTGAGATTAAGAGTCCGCTGCGGCAAAGCCACGCCGAACTGTATTCTCCGCACAGGATCTTGGTTCCATAAACTGAAGCAGATAGTCCGGGCCTCCAGCCTTGCTCCCAATGCCAGAGAGTTTAAATCCTCCAAAGGGATGTCGCTCCACAACCGCGCCAGTGATGGCTCGATTAATATAGAGATTGCCCACCTCCATTTCGCGCTTCACGTATTCAATCCGAGAGGGCGACCTTGAGAAAACTCCGCCCGTCAGCGCATACGGAACTGAATTCGCAAGCTTTACGCCTTCTTCGATGGAGTGAATTTTTTTAACAGCAATCACCGGGCCAAAGACTTCCTTCTGAAACAAAGGATCCTCTGAATTCTCAACCTCGAAAATCGTCGGAGGGACAAAATACCCCTCCGCTGGAATATCTTTCGCCTCGTACAAAACCTTCAGCCTTGTCTTCGCTTCGCTGATTGTTTTTTTAATTCGAATTTGAGCTTCTTCATCGACTACTGGGCCCATTTGAAATTCTGGATTATCCGCGGGGCCGATTTTAAGCGCCGATGCTGCATCCACGAATCTTTTCACGAAAGCATCGTAAACATTCTCATGTACGAGAAGTCGGCTAAGTGCAGAGCATTTTTGACCCTGAAATCCGAACGCTGAATGCACGGCCCCCATGAGCGCCTCATCCAAATCCGCATCTTCATCAATGATAAGAGCATTCTTGCCGCCCATCTCCGCTACAACTTTCTTAACGCCTCGCTGTCCAGGCTGTGGCTTCTTCGCCGCGCTCTCGATAATGGAAAGTCCTACTTCAGCGGATCCTGTAAACACAATCATATCTACTCGTTTGTCATTGACGAGCATTGGACCAATCTCTGCGCCAACTCCGGGAAGAAAGTAATAAGCAGAATCCGGAAATCCAACTTCTCGCATTCCTTCCGCCAGCTTCGCAGCAATAACAACTGAGGCCTCTGCAGGCTTAAAGATCACAGTATTTCCGGTTACGAGCGAAGCAACCGTCATTCCCGCCAAAATCGCTAGCGGGAAATTCCAAGGAGCAATGACTAAGCAAACTCCTCGAGGGAAATAGGCAATCGTATCTCTCTCGCCTGCAATCATTTGTGTAGTCCGCGGTTCACTGAGACGAGCCATCTCGCGTGCATAGTAGCGACAAAAATCAATCGCTTCACAAGTATCTGCGTCTGCCTCTCTCCAAGTTTTGCCCACCTCATAGACCATGATGGCAGAGAGTTCACACTTCTTCTCAACCATCCAGTCGGCCAACTTCTCGAGCAAGGCAATTCGCGTGGCGGCAGGAGTTCGACTCCACTCATGAGCGCCAGCGTAAACAGTCTTGAGTGCAACTTCAGCGTCTTCTTTTGTGGCTGTTTCAACTGCGCCAATCAATTGGGAAGGTCTTGATGGATTAACGCTCTTCATGAGCTTTCTCGACGTCGATGTGATTTCTCGAGCGGTATGCAGTGAATAGGTTTTGCCAAAGTTTTTTGAAACGCGATCCAAAGCCTCGTGCATTCGAGCTCGATCATCAGCCAACGCAAAATTGAGATAAGCTTCATTCTTAAACGGATTTAACATCATAAGTTTTTACCTTTCGGAGATTTGAGTAGTTGGCGAATTTCTGTCCCATCCATAAAACTCTGCTTAAGAAATGAATCGTTCGCAGAGTTCTCAAGTAGGCGTCGCACCAAATAGGACAATCCAGGTAACATTTCGCCGACTGGATCATATTCTCGAACGCGATATCCTTTTTTTACGAGTGAGTCTTTAAACGGATCAGCCATACCGTAGAGCATC
>Ga0163144_10013147_pt1 | contig 17311 bp, 17 predicted proteins | sample OliLak19BULKMAT1_FD_123175 | JGI IMG/M metagenome (GOLD analysis project Ga0163144, IMG submission 123175) | Freshwater microbial mat bacterial communities from Lake Vanda, McMurdo Dry Valleys, Antarctica - Oligotrophic Lake LV.19.BULKMAT1 | ecosystem: Environmental > Aquatic > Freshwater >... | reverse complement strand
TGCGGATGCGATGGTGGGAGTTCGCCGCGCTCGCGGTCGCGGTGGTGCTGCTGTTCCGTCCCGACTACTTCATGGACCGGATTGCGCCCGAGTATCGCGAAGCACCGGCAGCGCAGATCTTCGACGCGGCGCGCGATGCCGGGGACAAGGGCCGCCTGGTGATGGTGATCACCGGCTCCTCGCTCGAGGGCGAGGCCATCGTCAAGACCGTCGCCCTGCAGCTCGGCGGGCGCGCCGCCGGTGGCGGCGACGGCCGCCGGCGCCTCGCCGCCGCCGGGCTCAGCGTGGCTTCGCTCGGCGGCGCGGTGCAGATCGCCGACGCGAAGTTCGGCAGCCGGGCGCGCAAGTCCGGCTTCGAGCAGGGCTGGGAGGTGAAGACGCTGCTCCTGCCGACCGGTCGGCCGAGCCCGTACTGGTTCTACCTGCCGGCGCTCGTGCTCGCGGCGATCGTCTGGTGGGCCCAGGGCCTGCGCCTGCGCCGCGGCCGTGTTCCGGCGATGGCGACGACGTGACCGCCGCCGTCGTGCGGGTCGGGCTGATTCACGCGCTGGCCCACTCCGTCGATCCGGTCAACCTTGAACTGGCGCGTCGCTGGCCCGGGTGCCAGCGGATGAACCTGCTCGACGACAGCCTGTCGGAAGACCTGGCCCGCGCCGGCGGTCTCGACGCACGGATGACCGCGCGCTTCCTGAGCCTGGCGGACTATGCCGTGGGTTGCGGTGCGAACGGCCTGCTCTTCACCTGCTCGGCATTCGGGCCCTGCATCGATGCCGTCGCCCGCCGCCACGCGGCGATCCCGGTGCTGAAGCCGAACGAGGCGATGATCGACGAAGCGGTGGCGCGCGGCGCGCGGATCGGCCTCGTCGCCAGCTTCGCGCCGACGCTGGCCTCGATGCCGGCCGAGTTCCCCGCCGGGACGGACCTGCGCACCCGGCTCGCCATCGGCGCGCTCGATGCCCTCGATCGCGGCGATCATGCCGGCCACGACGCGGCCGTCGCCGCGGCGGCCGAAGCGCTGGTCCGGGTCGAAGCCTGCACGGTTGTCGTGCTTGCCCAGTTCAGCATGGCCCGGGCCCGGGAGCTCGTGGCCAGCCGCACCGGCGCGCCGGTGCTGACGACGGTGGAGAGCGCGGTGCGGCGCCTGCGCGAGCGGCTGGAAGTCTGATCGGCCGCAGCGGCCGGCGGCGCCTCGCGCTCGCCGGGCCTACATCGCCCTGCGCAGCTGCGTCGGCGCGATCTTCAGCGCCTCGCGGTACTTGGCGACGGTGCGCCGGGCGACGTGGATGCCCTGCTCCTCGAGCATCAGCGAGATCTGGCTGTCGGACAGCGGCTTGGCCGGATCCTCCGCCTTGACGATCTGCCGGATCAGGGCCCGCACCGCGGTGCTCGAGGCGTTGCCGCCGGCCTCGGTCGCGAGCGAGGAGCCGAAGAAGTACTTGAGCTCGAAGGTGCCGAAGGGGGTCGACATGTACTTGGCGGTGGTGACGCGCGAGATCGTCGACTCGTGCAGGCCGAGCTCGTCGGCAATCTCGCGCAGGACCAGCGGCTTCATGGCGATCGCGCCGTGGGTGAAGAAGCTCTTCTGCCGCTCGACGATTGCCTGCGAGACCCGCTGGATCGTGTCGAAGCGCTGCAGGATGTTCTTGACGAACCAGCGCGCTTCCTGGAGCCGCGAGTTGAGGCCGGCAGCGGCGCCGTTGAGCGAGCTGCCGCGGCCGCCGGCGCCGCGCTGGGCGCGGATCGCGTTGGCGTAGAGGTCGTTGATGCGCAGCTTGGGCATGACGTCGGGGTTGAGCGTCACCTTCCAGCCCCGGCCCGACTTCTGCACGATCACGTCGGGAACGACGATGTTCGCCTCGGCGCGGGCGAACGGCCGCCCGGGCTTGGGCTCGAGGCCGACGATCAGCGCCTGCGCCTCGCGCAGCAGGTTCTCGTCGGCGCCGGTCACCGCCATCAGCTTCTTCAGGTCGCGCCGCGCGAGCAGCGGCAGGTGGCTCTTGCAGACGATGATCGCGATCGCCTGCGCCTCGCCGCGCGGCCGGGTGCGCAGCTGCAGCGTCAGGCACTCGGCCAGGTCGCGGGCGCCGACGCCGGTCGGCTCCATGCTCTGCAGGAAGCGCAGGCCGCAGCGCAGCTGGGCGAGGATCGGATCGCCCGGCTCGTCCTCGTCGTCGCACTCGTCCTGGACGTCGCGCTCGAAGGTCATGCCGCCTTCGCGCAGCCGCTCGGCGATGTCCTCGAGCGAGTCGGCGAGATAGCCCTCGTCGTCGAGCGAGTCGATCAGCACCAGCACCGCCGCGGCGTCGGCGTCCGAGAGGCGCATGCTCGAGAGCTGGCTGCGCAGGTGGTCCTGCAGGCTGGCGACCGGGGTGTCGCGATCCGAGTCCTCGATCTCGCCGTCGTTCTGGGTGCGCGTCTTGCCCGGCGTCTCGCGGATGCCGTCGAAGTCCTCGCGCTCGGTGCCGTTCTCCCAGTCCTCACGCTCGGTGCCGCCGAAGTCGGCCGCGCCGTCGATCGCCGGCACGTCGTCGCCGCCGTCGCTGCCGGTCTCCGCGGCCCGCTCCGACTCGCGCTCGCCGGCACGCTCGGCGCTCGACAGCCGCTCGGCCAGCGGCTCGAACGCGGGTGCGACCTCTTCCTCCGCCTCGAGGAAGGGATTCTGTTCGAGCATCTGCTCCACTTCCTGGTGCAGCTCGAGCGTCGAGAGCTGCAGCAGCCGGATCGACTGCTGCAGTTGCGGCGTGAGGGCCAGGTGCTGCGAGAGACGAACCTGAAGGGACGGTTTCATCACCTGGCTCTCCGCCGGGCCGCCCCAAGGGGAGCCGGCGCCCCCCTGGGGGGCAGCGAACGAAGTGAGCGTGGGGGCCTCATCTAGGCCTACATACGGAAGTTCTCGCCGAGATAGACCTTGCGGACGTCGGCGTTGGCGACGATCTCGGCGGGCGTGCCCTCGGCGAGCACCCGACCCGCGCTGATGATGTAGGCGCGGTCGCAGATGCCGAGCGTCTCGCGGACGTTGTGGTCGGTGATGAGCACGCCGATGCCGCGCTCCTTGAGGAAGCCGATGATCCGCTGGATCTCGATCACCGCGATCGGGTCGATGCCGGCGAACGGCTCGTCGAGCAGGATGAAGCGCGGCTGCGTCGCCAGGGCGCGGGCGATCTCGACCCGGCGCCTCTCGCCGCCCGAGAGCGCCGGCGCCGGCGAGGTGCGGAGCTTCTCGATCGACAGGTCGCGCAGCAGGCGCTCGAGCATCTCGTCGATGACCGGCTTCTTCAGCGCCCGGCCGTCGGGCCCGACCTGCAGCTCGAGCACGGCGCGGATGTTCTGCTCGACATTGAGCTTGCGAAAGATCGAGGGCTCCTGCGGCAGGTACGAGAGGCCGAGCCGCGAGCGCTGGTGGATCGGCATGCGCTCGACCCGCTTGCCCTCGATCGTGATCTCGCCGCCGTCGGCGCGGACCAGGCCGACGATCATGTAGAAGCTGGTGGTCTTGCCGGCGCCGTTCGGCCCCAGCAGGCCGACCACCTCGCCGCTCCGGACCGCCAGGCGGACGCCGTCGACGACGGTGCGCGAGCCGTAGGACTTGCGCAGGCCCTGCGCTTCGAGGCGGTGGACCGCCGACGCCGCCGTCGCCGGGATGGCGCTCACTTGGGCACCCCGATCGAAGGCGTCAGCTTGAGGGCGGGGGCGCTGGCGGCAGCGGCGCTCGCCGCCTTCGCCTCGGCCGCCGCGGCCGTGCCTTCCTTGGGCATCAGCACCGCCCGGACCCGGCCTCCCGGGTTGGCCGCGGTCGCCTGGGCCCCGCCGCTGACGTTGAAGACCTCGGTCGAGCTGTCGTAGGTGACCAGGTTGCCGGTCAGCTCGTCGGCGGCGTTGGCGCCGCGCAGCCGCCGCACCGAGGCGTTCTTGACGAAGCGGATCACGTCGGACCGCCCGTCGTACTCCAGCCGCTCGGCATTGCCCTCGATCCATTCGTCGGGCGCGTCGCGCTTCTGCCGGAAGGTGGCGTGCTGCGAGGGAGAGCCGATCGCCACCGCGCTGCGGTAGCCGTCGGGGGACTCGCGGACCTCGATCCGCTGCGCCCGGATGATCATCGTCCCCTTGGTGACGACGACGTTGCCGTTGAAGATGAAGACCTGGTTCAGCAGGTCGCCGGAGCTCGACTGGTCGGCCTCGACCGTCAGCTCCTTGAACCGGTCGGCCTTCTCGGCAGCGGCCGGCAGGCTCGCCAGGGCGTGGGCGGCGCCCCAGAGCAGGGCGGCGGAGAGGCGGCGACGGCGAGGCACGGGGCGAAGATCCGGGTAAAAGTGATTCCGCATGGCGGCATGAAACTTGCAGGCCATTCTATGCGAGACCTCACAAGAGAGGCGCCCGGAAGCGGTCGAATCTCACGTCGTTTCGGGCCCGCTGGCCCGATTCATGCGCGCTCAGCCGGCCTTGCGAACCCGCGCCAGCAGGGTGTCGACGACCGCGAGCAGGCGCTCGTTGCCGACCGCCAGGCCCCTGGCGGGCTGGCCGGCGTTGGCGAGGTTGCCGTTGGTGTAGTAGCGGCCCTGCACGCCCATCGCCGGCACGGCGTCGATCTTGTAGGCATCGGCCAGCTGGCGCGCCTGCCGGGTCAGCGCCGCGACCTCGGGCGAGCCGAAGGTCGTCATGAAGCGGATCGGATCGACGCCGTTCTTCAGGGCGAACGCCGCCATGTCCTCGGGCGTGCGCAGGCGCGCCCGGTCGTTGTGGATGGCGGCGAAGGCCTTGCGATGCAGGGTCGGCACCAGCCCCATCGTCTCGAGCGTGTAGAAGAGCCGCTGCTGCGCCGCGAACGGCACTTCCTGGAACCAGACCGGGACCCGGCGCAGCACGACGTCGGCCGGCATCTTCTTCGACCAGGCCTCGAGCGGTGATTCGAAGGCATTGCAGTGCGGGCATTCGTACCAGAAGAACTCGACCACCTCGATCTTGCCCGCGCTGACCACCGGTGCGGGCTGCCCGAGGCGGACGTAGTTCGCGCCTTCGGCCGGCCATGCCGTCTGGGCGAAGGCCGGAGCGAGCAGCCCGGTGGAGGAGAGCCCGGCGGCGAGGCCGAGCGAGAAGTCACGCCGATCGAGTGTCATGCCGCGAATCTATCTCTGAACCCGGACCAGCGCCGAGTCGACCCCGGCATCGCCGAGCTTTTCCTTGGCCGCGTCGGCCTCGTCCTTCTTGTCGAACGGGCCGACCCGGACCCGATAGACCGTGCGTCCGCCCTGCTCACGTTCGGTCAGCCGGCTCTCGACGCCGAGCATCGCCAGCCGCGCCCGCTGCTGCTCGGCGTCTTCGCTGCGCGCGAAGGCGCCGGCCTGGACGAAGTAGGAGAACGGATCGGTGCCCGCCGCCAGGGCCTGCGACGCCCGGGGCGACGGCGCGCTGGCCGCGGCCACGCCGGTCGGCGCGCTCGCGCCTGCGGCCGGCCGCGTCGTCGGCCGCGCCGCGCTGGCGCCGGGCACCGCCGGATCGATCACCGTCGGCGGCGTCAGGGTCGGCGGCAGCGCCGCGATGGGCGGCAGCACGCCCCCCGGGCCGGCCGCCGGCGTCGACGCGGCGAGCGGCGCCGGATTCTTGCCGGCGAGCGCGCTGTTCGGGTCCCAGTTGCGGTTGCGCTCGGTCTCGGCCGCATCCTGGCCCGGCTGGCGCGCCGGGACCTTGGTGACGAAGGGATTGGGCGCCTTGGTGACGTACAGGGCGACGCCGAGCGCGATCGACAGGCCGAGCAGCAGGCCGATGACCATGCCGATGATGAAGCCGCCGCGCTGGCCGCCGGGGGAAGGTGATTTCATGCGGGTTCCGGTTCTCTGTCCATGCGCTCGGGCGCGCCGACGCCGAGCAGCGCCAGCGCATTGCGGATGACCTGGCGGGTCGCCGCCAGCAGGGCGAGGCGGGCCCGGGCCAGGTCGGCGTCGTCGACGAGAAAGCGCTCGGCGGCGTAGTAGCTGTGGAAGGCGGCGGCGAGCTCGCGCAGGTAGAACGCCAGCTCGTGCGGCGCCAGGGCGGCGGCGGCCCCGGCCAGCATCTGCGGATAGTCGGCGAGCTTGCGCAGCAGCGCGGTCTCGCTCGGCGCCGAAAGCCGTGACAGATCGGCCGCGGCCAGGCCGGCGACGTCACCGCCCTGGGCCGCGAACTCGCGGATCACGGAGGAAATGCGGGCATGCGCGTACTGGACGTAGAAGACCGGGTTCTCGTCGTTCTGCTTCAGCGCCAGGTCGACGTCGAAGGTGAACTCGGTGTCGGCCTTGCGACTCAGCATGAAAAAGCGGACCGCGTCCTTGCTGGTCCACTCGATCAGGTCGCGCAGCGTCACGTAGGAGCCGGCGCGCTTCGAGAGCTTCACTTCCTGGCCGTCGCGCTCGACCCGGACCATCGTCGTCAGGACGTAGTCGGGGTAGTTCGCCGGAACGCCGCGGCCGGCGGCCTGCAGGCCGGCGCGCACCCGCGTCACCGTGCCGTGGTGGTCGCCGCCCTGGATGTTGATCGCCTTGGCGAAGCCGCGCTCGAACTTGGCCAGGTGGTAGGCGACGTCGGGCACGAAGTAGGTGTAGGTGCCGTCGGACTTGCGCATCACGCGGTCCTTGTCGTCGCCGTAGTCGGTGGTGCGCAGCCAGAGCGCGCCGCCCTCCTCGTAGGTCTTGCCCGAGGCAACCAGCCGGGCGACGGCCGCCTCGACCCGGCCGCTCGCGTACAGGCTCGACTCGAGAAAGTAATGGTCGAAGCGCACTCCGAACGCGGCCAGGTCGAGGTCCTGCTCGTGGCGCAGGTAGGCGACCGCGAACTCGCGGATGCCGTCGCCGTCGTCCGGCCGGCCCGAGGCGGTGAACTCGCGGTCGTCGGCCTTCACGGTCTTGCCGGCCCGGAAGTCGGCGGCGATGTCGGCGATGTAGTCGCCGTTGTAGGCGTTCTCGGGCCAGCCGGCGTCGCCCGGCGCCAGGCCGGCGAGCCGGGCCTCGACCGAGGCGGCGAGGGTCGCGATCTGCACCCCGGCGTCGTTGTAATAGAACTCGCGCACGACCGTCCTGCCCTGGGCCTCGAGCAGGTTGCAGATCGCATCGCCGAGCGCCGCCTGGCGCGCATGGCCGACATGCAGCGGGCCGGTGGGATTGGCGGAGACGAACTCGACCATCACCGGCTCGGCGGCGTCGGCGGGCCTGCGACCGAACGCCTGCGCGCCTTCGAGGATCTCGGCGACGATGCGCTGCCGGGCCGCCGCGCGCAGGTGCAGGTTGATGAAGCCGGGGCCGGCAACGTCGATCGATTCGACCCAGCGCTCGACTGCGGTCTTGTTGTGCAGCGCGGCGATCAGCTCGGCCGCGACCTCGCGCGGATTGCGCCGCTGCGCCTTGGCCAGCGGCATCGCCGCGGTGCAGGCGAGGTCGCCGTGTGCCGCCTGGCGCGGCGTCTCGAAGGCGGCGACGAGGACGTTGCCCGGGCTGACTTCGTCCATCGCTGCGCGCAGCGCATCGAGCAATTCGTCACGGGCCCGGGTCATCGGCGAATTCTACGAGGCGGGTTTTGCCGCTTGCGCCGCGCGGCGGGAAGTCCCCGGAGACCGTGAATAAGGCAGCGGCGACGCGCCGATCGGCGTACTTCTGGTCACAGGTCGGTGCAAGAATTCTTCATCCCAGGACGCCAACGCATGTCTTCCGTCGCCACCGTCTCCGTTCCGCCCGTCGCCGCCGCGGCCGCCAAGCCGATGCCGGCGCTGATCGGCAAGTACCGGATCCTCGGCCGCCTCGGCGACGGCGCGACCAGCGAGGTGTTCCTCGGCTTCGACGATTTCCAGGGCCGCAACGTCGCGATCAAGCGGGTGCGCGCCTCGACCGCGGCCGACCCGGTCGACGGCCACTACTCGGAGCGCTTCTTCGCCGCCGAGGCGGCGCTGGTCGGCAAGCTCCAGCACCCGAACGTGGTGCAGATCTTCGACGCCGTGCCCGATCCGGCCGAGCCCTACCTGGTGATGGAGTACGTGGCCGGCGGCACGCTTCGGCCCTACTGCCGCGCCGACCAGCTGCTGTCGCTCGAGCTGATCGTCGAGATCGGCTTCAAGTGCGCGATGGCGCTCGGCTACGTGTACCGGCAGGGCCTGATCCATCGCGACGTCAAGCCGGCCAACCTGCTCACCGTGCTGACCAACGGCCAGATCACCGACGTCAAGATCACAGACTTCGGCAGCGTGCTGAACCTCGGCTCCGACGTCACCCAGATCCACCGGGTCGGCTCGCTCGCCTACATGTCGCCGGAGCAACTCGACGGCGGCACGATCGACTGTCGCGCCGACGTCTACTCGCTCGGCGCGGTGCTCTACCACCTGATCGCCGGCCGGCCGCTGTTCGATGCGCAGGTCCAGTCGGCCATGATGCATCAGATCTACAACGTCAGGCCGGCGCCGCTGGCCGGCATCCGCGCCGGCGTGACCGAGGCGCTCGACAACGTGATCCAGAAGGCGCTCGCCAAGAAGCCGGGCGACCGCTACAGCGACTGGGGCGAGTTCGCCCAGGCGCTGTCGGCGCTGGTGACGACGCAGCAGGTGCCGCGCGGCCAATTCCAGGGCGTGCTCGACTCGGAGCGCTTCACGCTGCTGCGCACGCTCGAGTTCTTCGCCAACTTCGGCGATGTCGAGCTGTGGGAAGTGGTGCACCGCGCCAAGTGGCAGCGCTTCCACTTCGGCCACGCCCTCTTCAGGAAGGGCGAGGAAGGCAACACCTTCCACATCATGGCCCAGGGCGAAGTCGAGGTCTTCCGCGACGGCAAGAAGGTCGCGCAGCTCGGGGCCGGCACCTCGGTCGGCGAGATGGCCTACCTGGCGCCGAGCGCCGAGCTGAAGAGGCACAGCACCGACGTCATCATCACCGAGCCGACGACGACGATCTCGTTCACCCCGGAAACGCTGCTCCAGCTCAGCCCGAACTGCCGCCACCTGTTCCACGACTCGTTCATCAAGGTCCTGGTGCGCCGCTTGCACTCGGCCCACGAGCAGCTCGCCCACCCGCGCCGCATCCTGTAAGCTGGTCTCTGCGCTCCTGGAGAGAACGAGATGAAGCGATTGCTTGGCACGCTGACCCTTCTGGCGATGACGATTCCGGCCACGGCGCTGGCCAATGCGCACAAGGAAGCGCCGACCATGGCGGCGGCGAGCGCGCCGATGACGGCGCAGCAGAGCCGGATGGGCGACTGCAACAAGAAGGCGACCGGCAAGACCGGCGACGATCGCAAGGCCTTCATGAAGACCTGCCTGTCGGGCGACGCGCAGATGACGCAGCAGGACAAGATGAAGAAGTGCAGCGTCGATGCGACCGGCAAGAAGGGCGACGAGCGCAAGGCCTTCATGAAGACCTGCCTCTCGGCCTGATTCCCTCCCGGCGGCCGGCGGCGGATCGTTCCGCCTTCGGCTCCGGCGCGGGCGGCGTCGCACAATCGGCGTCATGAGCCTGCCGCCGGCCCCCACCGTCCGCGCCGTCCTGTTCGACGCCTACGGCACGCTGTTCGACGTCTACAGCATCGGCGTCGCCGCCGAGCGTCGTTTCCCCGGCGCCGGCGAGCGGCTGGCCCTCGTCTGGCGCGACAAGCAGATCGAGTACACCCGGCTCAGCTCGATGAGCGGCCGGCCGCGCAGCTTTCGCGACTGCACCCGCGCCGGCCTGCGATTCGCCGCCAGGCGCCTGGCGCTGGCGCTCGACGCCGCCGGCGAGGACGAGCTGATGGCCTGCTACGACCGGCTCGATCCGTTTGCCGAGAATCGCGCCGTGCTCGAGCAGCTGCGCGAAGGCGGCGTGCGCGCCGGCATCCTCAGCAATGGCGACCCCGACATGCTCGCGGCGGTGGTCGAGCACGCCGGCTTCGCCGGCCTGATCGATCCGCTCCTGAGCGTCGAAGGCACCGGCCGCTTCAAGACCGATCCGGCCACCTACGCCCTTGGCACCGAGGCCCTGCAGCTCCCGGCCGGCGAGGTGCTGTTCGTCTCGAGCAACTGCTGGGACGCGATCGGCGCCACCTGGTTCGGCTACACCACGCTCTGGGTCAACCGCTTCGGCCTGCCGCTCGACGAGCTCGGCGCGGCGCCCACCCGCACCGGCACGAGCCTCGCGGACGTGCTGCCGTTCTTCCCCTCCCCCTCCCTTCGGAAACCCTCCCCATGACGCTCAACCTGCCGCCCGGCGTGGCGATCAACGCGCCGATCCTGCCCGGCTTCGACGCCATCCTCACCGAGCCCGCGCTGGCGCTCGTCGCCAGGCTGCATCGCGCCTTCGAGCCGCGCCGCCAGGCGCTGCTCGCGGCGCGCGTCGAACGCGCGAAGCGGCTCGACGCAGGCGAGCGGCCCGACTTCCTGGCCGAGACGAAGGCGATCCGCGAGGGCGCCTGGAAGATCGCGCCCGTGCCCGAGGCGCTGCAGCGCCGGCGGGTCGAGATCACCGGCCCGGTCGACGCCAAGATGGTCATCAACGCCTTCAACTCGGGGGCGGACTCGTACATGACCGACTTCGAGGACTCGAATTCGCCGCTGTGGACCAACCAGATCCAGGGCCAGATCAACATCGGCTTGGGCGTCCGGCGCACCCTGACGTTCACCCAGGAGTCGCCCGCGGGCAGCAAGAGCTACAAGCTCGACGACCGGATCGCGACGCTGCAGGTGCGGCCGCGCGGCTGGCACCTCGACGAGAAGCATGTCACCGTCGACGGCCAGCGGGTGCACGGCGGCATCTTCGACTTCGCCCTGTTCATGTTCCACAACGCCCGGGAGCTGCTGGCGCGCGGCGCCGGCCCGTACTTCTACCTGCCGAAGATGGAGAGCCACCTCGAGGCGCGGCTCTGGAACGACGTGTTCGTCGCCACCCAGAACGAGCTCGGCCTGCCGCTGGGCACGATCCGGGCGACGGTGCTGATCGAGACGATCCTCGCCGCGTTCGAGATGGACGAGATCCTGTACGAGCTGCGCGAGCACAGCGCCGGCCTCAACGCCGGCCGCTGGGACTACATCTTTTCCTGCATCAAGAAGTTCAAGCTCGACCGCGACTTCTGCCTCGCCGACCGGGCCAAGGTCGGGATGACGGCGCCGTTCATGCGCGCCTACGCGCTGCTGCTGCTCCAGACCTGCCACAAGCGCGGCGCGCCGGCGATCGGCGGCATGAGCGCGCTGATCCCGATCAGGAACGATCCGGCGAAGAACGAGGTCGCGATGGCCGGGATCATCGCCGACAAGCGGCGCGACGCGACCGACGGCTACGACGGCGGCTGGGTCGCGCACCCGGGCCTGGTCGAGGCGTCGATGAAGGAGTTCGTGGCCGTGCTCGGCGATCGGCCGAACCAGTTCGACAAGCAGAAGCCCGAGGTCGCGGTGCAGGCCGCCGACCTGCTCGACTTCAGGCCCGAGACGCCGATCACCGAAGCCGGCCTCAGGATGAACATCAACGTCGGCATCCACTACCTCGGCGCCTGGCTGGCGGGCAACGGCTGCGTGCCGATCCACAACCTGATGGAGGACGCCGCCACCGCCGAGATCAGCCGCAGCCAGGTCTGGCAGTGGATCCGCTCGCCCAAGGGCGTGCTCGACGACGGCCGCAAGGTCACCGCCGAGCTGGTGAAGCAGCTCGTGCCCGAGGAGCTGGCGAAGATCAAGGCTGGCGGCTTCACCGGCAAGTTCGACCGCGCCGCGACGATCTTCACCGAGATGAGCACCCAGGACGCGTTCGCCGAGTTCCTGACGCTGCCGCTCTACGAGGAGATCTGAGCCGGCTGGCGGCGCCGAATGAACCTCGACCCCGGACAGCTGCCGCAACGCTGCGAGGTGCTGGTGGTCGGCGCCGGCCCCGCCGGCAGCGCCGCGGCGCAATGGCTGGCGCGCGCTGGCCGCGACGTGCTGCTGGTCGACCAGCACGCCTTCCCGCGCGACAAGGTCTGCGGCGACGGCCTGATCGCCGACGCCCTGCGCGCCCTCGATCGTCTCGGCGTGAAGCAGCAGGTGCTGGCCGAGGCGCGCCGCTCGGCGACGCTCGGCTGCATCGGCCCGCGCGGCGGGCGGATCGACGTGCCCGGCTCGCTGGCGGTGCTGCCGCGCAAGCGCCTCGACGAGATCGTCTGCCGCGCCGCCGTCGCCGCCGGGGCGCGGATGTTCGCGCCGCTGCGCTTCGTCGCCCCGCTGCGCGAGGGCGGGCGCGTGGTCGGCGCGCGGCTGGAGCACGACGGCGCCGTGCGCGAGGTCCGTTCGACCTGGCTGGTGCTTGCCAGCGGCGCGCAGCCGCAGGCGACGCTCGCGGCGGGCCTGTGCGAGCGGCGCGCGCCGAGCGGCATCGCCCTGCGCGGCTACGTCAGGAACGCGGCCATGGCCGAGCGCATCGCCAGCCTCGAGGTGGTCTGGCACAAGCGCCTCTCCCCGGGCTACGGCTGGATCTTTCCCTGCGGCGACGGCGTCTTCAACATCGGCGTCGGCGTCGCCCGGGACGGGTCGCGCGCCGCCCGGCCCGGCCATCCCTCGTTGCAGCTCAACCTGCGAGAGGCCTTCGCGGCGTTCCAGTCGCTCTACGCTCCGGCGGGCGAGCTGGTGAAAGGCGGCGAGTGGCTGGCACCGCCGGGCGAGGAGCTGAAGGGCGCGCCCCTGCGCTGCTCGCTCGAAGGCGCGCAGCTCGAGGCGCCGGGGGTGCTGGTCTGCGGCGAAGCCGCCGGCAGCACCTACGCCCTCACCGGCGAGGGCATCGGCAAGGCGATGGAGACGGCGCTGCACGCGGCCGAGGCGATCCTCGCCGGCGCCGGCGCCGGCACCGGCGTGGCGTCGGGCGACGACGCTGCGGTCCGGGCCGACTATCGGACGCGGATCGCGTCGCTGCAGCCGCGCTTCGACCTCTATGCGCAGGCGCATCGAGCGGTCGCCCATCCCTGGCTGGTCGACCTGCTGGTCTGGAGCGCGCAGCGCAGCCCGCGCCGGCTGCAGCGCCTGGCCGGCGTGCTCGAGGAGACCTACCTGCCGCGGGACGCGATGTCCGTGCGCGGCGTGCTCCGCCGGGTGTTCGACCGGCGCTGAGGCGCGATACTGCCGGCGAGGTGCCGATCGCGATGTGCCAGCTGCTCGGAATGAATGCCAACACGCCGACCGACGTGATGTTCAGCTTCACCGGCTTCGCCTCGCGCGCCGAGGAGCACAAGGACGGCTTCGGCATCGCCTTCTTCGAGGACAAGGGCGTTCGCCTGTTCGTCGATTCGCACAGCGCCCGAGAGTCGCCCGTCGCCGAGATGGTGCGCCGCTACCCGATCAAGAGCGAGAACATCGTCGCCCACATCAGGAAGGCGACGCAGGGTCGGGTGGCGCTCGAGAACACCCATCCGTTCATCCGCGAGCTCTGGGGGCGCTACTGGGTGTTCGCGCACAACGGCGATCTGAAGGGCTACCAGCCGCGTCTGCACGGCGCCTTCCGGCCGGTCGGCGCCACCGACAGCGAGCGCGCCTTCTGCTGGCTGATGCAGGAGCTGGCCAAGGCGCATGCGAGCGTGCCCTCGATCGAGGAGACGAGCGCCACCCTCGCCGAACTGCTGCCGCAGGTGGCCGGGCATGGCGTCTTCAACGCGATGCTGAGCAACGGCCAGGCGCTCTGGGCGCACTGCTCGACCCAGCTGCACCACATCGTGCGCCAGCATCCGTTCTCGCGGGCGTCGCTGCAGGACGACGACGTCAGCATCGACTTCGCTGAGCACACCTCGCCGCGCGACCGGGTCGCCGTCGTCGTCACCGAGCCGCTCACCCGTGACGAGACCTGGAGCGCGTTCGCGCCGGGCGAGATCCGCACCTTCGTCGCCGGCGCCCCGTTCATGCACGGATGAGCGCCGCTCGCGCGCCGGACCGCGCCCTTCGCCGCGTCGCGCTCCCGGCCGCCCGCCGACAACCCAGGATCGGCCGATGACGATCCGCGCCGATGCCAACTGGCTGCAGCCCGAGCGCTTCGCCGGCCGCAAGGGCGTGCGCGCGGGCATCGTCATCGCGCTCGTGATCTACCTCGGCGCGGCGGCCGGCTTCCTTGCCGGCTGCGTCGCCAGGTACGGTCACCTCGAGACGGCGACGCCGGGGCCCGCGGTCCGGGTGGCGATCGGCGACGTCGCGCCGCTGCTCGCGCTCGCCGTGATGCAGCTGCTTCTGCGCGCCGTCACCGGGTTGCTGCGGACGACGACCGAAGCGATGACGGCGCCGCTGGCGACGCTCGCCGCCGCGCCGCCGCGGTGCCGGCCGGGCTCGCGGCGGCGATGGCCGACCTGCTGCGCCGGCTGGCGGCGCCGCTGCGCAGCGAGCCGCCGCTCGAGGTCATCCAGGCCGCGGTCGGCAAGGAGGTGCGCATGATCCCGGTGGACGAGGTCGTCTTCTTCGAGTCCGATGCGCGCTACACCCGGGTCGTGCATGGTGGCGGCGAAGCCTTCATCCGCACGCCGCTCAAGGGACTGCTGGCCCGGCTCGCGCCCGAGCGGTTCTGGCAGGTGCACCGCTCTATCATCGTCAACCAGCGCGCCATCGCGAGCGCGATCAGGCAGGACGACGGCGGGATGGTCGTGACGCTGCGCGATCGCGAAGAGCGACTGCTCGTGTCGCGACACTTCCAGAGCCTGTTCCGAGGCCAATGAGCATCCATGACCCAGCCAGCCTCGCCGACTCCCCGCTTCGACACCTTCTACAAATGGGATGAACTGACCCGGCTGCTGTTCGCCTACGCCGAAGCCCACCCGACGCTGGTGGCGGTGCGCTCGATCGGCAAGAGCCACGAGGGCCGCGACATCTGGGTCGCGACGGTCACCAACATCGCCACCGGCGCCGCCGCCGACAAGCCCGCGTTCTGGGCCGACGGCAACATCCACGCCGCCGAGCTCACCGCCTCGACCGCGGTGCTCTACTACCTGAACGCGCTGGTCACCGGGTACGGCAGCGATGCCGACGTCACCCATCTGCTCGACAGCCGCGCCCTCTACCTCTGCCCACGCCTGAATCCCGACGGCGCCGAGCTCGCGCTCGCCGACCGGCCGCGCCACATCCGCTCGTCGACCCGGCCGTACCCGTTCGACGAGGCGCCGGTCGAGGGTCTCACGCCCGAAGACATCGACGGCGACGGCCGGGTGCTCTTCATGCGCATCGCCGATCCGCACGGCGCCTACAAGAAGTGCGCCGCCGATCCGCGCCTGATGGTGGCGCGCGATCCGGGCGAGTTCGGCGGCGAGTACTACCGCCTGATGCCCGAGGGCTTCGTGCAGAACTACGACGGCCTGACGGTCAAGGTGAACTCCGACGTCGAGGGCCTCGACCTGAACCGCAACTTCCCGTCCGTCTGGCGCCAGGAGTTCGAGCAGGTGGGCGCGGGCGACTACCCGACCAGCGAGCCCGAGGTCAAGGCGATGGTCGACTTCATCGTCAAGCACCGGAACATCGGCGCGGCGATCAGCTATCACACCCACAGCGGCGTGATCCTGAGGCCGATGGGCACGCAGAGCGACGAGGACATGATTCCCGAGGACCTGTGGTCGATCAAGCTCTTCAGCGAGATCGGCGCCAAGCTCTCCGGCTATCCGGCGATCAGCATCTGGCACGACTTCAAGTACCACCCCAAGGAAGTGATCAGCGGCACCCAGGACTGGGTCTACGAGCACCTTGGGGCGCTGTTCTGGGTGGTCGAGATCTGGGCGCCGAACAAGGAAGCGGGCATCGCCGACTACAAGTGGGTCGACTGGTACCGGGAGCATCCGGTCGAGGACGACCTCAAGCTCATCAAGTGGAGCGACGAGCACTGCGGCGGCCAGGCGCACGTCGAGTGGAAGCCGTTCATGCATCCGCAGCTCGGCCAGGTCGAGATCGGCGGCTGGGACAAGATGAACTACTGGCGCAACCCGCCGCCGCACCTGCGCGAGCGCGAGGCGGCGCGCTTCCCGAAGTGGATGACGCGGATCGCGCTCTCGCTGCCGCGCCTGGAGCTGCTGCGCACCGAAGTGCGCGCGCTCGGGCCCGACACCTGGCGCGTGCGCCTGGCGGTCGTCAACAGCGGCTGGCTGCCGGCCTACGTGACCAAGCGCGCCTTGCAGAGGAAGACGGTGCGCGGCGTGATGTTCGAGATCCACCTGCCCGAGGGCGACCCGTCGGTGGCGCTGGTGAGCGGCAAGCCCCGCATGGAAGGGCCGCAGCTCGAAGGCCACGCGCCCAAGGCCTCGCTCAACGCCTTCCTGCCGAGCCGCGAGGTGACGGCCGATCGCGCCGTCGGCGAGTGGGTGGTGCGTGCGCCGCAAGGCACGCGCCTCGCGCTCAGCGCCCGCGCCGACCGAGCGGGCGTCGTGCGGGCCGAAGTGATCCTCGACTGATCTTTTCGGTTGCCGCCGTCCGCGGGCACGGGGCGACCGGTGTCCTCCAAGGTTTGAGTGCAGCGGCTGCCGAAGGCAGTCCGCTGCACTGAAGAGTTAGACATCTTCGCGCATGAGACGGATATCGACCTCTCGCTCGACGTACTTCCATTCCTCTGACGCACGCAGTTCGGAAACCAGCCTGTTGAACTCAACCTCATGGATTGGAGCGTACTCGAACCAATTGAGAAAATCGAACGGTTCATTCTCTGAGAGGTCGCGGCAGTGGTGAAGCTTGCGGGCTACTGCAGGCAGGTACTTAAGCCCGATCTGGATGTGCTTTGACTGTTCTTCGAAAACGCTCCGGCGCTCGTCTTGCGTCAGCTCCCACCAAGCTGCGTTCTTCCGGAGCGGTATCAGCGCAGCGCAAGTTGCCTCTGGGCGCGCTAGACCTTGTTGCTTCGCCTCAATCTCGCTCTTCTCTCTGCGCATGACATATCGTTCACTGCTTGTTATCCCACGAAGTACCCAGGAGGCATTGGTTTCAGGCTGCACCTCTGAGCCGGAGACGTTCAGCCTTTTGGCTTCAAGCAGGGGTTCGCCAACTATGGCTTCGGTCCTCATGACCCGCCAAAGACCAATGTCTCCGCCAACGAATGTAAACAATCGCGTACTCATTTCAACCTTTCGTGTTGGAGTCTGACGAATGGAAGGGACTTCCCGGTCCCGAGCTGGCCGCGAAGCTGTGGCGACTGGCAACTGAGTGCCACGATGGGAGTGTCGAAGTCTCATCAACTCACTCGGAAGGGGAAGTTGCACACCGCGTCGGTCGTTCGTCGCAAGCGACGCCCGCCGCCGTGGACAAGCCTCCCACGAAAGACATGCTCTCGAAGATGCATCGATAGGTCAGACCGGCAGCCGGTGAACTCGACTAACCCTGCGTGGCGGCAATCGCGCCCAACCCCGTGGATGGAATGGAGCCCGACTGAGC
>Ga0163144_10013145_pt1 | contig 17311 bp, 11 predicted proteins | sample OliLak19BULKMAT1_FD_123175 | JGI IMG/M metagenome (GOLD analysis project Ga0163144, IMG submission 123175) | Freshwater microbial mat bacterial communities from Lake Vanda, McMurdo Dry Valleys, Antarctica - Oligotrophic Lake LV.19.BULKMAT1 | ecosystem: Environmental > Aquatic > Freshwater >... | reverse complement strand
TGATTCAGCAATTTAATCCCCTCGGCGAGGGGCCGCTGGAAGGCTTTGCGACCGCTGATGAGGCCCGTACCGCCGGCGCGCTTATTGATCACGGCGGTGCGGACGGCTTCGACGAAATCGCTCGCGCCTTTGGATTCGCCGCCGGAATTGATCAGGCCGATACGTCCCATGTAGCAATTGGCGACCTGCCAACGACACAGGTCGATGGGATTGTCGCTGGTCAACTTGTCGTACACGAGCGGACTGGTCTTGCCGAACTTGAGGGCGTTGTAGCCGCCGTTGTTCGTGGGTAACTTCTGTTTGATGATATCCGCCTGAATGGTGACGCCGAGATGATTGGCCTGACCGGTCAAGTCGGCGGCGGTATGGAAGTCGGTTTTGTCGGTCTTGAACGCATTGTTGCGCAGGTAACACCACAGAATGGTGGGCAGTCCGAGATCGTGGGCGTGGTCGAAGGCCTCGGCGATTTCGATGATCTCGCGGTGCGAATCGTCGCTGCCAAAGTAGATGGTGGCACCGACCGCGCAGGCGCCCATTTCGGCCGCGCGATCCACGGTGCCGAACAGAATCTGCTCGTGTGTATTAGGGTAGCTCAGCAGTTCGTTGTGGTTGATCTTGACGATGAAGGGGATCTTGTGCGCATACTTGCGGGCGACGGCGCCCAGCACGCCGAAGGTGGAGGCAACGCCGTTACAGCCGCCTTCGATCGCGAGTTTGACGATGTTCTCGGGGTCAAAGTAGAGCGGATTCGGCGCAAACGAAGCCGCCGCCGAATGTTCGATCCCCTGGTCAATCGGAAGGATGGAAAGGTAGCCGCTGCCTCCCAATCGGCCGGTGTTGTGCAACCGGGCGAGGTTGTTTAGGACGCGCTGATTGCGATCGCTCGAGGCGAAGACGCGGTCGATGAAATCGGGTCCGGGCGCGTGCAGGGATTGCTTTGGAATCCCCTTGCACTCGAATTTCAGGAGCGAGTCAACCTCGCTTCCCAACATTTCACGAATCCAACCGCTCATGATGCTCTCCTGCATGAAAGGAATGTAGGCGCTACCAGTAGCAAGCGCTTCATACCGGCGTTTATTGCGAAATCACGAATCTCAATCGGTAATATAGCCGCCGTCCGACCGCCCGGCGAGGCGGGTCCATGCCGGACAGGCGAATTTCGCCGCCGCGACGCCGGGCAGGGAGGTCTCAATCCGGCCGCATTTGAACAATCGGCCGCAGCATGGTCGATTCGATTTATACCCATTTATACACGGTTATATCCGAAATCGAGTATAAATGGGTATAAGTTGATATAATTGCACCATGGACCCAATCAAGAACCCTTTCTCTCCTGGCGCTGGTTCCCCGCCGCCCGAATTGGTGGGACGCGACCCTATTCTCGAGCAGGCCCGCGTCTTGTTGGGGCGAGTGAAACAAAAGAAACCCGAAAAGAGCATGCTGCTCACGGGGCTTCGCGGCGTCGGCAAGACTGTACTGCTTAACCAGATTGAACGAATGGCGAGAAGCGCCGGCTATTTGACGATTTCCATCGAGGCTCATGAAGAGAAATCGCTGAGCGCGCTGATCGTCCCACATTTGCGATCGCTGCTTTTCGAATTAAAGCGAATCGCAGGTGCGTTCGACAAATTCAAACGCGGCTTGGCCGTCCTGCGCGGCTTCATCGGGGCTTTCAAAGTGACGGTAAATGAAGTCTCGATCGGGTTGGACATTGAACCGGAGGAGGGAACGGCGGACAGCGGGGATCTTGAAGTCGACTTGGCCAACCTCCTTGTCGTCATCGCCGAAGCGGCGCAGGACCGAAAACGCGCCGTGGCCATCCTTATTGATGAAATTCAGTACTTCGACAAAAAAGAGTTGGGTGCGTTGATCATGGCAATGCACAAAATCCAGCAACTCCAACTTCCGCTCGTGCTCCTCGGCGCGGGCCTGCCTATCCTGCCGGGACTGGCCGGGGAATCCAAATCGTATGCCGAAAGGCTTTTCAGTTTTCCGGATATCGGCGCTCTTTCCGCGAAAGACGCCGCCAAAGCCCTGCAGGATCCTGCCAAGGCTGCCGGGGTTTCCTTTCAACCCGCGGCATTGGATGAAGTCTTTCGACTGACGAAAGGGTATCCGTACTTTGTTCAAGAATGGGGTTATCAAGCCTGGAATTTAGCCCCTTCCAGTCCGATCACAAAGCAAACCGTTGAAAATGCCACGAAGACAGTCATCCCAAGGCTGGACCAAAACTTTTTTCGCGTGCGCTTTGATCGCCTTACGCCAGGCGAAAAAAATTTCCTGCGTGCGATGGCATCACTTGGGCCGGGAGCGCAGCGCACCGGCGACATCGCGGAAAAGTTGGGAGTGAAAGTCACCAGCCTCGGCCCTATTCGGTCCAAGTTGATCAAGAAAGGAATGATCTATAGTCCCGCCCACGGCGATATGGCGTTCACCGTTCCGTTGTTCGACGAATTTATGATCCGAGCGATCCCAAAATTCAAAGGCTAGCTTCCTTCGCGGCCCCGATATTATCGACTCGCGAAGCGCAAGATCGGCTGATCGACCGCGAGACTATCGCCCGCTTTGGCCAGCATCTCCGCGACAACACAGTCGTTTTCCGCGACAAGGTTGTTCTGCATCTTCATGGCTTCGATGACCGCGAGTGTTTCCCCGGCCCGCACTTCCTGCCCGACCTTCACGGCGACATCCGCGAGCAGTCCGGGCATGGGAGACAGAAGAAACTGGGAAAGGTCCGCCGGAGGCTTGTCGGGCATTAGCGCCAACAACTCGGCGGTTCGGGCAGTCATCACCATGGCGTCGACCTGGCTGCCCCAATGGCAAACACGGTACTTCAGCCCGGTGCGCTCGATTTGAAGGCAAATCGGCTCTTCGTCCCAGGTGCCTTGCAACAACAGGTCGCTGAGCTTCCAGTTCGTGCGCAGGGCATAGGTCCGTCCCTCGTGGACGATATCCGCGCCTCCCGGCACAAGGTTGACGGCAAGCGTTAATTTGCTTCCCCGCATCTGCACTACCCATTCCGAACCCACCTGGCGCGCGTGGCCCGTCATCTGCCCGGTGATATGCACCGCGCGGTCGATGTAGCGTCGGCGCGCGTAGGCCGCTGCCGCCCCCAGCAACACGGGTTCTTCGTGCGCGAAGTCCGAAGGGTGGAAGCCCTTGGGGAACTCCTCGCTGATGAAACCAGTGTGGAAATCTCCCGCCGTGAAACGCGGGTGTTGGACGAGGGCCGCCTGGAAGGCAATGTTCGACGAGATGCCGCGAATCACGAACGCGTTTAGCGCGTCCCGCATCCGGGCAATGGCCTGATCGCGCGTCGCGCCGTGCGTGATCAGCTTGGCGATCATCGAGTCGTAGTGAATCGATATCTCGCCTCCCTCGTAAACGCCCGTATCCACGCGCACCGCGCCGTCGATTTCCTCCGGCGGCAGGTAGCGTATCAACCGACCCGTGGAAGGGAGGAAACCGCGGAAGGGATCCTCGGCGTTAATGCGGCATTCCAGCGCCCATCCGTCCCGGCGAACCTGATCCTGGGAAAACGGAAGCCTTTCGCCGGCGGCGACTCGAATCATCAACTCGACGAGGTCAAGGCCCGTGATCATCTCGGTAACGGGGTGCTCCACCTGCAGGCGCGTGTTCATCTCCAAGAAGTAAAAACGGCGATCCTTGCCGACCACGAATTCAACGGTGCCCGCGGACTGATAGCGAACGGCGCGGGCCAGCGCCACCGCCTGCTCGCCCATGGCCCGGCGGGTGGCCTCGTCGAGGAAGGGGGAGGGGGCCTCTTCGAGCACTTTCTGATGCCTACGCTGGATGGTGCATTCCCGTTCCCAGAGATAGACCATGTTGCCGTGCGCGTCGCCCAGAACCTGGATTTCAATGTGGCGAGGCTCAAGGACGTATTTCTCGATAAAGACCCGGTCGTCGCCGAAGGCGTTCCGCGCCTCCGCCTGACAGGAGGTAAAGCCATCGAGAACCTCCTGGTCCTTATAGGCGACGCGCAGGCCCTTTCCTCCGCCTCCCGCGGAGGCTTTGATCATCACCGGATAGCCGATTTCCCGAGCGATGCCGAGCGCGAGTTCGGGGGAATCAATAGGTTCGTCGTAACCGGGAATGGTGTTGACCCGCGCCTCCCGGGCGATTTTCTTGGAGGCAATCTTGTCGCCCATCGCGGCCACGGAGTAATGCTTGGGACCGATGAAAACGACTCCCGCTTCTTCCAGACGCTGCGCGAACACCGCGTTCTCGGAGAGGAAACCGTAGCCGGGATGGACGGCCTCGGCGCCGGTCCGCTTGCAGGCGTCGAAGATCTTGTCCATGTTCAGATACGATTCCCGCGCCGGCGGCGGACCAATACACAGCGCCTCGTCGGCCATCGCAACGTGCCGCGCGTCCTTGTCCGCCTCCGAGTAGACGGCGACGGTGCGGATGCCCATCTTGCGCGCCGTCTTGATGACCCGGCAGGCGATTTCGCCGCGGTTGGCAATCAGAATTTTCTGAAACATTTTCGTGTCGGTTGTCAGGTGTCAGAGCGGAATATTCCCATGCTTCCGCCAAGGATTCTCGATTTTCTTGTCCCGGAGCATGGCCAGGGAACGGCAGATGCGCTTGCGCGTTTCTTGGGGCAGGATCACGTCATCGATGAAACCGCGATGGCCGGCGATGAAAGGGTTGGCAAACTTGGCGCGGTACTCCTGCTCGCGGGCGGCGATCCGGGCCGGGTCGCCTTTCTCCTCGCGGAAAATGATCTCCACCGCGCCCTTGGGTCCCATGACCGCGATCTCCGCCGAAGGCCAGGCGAAGTTCACATCCCCGCGCAGATGCTTGGACGCCATGACGTCGTAGGCGCCGCCATAGGCCTTGCGGGTGATGACCGTCACCTTCGGCACCGTGCATTCGGCATAGGCGTATAGAAGTTTGGCGCCATGCTTGATGATGCCTCCAAACTCTTGCGACGTGCCGGGCAGAAATCCGGGCACGTCCACGAAGGTCACCACCGGGATGTTAAACGCGTCACAGAAACGCACGAACCGCGCCGCCTTGATGGCGCTCTTGATGTCCAGACAACCGGCCAGCACCATCGGCTGATTGGCGACGAAGCCGACAGCATGCCCGGCCATGCGGCCGAAGCCGATGACGATGTTCTTGGCGTGGTCAGGCATCAACTCGAAAAAGTCATACTCATCGACGACCTTAAGGAGCAACTCCTTGATGTCATAAGGTTTGTTCGGGCTGTCCGGCACCAAGGTATCGAGCGACAATTCCAAGCGGTCGCTCGGGTCGTCGGTCGGCACGACCGGCGGTTTCACCTGGTTGCTGGAGGGAAGGAAACCAAACAGGCGCCGGGTCATCAGGAGGGTTTCGACATCGTTCTCGAAAGCGAGGTCCGCCACTCCCGATCTGCTGGTGTGGGTGATCGCTCCGCCCAGTTCTTCGCTCGTCACCTCCTCGTGCGTAACCGTCTTCACGACTTCGGGACCCGTGACGAACATATAGGAGGAATCTTTCACCATCAAAATGAAGTCGGTCATGGCTGGTGAATAGACCGCTCCGCCGGCGCAAGGGCCCATTACCAGGGAAATTTGCGGGATGACTCCGGAAGCGAGGACATTGCGCTGGAACACGTCGGCGTAACCGCCGAGCGAGGCCACCCCTTCCTGGATGCGTGCCCCGCCCGAGTCGTTGATGCCGATGACCGGAGCGCCGACTTTCATGGCGTGGTCCATGATTTTGCAGATTTTTTCCGCATGGGCTTCCGAGAGCGAACCGCCAAAGACGGTGAAATCCTGGCTGAAGAGAAAAGTCAGCCGACCGTTGATGGTGCCATAACCTGTGACGACGCCGTCCCCAGGCACCGTCTGTCGTTCCATGCCGAAGTCGGTGCAGCGATGGCCCTTGAACATGTCCCATTCTTCGAAGGAGTCCGGGTCGAGCAAAAGGTCGATCCGCTCGCGGGCCGTGAGCTTTCCCTTGGCGTGCTGCGCGTCGATCCGCTTTTGGCCGCCGCCCAAGCGAGCGGCCGCGCGTTTTTTGTCGAGCTGGCGAAGGATGTCATGCATGGTTTGCCTCGGTGGCGGGCGAGCCAAGAGCGTGGGCGGCCGAAAGAGCCAATGCCTATTCCGGCCGTTTACTCGTTTCGCTCACCGACAAGGGAGAGCTGCTTGATCGCGTCCATAATCTGTCGGGCACAGGTCGGAATCGGCGTGCCTGGGCCGAAGATGCCGGCCACGCCCGCCCGCCGCAGGAAGTCGTAATCCTGCGCGGGGATCACGCCGCCGGCAAAGACAATGATGTCGTCGGCGTTCTGGTCTCTGAGCGCCTGAACGAGCGCGGGCACCAGGGTTTTGTGACCGGCTGCAAGCGTGGAAACTCCGATGGCGTGGCAGTCATTCTCGATCGCCTGGCGGGCTGCCTCCTGAGGGGTCTGAAATAGCGGGCCGATATCCACGTCGAAACCGAGATCGGCAAGCGCCGAGGCCACCACACGGGCGCCGCGGTCGTGGCCGTCCTGCCCCAGCTTGACGACCATTACACGCGGGCGCCGCCCTTCCGCGGCAGCGAACGCCTCGATTTCCAGTTTCATCTGCTGCCAGGCCTCGTCCTTCTCGAGTGCCTGGCCGTAAACTCCAGAGATCGTTTGGTTCGCGCCCTGGAACCGGCCCCAGATTTTCTCCAACGCAGCGGACACCTCCCCAACCGTGGCTCGAACACGCATGGCCTGGATCGCGAGTTCCAGCAGATTTCCTTGGCCGGTGCGCGCACACTCCGTCAACGCGTCGAGCGCTTTTTGCACCGCGACCGAATTTCGTGTCGCGCGGATGTGCTTCAAGCGAGCGAGCTGCGCTTCACGGACGGCGCTGTTGTCGATTTCGCGCACCTCGACGGATTGATCCTTCCCTCGGTTATCCCCCGCGGAAGCGGCGGCCGAGGGTGGAGGAGCCGAGCGATACTTATTCACTCCGACAATGACGTCCTTGCCGCTGTCGATCCGGGCCTGCTTCTTTGCGGCACATTCCTCAATTTTCATCTTGGCCCAACCCGACTCGACCGCCCGCGTCATTCCGCCCATGGTTTCGACCTCTTCCAAGATCGCGCCCGCCGCATCGGCCATTTCCTGCGTCAGTTTCTCCATCATGTAGGAGCCGCCCCACGGATCTATCACGTCGCAAATGTGAGTTTCCTCTTGCAGGATCAACTGCGTGTTGCGCGCGATGCGTGCCGCGAAATCTGAGGGCAGCGCGATCGCCTCGTCCAGCGAGTTGGTATGCAACGACTGCGTACCGCCGAACACCGCCGCCATTGCCTCGACGGTCGTGCGCACGACGTTGTTGTAGGGATCCTGTTCGGTGAGCGACCAACCGGACGTTTGGCAGTGCGTCCGCAGCATCATCGACTTCGGGTTGCGGGCTCCGAAACCTTTCATGATGCGCCACCACAACAGCCGGGCCGCGCGCAGCTTGGCGACCTCCAGGTAAAAGTTCATGCCGATGCCAAAGAAGAAGCTCAGTTGGCCGGCAAACTGGTCCACGTCCAACCCCCGGGCCAGCGCGGCCTTCACATACTCCTTGCCATCGCCCAGCGTGAGGGCCAACTCCAGCGTTTGCGTCGCGCCGGCTTCTTGCATGTGATAGCCGGATATTGAAATCGAGTTGAAACGCGGCATATTCCGGGCCGTGTACTCGATAATGTCGGCCACGATACGCATCGACGGCTCGGGAGGATAGATGTACGTGTTGCGGACCATGAACTCTTTAAGGATGTCGTTCTGGATGGTGCCGGAGAGCCGATCCAGAGCGACGCCTTGTTCCTCCGCGGCGACAATGTAACCGGCGAGAACAGGCAGCACGGCGCCGTTCATCGTCATCGATACCGAAGTCTTGTCGAGCGGAATGTCGTGGAACAGTATTTTCATGTCCTCGACGGAATCGACGGCCACGCCGGCTTTGCCGACGTCCCCAGTGACCCGCGGATGATCGGAGTCATAGCCGCGATGGGTTGCAAGATCGAAGGCGACGGAGATGCCCTGACCGCCCCCGGCGAGGGTGCGTTTGTAAAATGCGTTGGATTCCTCAGCCGTGGAGAAGCCGGCGTATTGCCGAATGGTCCAAGGCCGACCTGTGTACATGGTGGCCTGGGGGCCGCGGACGAACGGTTCAAAGCCGGGCAGCGTGTCGGTGCAGGGCAGGCCCTCGGAGTCTTTTTTCGTGTACAGGGACTGGACGACAAGACCCTCGGGAGTGACCCAGTTCATGGCCGCCGGATCGCCGCCCGGCGCGAACCTGGCCGCGGCTTTTCTCCAGGAATCGAGGTTGGAAGAATTCGAGAACGGCTCACTCATGGAGAAGCCTCCGCAATGCGTATCTTGGTAATGATTGGTTTGCCGCAACCGACCATGCTTTCGTCATACCACTTGTCGTTCTTCCAGGCCAGAGTTCGGTTTGCCGTTGGACTGTCGTGAAAAATGCGATAATCTCTAAGGGCCGGTGTGCGGAAAAGGATCAGTGGGACGTGTGAAGGCGTGGCAGTGCGGTCTGAAAACCGGTCCAAAACCTGCTTTTGGGTTTATGGCATTGCCCTTGCACTGTCCAAGCGATTGAAATTGCCTCCACCCCACCAAGGAGATGGTAACTATGCGCACGGCCACCAAGTCCGCACCGGGATCTGACCAAGAGGTTCCCATCGTCGGGCAGATGCCGGCCAATGACCACGTCCGCCAGTGGCTGTCCGAGTGTGTCAATCTGTGTCGACCGGAGCGCGTCCGTGTGCTGGACGGCAGCGAGGCGGAAAAAAAGGAATTGATTGCACAAGCGGTGGCCGAAGGCGTGCTCCTGAGCCTGAATCAGGACAAGTTGCCCGGCTGCTATCTGCATCGCAGCCATCAAAACGACGTCGCCCGAACCGAGCAGTGTACGTTCATCTGCACCACCAATGAAAACATGGCGGGGCCGACGAACAACTGGATGGCGCCTCCAGATGCTTACGAGAGGCTCAGCGCGCTTTTCGCCGAAAGCATGCGAGGCCGGACGCTCTATGTCGTACCTTTCGTCATGGGTCCCCCCGCATCGCCGCTGGCGCGAGTCGGCGTGGAGATTACCGACTCGATCTACGTTGCCATCAACATGGGCATCATGACGCGCATGGGCAACGTCGCCTGGGAACGCCTGGGCGACAGCCCGGAATTCACGCGTTGCTTCCACTCCGTCGGAGATCTCGATCCCGCGCGGCGTTATATCTGTCACTTCCCGGAGGACAACACCATCTGGAGCTTCGGTTCGGGCTACGGCGGCAATGCGTTGCTCGGTAAGAAATGCCTTGCCCTGCGTCTGGCCAGCTTTCAGGGATTTCAGCAAGGATGGATGGCCGAGCACATGATGCTCATGGGCGTAACCGATCCGCTCGGCGACAAGACCTACATCGCGGGCGCCTTCCCCTCCGCGTGCGGCAAGACCAACTTCGCCATGCTCATTCCGCCCGACAAATATTATCAGGAAGGTTGGAGAATCAATACGGTCGGCGACGACATCGTTTGGATGTACGTCAAGAAGGAAGACGGCCGCCTCTATGCCATCAACCCGGAAGCCGGCTACTTCGGCGTGGCGCCGGGGACGAATGAGAGCACCAACCCCAACGCGATGAGGACGATCTCGCACGATACGATCTTCACCAACGTCGCCCTATTGCCCGACGGCGGTGTGTGGTGGGAGGGGAAGACCGCTGAGCCGCCGGAAAAGTGCGTGGATTGGCGCGGCGAAGAGTGGACACCCGGCTGCGGCCGGCACGCCGCCCATCCCAACAGTCGCTTCACGGCGCCGATGGCGAATAATCCGGTCCTTGACCCGCATGTCCACGACCCGGAGGGGGTGCCGGTTTCGGGGATCATTTTCGGCGGCCGGCGCAGCAAATCGATTCCGCTCGTCTTTCAGGCGTTCAACTGGATCCACGGAACTTATCTCGGCGCGACGCTTGGTTCGGAGACGACCGCCGCCGCGACAGGCCAGGTCGGCGTGGTGCGCCGCGATCCCATGGCGATGCTGCCCTTCTGCGGGTACAACATCAACCTTTATTTCACGCACTGGATTCGCATGCGCAAACGCATGCAGGACTGCCCGCGCATATTCCATGTCAACTGGTTCCGAACCGACGACGACGGCAAATTTCTCTGGCCTGGCTACGGCGAGAACATGCGCGTCCTGGAATGGATCATCAACCGCTGTCGAGGCCGGGGCTATGCTGCCGAGACGATCTTGGGTTGGATGCCGCGGCCTGAGGACATTGATTTGGAGGGGTTAGATATCAGCCCGAAGCAATTCGCGGAGGTGCAGACGATGGATATCGATTCGATCAAACGGGAGGTGCTCACGCACGAGGAACTGTTCCTCAAACTGGCGGGGGAACTGCCCAAGGAACTCATCTTCCAACGGGAGTTGCTGATCACGCGACTATAGCGTGTGAAGGTCGCCAACGCGTTCACTTCGGAGAACCATCCTGACGCACGCCAAAGGCTTCCAGAATCCGCCGGGCGGCGGCCGAGGCGGAGGTCTTGCCCTCCAGCACTTCCCGCTCAAGGTCGTCTCGGATCGCGTTCACCGCCGGATAAGTGCGGACCGCACTGCGGAGTTGATCGTCGACGATGCCCCAGAGCCAACGGAGGTTTTGCCGGAGCCGCTTTTCGGCCAACTCCCCGTTCGACTGCAACCGATTGTGCCGGTGCTCGACGGCGTCCCAGACTGCATCCACTCCCCGCTCGTCTAGGGCACTGCACGTCAACACGGTCGGCATATCGTCGTGCCGGCCGGTGAGCGATTGTAGGGCCATTCGGTACTGTTGGGCGGCCAATTCCGCGGGGGCTTGGGTCGGTCCGTCGGCCTTGTTGACCGCGACCACGTCCACGAGTTCCAAAAGGCCGCGTTTGATCCCCTGCAACTCGTCGCCCGCGCCGGGCAGCATCAACGCCACAAAGCAGTCTGTCATATCCGCCACCGCCGTCTCGGACTGGCCGACGCCCACCGTCTCGATCAAGACGACTTGGTATCCCGCCGCCTCGCACAGCAACATGCTTTCCCGCGTTTTTCGGGCGACGCCGCCGAGAGTTCCGGCCGAAGGGGACGGGCGGATGTAGGCGTTCGGATTGGTGGACAAACGGGGCATCCGCGTCTTGTCGCCTAAAATGCTGCCGCCGTTTAGCGCGCTGGAGGGATCGACGGCTAAGACCGCAACCCGAAGTCCGCCGCGAGTCAGATATTGACCAAGGGCATCGATGAATGTGCTCTTGCCGACCCCAGGGACACCCGTAATGCCGACGCGGAGGGACTTGCCCGTGTGGGGCAGCAATCGGGTGACGAGGTTCTCGGCGAGCATTTGGTGATGGGGATTGCTGGATTCGATGAGCGTCAGAGCACGCGCCAAAACGGCCACGTCGGCGGACCGCACGCCGGCAAAATACTCGTCCTCCGTCAATTCGCGGCGGCGTTTTCTTGACAAGGGGAGCGTCTCGGAGGAAAGGGGTTCGGCTTGACCGTGGTTTAGGAACAAGCGACGGATTTGCAAGACGGACCGACACTCACGCTTCCGACTCGCGACGTGGATCGGCAGGCGGTTCGCACAATTCGGTCAACACGCCAAAAGTGCTCTTGGGATGGATAAACGCGATTTGCATGTGATGGGCGCCCGGGCGAGGCACGTCGTCGATCATCCGCAATCCCGATTGCTTGAGTTCGGCGATGCGATCCTCAATGCCCGCGACCGTATAGGCAATGTGGTGCAGTCCCTCTCCGCGCTTGTCCAGAAATGTCGCGACGGTGCTTGCCGGGTCGGTCGGTTCCAGCAATTCGAGCCGGACCTCGCCGATGCGAAAAAACGCAACCCGGACCTTCTGGCTGGGAACTTCTTCGATGCCCTCGAACTCCGCACCGAGGGTGCCTTCGTAAAACGCCCGCTGAGAGTCGATCGAGCGAACCGCAATGCCAATGTGGTTGACAGCCTTAACGGGAATCATCTGCGACATGGGAGATTCCTACTTGCGGAGTTCTTTACGAGCTGGATGCGTCCGCGACGGTCCAATCTGAAACGAAACTATTAACCATGATATTGACCGTTGCAATGTGCCCTCGCTCCGTTTAGCTTAAGGCTCATGAAAAACTTTTGCCCACTCCGACGTTGCGGCGCCATTCTCATTGTGACCATGAGTTGGCTCGCCTTCGCTTCCACTGGTCGGGCCGACAATTGGCCTCGATGGCGCGGCCCCGAAGGCACGGGCCACTCGACCGAAAAGGGATTGCCCAGCCAATGGGATGAAAAGGGCCTCCTTTGGAAAAGCCCGCTCAAGGGCGAAGGCCAGTCCTCGCCGATCATTTGGGGGGATCGCATCTTTCTGACCTCGGCGCTGGACAAGGGCGGACAGCGGCTGGTTTTCTGCGTGGACCGCAACTCGGGCAAAATCCTCTGGGAACACGTCGCCTGGAAAGGGAAAGCCGAACCGACCCACGCCATGAATGGCTGGGCCTCGGCAACATGCGTGACCGACGGCGCCCATGTCTACGCCTCGTTCGGCAAGGCTGGGTTGCATTGCTACACGGTTGAAGGCAAGCATGTCTGGTCCAAGCAACTTGGGGAATTCCGCAGCAAGACCAAGCGCGGCACGGCAGCCAGTCCGATCCTCGTCGGCGATCTGGTCATCCTCAATGGCGACAGCGAATCGGATCATGTGCTCTTTGGGATCGATAAGCACACTGGCACTATCGTCTGGAAGACCGACCGACCCGCGCGGGAAGGATACAGCACGCCCATTCTTATCAGCGTGAATGGCCGGCAGGAGGTGGTGCTCAACGGCGATCCCAACCTCGCGGCCTACGATCCCTCAAGCGGCAAACTGCTTTGGTCGTGCAAGAATTACGCCGCGCGCGGCGAACCGACGCCGACATTCGCGGACGGTCTGCTTTACGTCATCAACGGTCAGCCGGGGGATGTCTACGCCCTAAAGCCCGGAGGCAGCGGGGACGTGAAGTCGTCGCACTTGGTTTGGCACACGCCGCGCCGCTTTGGCAGGGATCAGGCGTCTCCCATCGTCGTCGGCGGCTATCTGCTTGTCACGAACATGGACGGGCTGCTCGTTTGCTATGACGCGAAAGCGGGAAAAGAGTTGTGGAAGGAACGAATCATCACGGAAGGCCGCATCACGGCCGCTCCCTTCGCCGCGGAGGGCCGAGCCTATTTCCTCAGTGAAGCGGGCCAAGTCGTCGTCGTGGCGCCAGGGCCCGAGTTCAAGATCGTCGCTCGCAATTCCATCGGAGCGCCTGCGAAAGAAATCTTCCGAGCATCGCCGACGCCCTGCGAGGGTCGTATCTACTTGCGGTCGGATCGGACGCTCTATTGCATTGGCACGGGGAAAGCAGCACCGTGACATCCCGATGGAGAGAGCGTACGCGCTCTCCATCGGACATCGAAGCCCTGATGAACCGGAGCGTGGAAAGCACTTTACGGCTCGGACTTCATTTCTTTTCCGCCTGGATCAAGACGCAATGTCGGACTCTACGCGCACGGGCCGATTCGATGCCGCGGAACGATAGACCGCCTCCTGCACCGCGACGGTCTTGAGGTACTCGTCCGCGCCGGTCTCGAACAAACCGCCGGCCGTCAGTTGCTCGACAAAATGGCGCTGCGTCGTGTAGACGCAATCGCCCGCGAAGCCAAGCCGCGCGGGATGATACACATGTTCGCGCGCCGGTTGTCCGAGCGGTTGGATCGAAATGCGGCCGTCGTCGGTCAGACGCAGGCTGCCTCCATCGCCCTCCACCAGGAACTCGCCGAAGGTGTAACGTGGGTCGGCCGCGCCGCTCTCGTTATAGCGGTTGGCGTCCCAAACCCCGACGGCGCCGCCGGTGAAGCGAAACGTGAGCAATGCCGCATCTTCGCCGCGGATGACGGGATTGAGCCGCCGCAGCAATGCGTAAACTTCTTCGATTTCGCCTGCTAGATAGCGGAAGGTGTCAATAAAATGTATGCCCGTTTCCAGCACCAAAAACCGTTCCATGTCGCGGAAATAAGGCTGACGGGCGCGATAGGCGTCGGCGCCCCAGCCGTCGCCGGGACGCGCGCGAAAATACAGACTGTGCAGGCGCGTACCGATGGCGCCCGCTGCGAGCAGTCGCTTGATCTCGCGGTGCCACGGTTGAAAGCGAAAGTTATCATGAATCATGAGTGGGACAGCCGCGTTACGAGCGACGGCCGCGATCGCCCGCGCGCTCGCTTCGTCGGGCCCCAGCGGCTTCTGACAGATGATCGCCAGCCCACGCCGCGCGGCCCGCTCCACCAGTTCCAAATGACTGTCCGGGCGCGTAATGATATCCACGAAATCCAAGTCGGGCGTATCCAGCGCCTGTTGCACATCGGTAAACGTGCGAGCGATGCCAAATTCGCGCGCGCGACCTTCGGCCCGATCGGCGTCCGCGTCGCAGACGGCGACGATTTCGACCTCGGGAATGCGCCGCCAGGCATCCAGATGGAATTGGCTGAAGTAACCGGCGCCGATGCACAGGCCGCGCAGGGGTTTCATGTCGCGCTGCCTTTGCGACGTGGATTAAATAAAGCGGAGAGGGAGGGATTCGGATCCCCCACTTTTCGTAACTTGTTTGTCGGCAAGCGATTTAGACATAACATCTTTTTAGGTCTTAGTTTGCGATTGTCCAGTTGTTCTCATCTAGCAGTGGTTATTCCTGGTTGTGGAGGCGGTGAACCGGGACAAAACCGGGACAAGTGGCATGGCAGCCATTGCCCAGGAGAAGCGGAAGGTTCTCGCGAGTCTAGTTGGCAGCAGCGTATCACATTATACGCGGAAGAGCGGCGGCGGAGACGGCTGACGCGCCAAAGCAATAGACTCGACCCACGCCTAAAACCGCGAGACGGTCGCAATCTCCGGGTACTCGTGGTTTGCCGCATCAGTACTGTCAATCAAGACGAACGGAGTCTAGCGGACCAGGAAGCGCTATATCGCAATTGGCTAGCGGCTAACTATGACAATGCCTTTGAAGTGACCGTCCTGGCAAGCCAGGGCAGCGGGGAGTGTCTGGAACGCGCCGACTATTTGCAATCAATTGCACTTGTTGAGGACGGCACGATCGACCTGGTCCTGACCGAAGATATTGGGCGGATCTGCCGCCGTGTCCACGCGCACATTTTCGCCGAACTCTGTGAAGACAAAGAAACCCGCCTGATCGCCATAAATGACTCCGTGGATACGGGGCGAGACGATTGGCGTCTCAACTCCTTCTTTGCGGTGATGCGACACGAAAGCTATAATCGCGACACCGCCGCGCGTATTCGCCGTAGCCAGCGCAACCGTTTCCAGCAAGGAGGGGTAATTCAGTTCATCATCTACGGGTACGTGAAGCCTCCGGGCGCCAAACACGAGACGGACCTTTTGAAGGATCCAGGTGCAGCCTCAATCTACCAGGAGTGGTTTCGCCGCCTGGAACAGGGCGCCACCTTTGCGGAGATCGCAGACTGGCTCAATCGGCAAGGCATTCCGTTAGGGCCACTGAGCAGGACGAAACACTGGACCGCGTCTATGGTTTCGCGGATCACCCGAAATCCGATCTTGAAGGGCGTGCGGGTTCGCAATCGAAAGGTGAACCGACGCATCAACAGCACCGGACGTCGTCGGGCGGTTGCTGCCGCGGCGGAGGATCTGCTAGAGCGATATTGTCCGCACTTGGCTTTCTTCAACGCGGAATACTTTGACCGGATCGTTCGTCTTGTCGTTGCTCGCAATGCACGCTGCAGTCGCAGGCGAAATGGCGCCGATGACCCGCGGCGGGGCGTTCCTAGAAAACGTACCATTTGGCCGGGCCAGCATATGCGCTGCGGAATTTGCAACCGCTTTCTGTACTGGGCTGGCTCGAACGAACATAAGATCTTGAAATGTTCCGGCAGCCGCGAATACTTGTGTTGGAACGCCGTCGAGGTGAACGGTCCGTTGGTGGCCCGCAAGTTGTCGCAGGCAATCCTAGAAGAGATCATGCGGCTTCCCGGCTTCGATGATGCGTTTTCGCAAAAGATCCATGCCGCGTGGCAGGAAGCCCATTCCCAGTGCGATCAGCAAAGAATGGAATTGCGGTCCCGTATGGAGAGCGTTGACCGTCAGATCGGCAAAATCACGGTCGCCATTGCGGAATTGGGTTTGAGCGTAGCTCTCCGTGAGAAGTTGAAGGAATTGGAAACCGAACGAGTGCGTTTTGGGGATAAGATGGATGAAATCAAAGAGCAAACTCCAGTTCAACCGATCCTCCCCTCATTGGACGCAGTGAAATCCGTGGCGACGGAAATCTTCGCGAACTTCGCCACCGACCAACCGGAGATCGCTCGCATCATGCAACGACTGATTCCCAACCTAACGGTGTATCCTTATCAACTGTGCGACGGTGGAAATGTCGTGTTGCGCGCTCACTTCGTGTTGCACCTGAGCGCTCTTTGCGGTCCGCCTGCCGGGCCTGACCTGGAAATATTACGTAGACCAATGACCGTCGATCTCTTCGATCCACCACAACGAGAGCGATTTCGCACACAAGTCGTCGCCATGCGTGCCGCGAAATTGAAGGAACGGGAGATTGCGTCACGGTTGGGCGTCACTCAGCCCGCGGTGCAGTATGCCGCTGCTCTGCAACGGCGGATGGATGCGCTAGGATTGACCGACCCTTATGTCCGCTTGACGGAACCGTCGACAACCGGTCACGTTCGTCGCCACAATCATCCCCGCTATCGTTTTGATCCGCTGGACCCAGACTCCGTCGGCTAACGAGATTTGATGTCTTCGTTCCGAAAAAAACCTCGTGACAATCGCGAGGTTTTTTTGTCGCTTTTGTTCCCAACACAAAGAGGTTTTCTGATGAGCGAACGCGTTGAGACTGATCCGAAAACGGTGCGCCGGGACCTCGACTTGTTACTTTCGTTACTTGCGCATGAACTGGTTGCTGCCTTGAAAAAAGAAAGCAAAGAAAAGCCGGAGTTTGCGCAACTCTCCAGAGAATTCCACAAAAAGGAGAACACGCCCCGGAAAGGAAGATGACCCCGGGTCCGGCTTGCTTAATCCGGCGTCGAAACCTGGCAAAATAATTCACATAGCCAATTACATCGATAACCACCCAACAGGCGTTTTTTTTGCCTGGTAGGGTTTTCCTTCTTGGAGGCAAAGCCATGTCGCATATCGTCACCTTCCACTCGCAGATCAAGGATCCTGTCGCAGTCGAAGCCGCGGGCCGCCGGCTTGGGATCGCTCAGCCGACGCACCGTCGGGCGGCCAGGACAGGATTGCCTGAAT
>Ga0163144_10013143_pt1 | contig 17312 bp, 17 predicted proteins | sample OliLak19BULKMAT1_FD_123175 | JGI IMG/M metagenome (GOLD analysis project Ga0163144, IMG submission 123175) | Freshwater microbial mat bacterial communities from Lake Vanda, McMurdo Dry Valleys, Antarctica - Oligotrophic Lake LV.19.BULKMAT1 | ecosystem: Environmental > Aquatic > Freshwater >... | reverse complement strand
TCTCACCGCAACGCTCGAGGCGATAGCTCAGGGTCACCCGATGAAACGCCTCGATGAACTCCTGCCCGGACCGTTCGCCAGGAAGTCAATACACTGAGCATGTGATGCGCTCGCAGCGCTTACGCTACACCCAGCCCATCAGCGATAGAATCGAGGGCTATGCCCAGGGAGATGTCTTCTTTCGCTCCAAAGTCTTTACTGACCAGAATCTTGATCCCTTGGAAGTCCAGGACGCTCACTCGAAGTTCAATCTCCGGGTCGGCGTCGGCGCGCCAGACGGAAACTGGGCTCTCGAAGTGTGGGGCAGGAACCTGACGGACGAGATAACTTTCGGGCGCGGCGGCGCGCCGCTCTACGGCGCCGTCACAGGTCTTCTGCCCTTCGCAGGTGCGCCGTCATTCCCGACGGGTGCCGATACTCGCATCAAGTTCACCGGCGAGCCGAGGACCTATGGTGTGACACTGATCAAAAGGTTCTGACACAGGGCTGACCTGGTAAGTGAGAAGAACGGTCAGGCTCATCCATGAGCCTGACCGACCTCGTTTGCTCAGGGCGTGAACGCGGGAAGCAGGAAAGGACGATACGACTTGAACGGATTCAGGATGAAAATGCCCCGGGGCCGACAAATCTGGGCAGCCTTTCTTTTTATGGCCGTTTCGGCATGCGCGGTGACGGCCCCTGCCCCGCGGCCGCCCCCTGCCGATGGCCTCACCCGGAGTGAAGGATCAGGTGACATGTCCCATTCCCGACTAGATCAGTTGGCCTCGTCTTTTGCAGACCGGGTCAACTCCGGTGAGACCGCCGGTCACGTCATGATTGTCTCGCGCCATGGCAAAATCGTCTTCGAGAACGCTTATGGCGTTCGCGATCTCCAAACCGGTGAAGCCATGCACATCAATACCAAGTTTCGTATCGCGAGCATGACAAAGCCGGTGACTGCGGTGGCTGTGCTATCGCTGCTCGAGCAGGGCAAGCTCGCGCTCAGTGATCCCGTCAAAAACTACATCCCGGAAATTGCGCAGATGCAGGTGCGCAATCCGGACGGATCAAGATCTCCGGCTAAACGGGATATGACGATCCGAGATCTCTTCACGCACACGTCCGGGATCGGCTACCGTTTCGATCCGGTCTCAGAGCTTGGAAAAGCCTACATCGAGGCGGCGCCATATGAGAAGGCGGACAGTCTGGAGGAAGCGGTCAGGATTATAGCAGCACAGGATCTCTATTTCACTCCGGGTGAGAAGTTTTTGTATAGCTATTCGACCGACATTCTCGGGCGAATTGTGGAAGTCGTGTCTGGCGAGAATTTCGCAGACTATGCCGAACGCGTTATCTTCAAGCAGCTCGGTATGCAGGATACCAGTTTCACGATTTCGGAAGCTGACAAGGACCGGCTCGCAAGCGTCTACACAAAGGCGCCGGATCAATCTCTCACACCTGTACCGGGCGACCTTTTCGGAAATCCTTTCGACCCGAAAACATGGCCGTCCGGCGGCGCGGGTCTGATCTCTACGGCGCCCGACTACATCCGCTTCGCGATGATGCTGGTCAATCAAGGAAGCCTCGACGGCGTCCAGATACTTTCACCGGCGTCGGTGGAACTCATGGGAAGTGATCACCTGCCGAGAGCCGTCCAGGAACAGCTCGAAATGAGCCCGCTTGCTGGAGTCGGCATGGGGCTCGGCGTCGCGGTGACCAAAGATGCGGCCAGAACCGGGCGCCTCGGCGCCTCCGGCGACATGGCTTGGGGCGGGCACTACGACACCCAGTTCTTTGTCAGCCCCCGATATGGAATTGCAGCCGTTATCATGACCCAGCTTCAGCCACATCCCGAGGCGCCGTCGACAGATACGATGGCCCTTTTCAAAACTCAGGTTCTTGCATCGGTAAAGAATTGAACCAACATCCGAAAGCAGCAGACAAGTGCCGGGTCGGAATCCTCGGCGCCGGCGACATCGCGGGTCGATACATTGACGGGCTGAGGCTTCACGAGGATTTCGAGATAGTCGCCATTGCAAGCAGGACTGTCGAAAGTGCTGCAGAGATCGCGCTCCAGAAGGGTCTTCGTGCCACAAGTACAGATAATCTGCTGGCGGACGATGATATCGATCTCATTCTGAATCTTACTCCCCCTGCCTTTCACTTCAACCTGACCCAATCCGCCCTTCAGAAGGGCAAACACGTCTATTCAGAAAAGCCGCTGGCCACGAGTCTCACGGAAGCTGATTCGCTGATTGCTCTGGCAGATCAGTGCGGATTGATGCTCGCCTGCGCCCCGGCAACGTTTATGGGCCCTGTCTGGAAAGTGGCACGCTCACTCATCCGCCGAGGCGCGCTCGGCAGGATCGTCGGGGCGACGGGTACGCTCGTTTATCCTGGCCCGAATCTGTTTCATCACAATCCGGAGCATCTCTTTTCAGAATTTGGAGGCCCGGTCTTTGATATGGGGGTTTACCATATCAGCGTCCTTGTCTCCCTCCTCGGCGGAGTAGACAAAGTGCAGGCAATGAAATCGGCTGGGCAGGATCAACGGTCAATCCTCGCCGGGCCTCGCACAGGACAAACATTTCCAGTGACCGTACCAACGCATGTCGCCTGCGCTCTCAGCTTTGCAAGCGGCGCTGTCGCCACCCTCACTCTCAGTTTCGAGGGCTTCGGCAGCAGGGCGCCCGGTCTGGAAATAATCGGTGATCGGGGTGCGATCTGTCTGCCCCAGGCGGGGCAGTTCGAAGGAGAAATCCTGATCTCCTCTGAGCTCTTCAAATGGACGGTCATCGAGCAAATTGCAGAAACATGGTCAGAGCGCGACTGGGTGACTGGTCCGGTAGAGGCATGGCGCAGCTTCCTCACTGGTCGGCAGGTGGGCCCCAGCGCCGAGCGCGCGCGTCACACGTTGGACGTCCTGCTTGCGATCGAGGCAGCGGCAAGAACCGGCCTGTCCCAGACGGTCACGTCCGGCCAGTTAATCGACCTTGAGAACGAACAGCTTTCGTGACCGCGACAACTAAACTGTATATAACGCCATCAAATGCCGAAGGAACGTCCATGACCCAATCGTCTCACACACAAAAATCGCAGGTAAAACCGGCGAGCGCAGACGAAATCGTGCCGAAAGCTGAGCAGTCACGCCGGACCCGCAAGCTGATCATCGAAACAGGGATAAACTGCATCGCGAGATACGGATACGCACAGGCCAGCCTGCAGCTGATATCCAAGGAAGCCAATATCTCGCGGGGGCCGCTCCACTATCATTTCAAAGACAAGAATGACCTGATGGGGTCGATTGCCAAGGCTTTGCCGAAGAAGGTTTCTGCGTCCACACTTGCGCGGTTTGCTCACGCCAAAACTCTTCGCGACCGCGTTGAGGTTTTGATCGATGTCGCTCTTGAGCAGCATCTAGGTGATCATCACTTCGTGGCAATTGAACTGCTGACGGCTGCACGTCACGATCCGGAACTTGCGAAATCTGTACTGCCTCACTTTTTTGAAGGCGAGAAGTTCATTGATCTCTGGTGGAACGATTACGGGACCGAACTTGCCTGGCCAGAGCACAAGATGCGCGCTTTCAGGACAGTGTTCGTTGCATCGCTTCGGGGACTCGCCATCGATTATTCGGTGACGCTTGATGAGCAGCATTACCGCCGCGCTGCGTCTTTGTTGAAGGACATGCTGCTGAGCTACGCATGTGGTCCAAAACCCCCGGGCCGGAAGAAATCTGAACCGTGACTTCAGCAGGGTAAGTTGTTGCGCCCCCTCCGAAGACAAAGGTCAGAGGTTCGAAGCCTCTTGCGTGCGCCGTTAAAATCAAGGGCTTAAGAAGAGCGCCCGATTTTTCCGAAAATACTTGGAAGCACGGACTTCAAAGCCAGACTTCTGCGTCTTTTACTGCTATGGCGGGCGGCCGTTCCGAAACTTCCTCCCCTTCCAGCGAGCAGGCATTCCTTCCGGTTTTCCTAGCGAAGTCTTTCTACTCCAACGCCGCCCTCGAAGAGCCCTGTCATACCGATCTGCATTCAAGCGCCGTCCGCTGAGCGACTGCAATGTGGCCGAGGGCAGACAGTGCGGTGTTCTGCCATCAGGCAAGTTATCGCCGAACTCGGTCTTTCGGCGCGTGCCTATACTTGCAGTAGAGCCGCTGCTAGCAATTGAAATTCAATCGACAATCATGATTATCGATTTGCCAGGTTCGGAGTGTCACCTGATGAACAAGAAAGTGATCGCCATTTTATGTGGACTGGTTGCAATCACTTTCGGCTGCTTAGTGGTTTTCAATATCATCTGACCTTAGTCCAGACAAAGCGCGGTAGTCCCAATCTTGAGAAGAGACCTATCGTCCGCATAGGGCCAAGTCGGCTCTGATAGTCATCGGAGGCGAGCGGCAGGGTGAACCCAGTCGTGTCACTGGGCTAGCAGGTTCACTTCAACCACATTAATAGCCGCAGGAGTTGAAGTAGTTGGCAAATTCGTTGGGCTGGACTTGGTACACTTGTCCCTGACACACATGGCTTTGGGACTTGCCTTCTCCTAAACAGTCTCAACGGAGCCATCTTTTAACGTGATACGCCGGGTGCAGCGCGCGGCGACATGCTCGTCGTGTGTGCAGATGAGGAACGTAGCTTTGTCCTCCCGGTTTACTTCGCGCATCAAGTCGAGGACTTGCTCGGCCGCAACCCGGTCGAGGCTTCCGGTCGGTTCGTCGGCAAGTATCAGTTCGGGTTTGTTCATCAGGGCACGCGCAATGGCGACGCGCTGCTTCTGCCCCCCGGAAAGTCGGGTTGCGGGAAAGTCCAACCGGTCAGCAAGACCAACCCGCGCGAGGAGGTCACGTGCGCGCCTGCGCATGACGGGACTTATTCCGCCCGCAGGTGCGGCTGCCGGGAAGGCTACGTTTTCGGTGGCTGTGAAATCGGGCAGCAGGTGATGGAACTGAAAAATGAAGCCGAGCCGCTGATTACGGAACTCGGCACGCTTTACATCCGACAATCCGTCGACTCTTTCGCCGCCGATCGTGATAGTTCCCGCAGTAGGCTTGAGTAGAAGGCCGACGATGGACAGAAGCGTCGATTTTCCGGATCCCGAGGCGCCAAGCAGGGCTGCCAGCTCACCCGGCTCCAAGGTGAGATCGACACCTTTCAGCACTTCTGTGAGTTCGTCACCGTTGCGAAACGTCATCCCAATCCTACGCGCATCAAGAAGCGCACTCATTGCTGGATTGCCTCAAGGGGATCTAGTCGTGCAGCCGTCCCGGCTGGGATGACCGACGCCAGGACGGCGCCGATCGTCGTGAGCACGAAGACGGCGATATATCCGCCTTCACGAGGTGCAATGGGAAGCACCATCGTTCCATCCGGTTTGGTCAGCGTCTCCAGCCAGGAGCAGAGGGTAAATCCGCTGACGCAGCCTAAGCCGGCGCCAACCATGCCGATCAACAAACCCTGGACGACGAAGACGGCAGCGATGAAAGAGCTTGAAACGCCAAAGGCGCGCATGATCCCGATCTCCCCGCGCCGACGATTGGCAGACAGGCTAAGGGCGCTCGCGATGCCGATCAGAACCGATATCAGCGAGAAGGCCTGAATTAGCGTGCCGGTCTGCGACTGTGCAACGAGTGCGCCCTCAAGACTTGCGTTTTTCTCCTGCCAAGATGTTGCGCGTAGACCCGTTGCCTCATGCAGGAAGGTCGCGATTTCCCGTGCGCCGTCAGGATCGTAGAGCTTGATTTCGATGTTAGTGATCCCTTCTGGCAGCAGAAACAGAGGGCGAGCTGTCTGGATGGATAGATAGGCAACCCGCTCATCAAGGCTTTGCAGACCTGTCTGGAAAACACCCCGGACGATCAAGAGCCTATCGATGCCGCGATCTGTCCTCAGGAGAACAGGCTGACCCGATGAAAGGCCGAGGTTTTCCGCCAGCCTGGAACCAATCAGAATGCCATCTGCGCCGAGGCTAGCATCACCGCTGATGATCTCGGTGCTGATCGATGAAATTGCGTCAATATGGGCCGGATCGAGCGCAGTGACGGCAACTGGCGAAATGGATTCGCCCTTAACAAGGAATGCACTTCCAGAAATCTGTGGACTGATGGCCGAGACCGAAGGAATGCTGCGCAAAAGGGAAACCGTCGAATTCCAGGCGCGGATCTGCCGGCGCTGAAATGTCGAGATGATCGCGACCGACTCCAACTCGGCATCAGGACTCGGCAGAACGCGTGCAATCCGGGTTTCGGGCTCGAGGGAAATGTGGGCACTATTCGCCGTCACATCATCGGTCAGACGGATTGCCAGTCCCCCAATCAGGGCCGTGATGAAAACAAAAGCCATGACCCCAAGCGTGACGCCCGATATCAGGAGTGCCGTCTGGGCAGGATTGGAGAACAGGTAGCGGCGGGCAACCGTGAAGGCGAACATGGGTTCAAGGTCCCTGCGTCGAAGCGGGAGGCAACAAGCGCTCACGCACCCGGGCAGATGGGCTGGTTTCGGTTGGAGCGAGTACCACTCGGTCTCCGCCTGTCAGGCCGCTTTCGACGATCGCATTCAGCGACGGCCAATCCGCAATCTGAACAGCACGGATCTGAACGCGTCCCTCCTGGTCGACCACGTAGACCCTCGGCTGCGTCGCCGCATCGAGGACTGCCTGGCGCGGCACCGAGATTCCGGCCTCAAGGACTTCGACGACGATAGTGATATCCACTGAACGGCCCAGGGGGATGTCCATGACCTCATTGGGGACGAACTTGACGAGACGTCCGCCCGTTGCCGCATCCACCCGGGGAGAAACTTCGAGGAGCCGCGCCTGGAAGACCCGGTCTGAGCCCGACAGGGCGGCGCGGGCGGACATGCCGGGTTGCAAGACATCAGCATAGGCTTCATCGACATCGGCCTGAAGTTCAATGCGCCCTAGCGAACCCAACTGGAAGAGAGTCGTCTCCGCGGAAATGACTTGTCCATTGTCAATCGGTCGTACAAGGACGATCCCCGCCATTGGCGCCCGAATAGTGAACTCATTGTTCCGGGCGGATATGGCCGCCCTTTCGGCCGTCGCTGCCTCCAGCGCCGCCTCGGCCACTTGAAGAACGGCGCGTGCCTCATCAAGTGCCGCTTGCGAGGCAACCCCTCGATCCGCGAGCGTACGGGTTCTGTTGAAAACCAGCTTCGCCCGACTGACTTCGGCGCTCGCCGCACGTTCGCGCGCGATGAAGGCTTCTGCCTCGGCCCGCTCTGCCGTGGAGCGGATGGTCGCGAGCGCATCGCCTGCTTCTACGTGGTCTCCATCGTCGCGGAATACGCCGACAACTTGTCCGGAGTTTGGTGACCTCACATCTAAAAGATTCTCAGGGCGGACGCGCCCCACCACAGAAAGTGTTTTCTCAAGGAGGCGGGTCTCCAACAACAGCACGGACACTTCTGGAGGTCGCAGGAACCACCAGGCCACCAATCCGGCGAATGCCGCGCCAAGGACGGCTCCCGACAGCAGGAGTTGCCGTCGCTTCTGCGCCTCGCGTGTACCTTTCGCCGGTTCAATAGGGCCGGAGACAGACCGCGCTATCGGCTTGTCGGAGTTGGCTTCGTCCGTCATCGGAGGCGACTTGCAGAACGCTGGCGCATTTGGACGTGGGCTCTTAGGTAAAGTTCGGCGTAGCGAACGCTGCGCCCAGCGCGGCGGCGCTGCACTTGAGTTTTAACACTCATTCTCCAATCCAATAGGTCTCTTCGCTTGGTGCGCGAGCCGAAGTCCGGTGTCGCTGTCCGCCCGGCTCCCGTGAATCCGGCAGGCGAGAACTCTCTCAAGGCGAACTGCGCAGGCTTCTTCAGCGGGGACATTAAACAGAATCAGACCCACACGATATAACGCCAGTTTCAGCGCCAAATGACCTCATCCATGAGTTTTCAGATGCAGTTTAATTGCGTTGCGACCGGCCGGAGAGGGCCACGATAGCTCGGATCGTCTTCGCCGGTGACTGGCAAAGTCACCCCAGTCCGGTCATCGGGATACTTGGACGAGACCGGGCTGCAGCTCGCCGACAGCCGTCATTGAACAACGCTCGACCCGATCTTCACAATAATTGGTTGCACTCGCGTGCAGTGACATGTAGAACGATTTCGCTGCGTTCGAGCGCAGTGAAATTATGCCTGCAGGGAGGCCGCCTCATGTCCACTACAATCCACGCCGACGAAACCGGAGAAAGCCACTACGTGCTCGGCGAGACGCTGCGCCCCATGCTGACAAACGCGATGGGCTCGGCGATTGAAATCTTCGATACAAAAGGTTCGGCCGGTGGCGGACCGCCGGCGCACAAGCACAAGTGGGAAGAGATTTACGTGGTGCTCTCGGGCGAAATGGATGTCGTCGTCGATGGCAAGACCACACGACTGGGGCCTGGCGGGTTCGCGCACGTGCCTGCTGATACACCGCACGCGTACACGACTCTCTGCGACACCCACTTCTTAACGATCGTGAGCAAGGGCAACGCCGCGAAATTCTTCAAACAGGTGGCAACCGAAGTCGAGATGAATCCGCCCGACATTGCAGGAGTCCTTCGCGTCGGCGCCAGCCACGGCATCACTTTCCTGACATGAGGGAAGAGCGACGGTATGTGAGCCCTAAGCGCGAGGCGCAGGCGCTGGCCACCCGCACGGCCATCCTCGAAGCGTTTGCCGAGCAGCTCTCCGAGCCTGGGCGAGACAAGGTCTCGCCCAGCGAGGCTGCGCTGCGCGCGGGCGTGTCGCTGCGTACGGTCCATTTCCATTTTCCGAACGAGGCGAGCCAAATCGCAGCCCTCGGACAATGGTTCGATTCTGTCCTCTACCCCGAGGGCGTAGTGCTGGTCTCCGGGCCAGATGATCTTCCGCGTTATTTTCGCGACATCCACAGAATGGCGCTCCGCCATCCGGTCAGCCGCGCGCTAGCATCGGACAAGGGCGTCTGGAGAGAGATGCGCGCCATCCGCCGCGCCACACGCCTCGACGCCATCCGTCGGGCAGTGAAGGCGATTGGGGCGCCGCCCCGTGCTACCGCAGAGGCAACAGCGATGCTTTTGAGCCTATCAGGTGCGGATGCGTCGTGGCCACTGCACGATCACGGATTGCCGCTTGACCGCATTCCCGACGTCATCGCCAACACCGTCGAACTGATCGTCGATCAGCTTCGATCGAAGGCAAAGAAGTAAGCAACAGCGCGAGCCCGGATTGTCGATCGGCCGTAAGTCTCTCCGGTCGTTTTCGGCCAATCCAGCTCTGATGGCCGCCATGTTACCAATGACAGGGTCGGCCTGAACCTGTTGTAGGCGATGCGCCGACAGGACCGGGGGTTCATCGCCAAGAAGCGCCGCTGGTAACGTTCCAGTTCTGGTCGGGATCGACCTTTGAGAGCCCCTCCTGTAGTCAGGTGGTCTTCACTCAGCGGGGTTGGGCGTGCCGGACATATTTCTTTCCTACAACCGCGAGGATCAGGCGCGGGCGAAACTTTTTGCCGAGGCGTTTGAGCGCCACGGCCTAAACGTCTGGTGGGATGTTGGCCTCAAGACGGGTGAGGCCTATGATCAGGTTACCGAAAAGGCGCTGCGCGAGGCCAAGGCCGTTGTGGTGCTTTGGTCGAAGCGGTCGGTGGAGAGCCGATGGGTGCGCGCCGAAGCGACGCTGGCGGATCGAAACAAGACATTGCTCCCCTGCATGATCGAGCCGTGCGAGCGGCCGATCATGTTCGAGCTGACGCAGACCGCCGAGCTGAGCCATTGGCGGGGCGATACCAATGACCGGGCGTGGATAGCGTTTCTTGGCGATGTGAAAAAATTCACCGATGCGCGCACCCAACCGGGTTCCGCGACACGTTCCCCAACAACCGCCAAATCGCGCGTCGGCCGCGAAGGAGAGCGCCGGCAGGTCGCGGTGCTGAGCTGCGCGCTATCCACGTCGCTTGACGATGCGGACCCTGAGGACTGGCAGGAGGTCGTTGCGACCTTTCGCGCAGGCGCGAGCGCGGTCATCTTGCCCCTCGGCGGCCAGCTGATCGATGCGCCCGGCGACAGCGTGCTGGTTTTCTTCGGGATGGATCAAGCCCGCGAAGATGACGCCGAACGTGCCGTCCGCGCCGGACTTGCGATCCTGGATGGTGTGCGCAGCGAGGGATTGTCGGTCTGTGCAGGCGTCGATGTCGGGCCCGTTGTGCTCGGAACAGGCGGGGGTTCGGCGGCCGGCACGCCGATCGGGGCCGCGGCGCAGCTGTTAGCCCAGGCGCCGGCCGGCAGCATACTGCTTAGCCCGGCGGCGGCAACGCTGGTCGGTGGCTATTTCGAACTCGAAGCGCATGGCGCGCGCGCATTCCGGGTTCTTGCCACTCACTCTGGCCGAACCCGGTTCGATATCTCCCGAGCGCGAGGACTAAGTTCGTTCGTTGGGCGTGCGAACGATTTCCATACACTGGAAGCTGCCCTCGCACAGGCCGCGACAGGCAATGGGCAAGTGATCGGCATTGTGGCGGAGGCCGGCGCCGGCAAGAGCCGCCTGTGCTTCGAGTTTACCGAGCACTGCCGCGCCAGGGGCTTGCGGGTGTTTGAAGGCCGCGCGGTCGCGCACGGCCGCAACATCCCCTTCCTGCCGATACTCGACGTGTTTCGTTCCTTTTTCGGCTCCGGGCGGACGATGAGGCTGGCGCAGCGCGCGCCAAGATAGACGCCAGGTTAGTTGGCCTGGATGCAAAGCTCGCCGCCGCCGCGCCGCTCGTGTTCGAGTTTCTCGGCGTTGCGGACCCGGCCCGCCCGGCCCCTAAGCTCGATCCAGAAGCGCGCCAGCGCCAGCTGCTCGGTCTGATGCGCCACCTGATCAAGCTGGCCGGCGACGAACAACCGACTGTGACGCTCGTTGAAGACCTCCACTGGATGGACGCGGCAAGCGCAGCGTTTCTCGACCAGATGGTGGAAGCGCGCGAAGGCTCGCGAAGCCTGCTGCTGCTGAACTTCCGACCAGAATATCAGGCCGACTGGACCAAAAATTCCTGGTACCGACAGATCCCACTGGCGCCCCTTGAGCACGACGCCGTGGGGGAACTGCTGACCGACCTCCTCGGAACGGACCTAAGCCTGGCCCCGCTGGTTGCGATGATAAAGACCCGCACCAAGGGCAACCCGTTCTTCGTCGAGGAGATCGTACAGAACCTCATCGAGACGAAGCATCTCTTCGGCGTGCGCGGAGCATTTCGCCTGGTGACGACGGTGGACAAGCTGGCTGTGCCCGCCACGGTGAAGGCCGTCCTGGCGGCACGCATCGATCGCCTGGCCGAACGCGACCGAAGGTTGCTTCAAACCGCGTCCGTGATCGGCAAGGATTTCGCCGAACCGGTTCTGGCCGCCGTGTCGGACCTCGCTCCCGAAGAATTCCATGCGGCGCTCGCCGCATTGCGGCGGGCCGAGTTTATCCAGGAACAGTCGCTGTTCCCGGTGGCGGAGTATGCCTTCCGCCATCCGTTGACTCAGGAGGTCGCGTCTGCCGGTCTGTTGAAGGACCGCCGCCGGCAGACACATGCGGCAGTGGCCCGCGTCATCGAAGTTCAGGATGCTGATCATCTCGACGAACGATCAGCCCTGCTCGCGCATCATTGGGAGGAAGCCGGCGAGATGATGACTGCGGCGCAGTGGCACGCGCGCGCCGCGCAATGGGCTGGCCTCACCAACGCGACCGAGGCCCTGCGTCACTGGCAAAGCGCCCGTCGCTTGCTGCGCGATGCGCTTCAAACGCCCGAGACCATTCAACTTGGCGTCGCCGTTTGCATGGGAGCGCTGGGCCTCAGCTGGCGCCTCGGGACGCCCAAGGAAGAGATCACCAAAGTCTTCGATGAAGGACTGAAGCTCGCCGCCGCGTCGAACGACATTACCTCGCAAGCCGCCCTGAACGGTATCTATGGATGCTTCCTCGGTCTCGTCGAAGGCCAGTCAGACGACTACTGCCACTATGCCGGAGAGGCGATTAGGCTCGCCGAGCAGACCAGCGACCAGGGTCTGCAGATCGCCCAGCGTGCCTTCTTTGGTTTCGGCGCGGTTCTCGCCGGCCGGCTTAAGGAAGGGCTTGCTTCGTGTGAATGGGCCTTCGAACACTTTCCCGCTGACCTTGAGCTGGGCAAGCCCTACTCTGGCTACAGCCCCTATCTCGGCCTTCTCAGCGCCTATGCGTGGATGCTGGTGAGGAGCGGGCGCATCGCGGAAGGCGGAGCAGTCATCGCGAAGATCGAGGCGCTGGCGCGCGGAAACGGCGAGTTCGAAATCCTCACCTGGCTGGGTCTGCCGAACGCGGAAATGGCCGTCGCATGCGCTGACGCCCCTGCGGCCCGCGCTTTTGCCGAGACCGCGCGAGCGTCTGGCGAGAGATCGGCGACGCCGCAGTCAAAGATGGCGGGGCTGGCCAGCCAAGCTGTTGCATGCCGGCTGGAGGGGAGATGGGAGGCCGCAGTCGCAGCTTCCGGTGAAGCGGTTCAGCTGGCGGTCGCGGGAGCCAATCGCCAGTTCGAGGGATGGGTCCGTTCCGAACTTGCGCTCGCACTTCTGGGGAAGGGCGACATCGATGGCGCTGAACGGCAGGCCGAGCTGTCAGCCGAGGTCGCGCGCCCGCAGCCGTCCCGGTTCGATGAAATTCGCGGGCATCTTGCCTTCATGCGAGTCCAGCTGGCGCGCGGCGGCGAGCAAGCCCTTGCGCGAGCAGACATCTCGCTGGAGCGTGCGCAGTCGCTGACGGACGAATTCGAGATCAACGTCTACCTAGCAGAGCTGCACGAGTGCCGGGGGCGCATTTCTCTTGCGCGTGGAGACGCCATGACGGCGCAACGCGAGTTTGAGCAAGCCCGTCAGTGGTATGAGAAGATGGGCGCGACCTTTCAGCTCGACCGCCTCGCCCGTGACTTTGTCTAAGCCAGCGGCAGCTAAGGGCCAAGTTGGCTCTGAGATTCATCGCCGACGACAGGCAGGGTCACTCCGATGCTGCCATTGATCTACTCACCGAGCAATCGCGTTAGCATTCTGCGGATATGATCCTGTCCGCCAAAAAAGACGGCGAGCACACGAACAAGTTTTACGTCTTCATCTATGTCGAACCACGCAATGGCCTGCCCAATTGTCAAATGGCGCAGCCCAGGCAGCATTTCGTCGTGCAGCGTTCCGCGATAGGGCAATTGTCCCAATCGAATGAAGTCTTCGCGGATCGACTGCACGCGCGCTTCTGCGCGCATGATGGCTGTCTCGGTGTCGTCGCCAAAGCCAATATAGCTGTCGACCAGAAACTCGAAAATCAGTGTGAAGTCGCGTCGAGCATCGGCGGCGAAGACGACCTCATATGCCATGTTTGGCGCGCTTGCGGGTCGCTGCGTCAGAAATGGCGTCCATCATGTCATCGTTGGATACAAACTTTCCTCTTCGCCGTTCGATTAGAAGAGTTCGCAACGCCTCAAGCTCCAACTCGTCATTTTCGAAACGCAGACGCAACAGTTCCAGTCCCTGCTGCAACGCGGCGCTGACAGATGGAAATCGCCCCTTCTCGACGAGTTGGCGTGCAAAGGCATCCTGTTCATCGGTGAGCGAGATCGAAGATTTGACAGTCATGATTTCTCTCCTTGTGACCGCAAAGTACTACTGGGTAGCACCCAATTCAAGTCCCCAGGCTCGCCTTCGATCGACCGCGCCATGCCAGTTGCATGCCGTTCGTTCTGCCGGGATCTGTTCCAAAATCTCCTCGGCATCAGCCCTGTTTCTCGTGAGAACCGCTTCGATCCGCCTCAAATGGGGTAGCGCTCGGACGCGGTCACTCAGGAGGACGCGTTCACTGAGCAAGAGCATCCGGAGTTGGAACGCGAGGCGTATGAGCGCCTGAAAGCACAGTTCGAACCGGGCACCTGACCCCTAAGCCATCCCCGGCCGCCAGGCATCCCGCAAGTGGGAGGGCAGAAAGCCCGGCGCGATCGCGATGATGTCGTAGCGCCAGCCGCACTCGTGAAACCTCGGCCGCTGCGCCATCCAGGTTTCGGCCGCGCGCGAAATGCGCCGCCAGGCCGTGGGTGTCACGCACCCCAGCGCATCGTCCAGCGTTGCGCGTTCCTTCACCTCGATGAACACGATTACGTCGCCCTTGCGGGCCACGAGGTCGATCTCGCCGACGGCCAATCGCACCCGCCGCGACAGGATCGAGTAGCCCTTCGCCCGCAGCCACCAGGCCGCCAGCGCCTCGGCCCTGCGGCCGCGCGCTTCGGCGGCCTCACGTTTGCCCATCGCCCGCCTTCATCTGCAACGCCCGCTGGTAGACATCGCGTTTCGGCAGGCCGAGCGCTTCGGCCACCGCCGACGCCGCCGCCTTGGTCGGCATCTCGCCGAGCGCGACGCGCAGCGCTGCGTCAATATCTGCCGCCGTCGCCGCAACTTCCTTTGGAGGGCCGACGAGCAGCACGATCTCGCCGCGCGGAGGCCCCGCCTGTTCATAGTGCGCGGCGAGCTCCGCCAGTGTGCCCCGGCGCGTTTCCTCGAACAGCTTGGTCAGCTCCCGCGCCACGGCGCAGTCCCGCTCGCCAAGAACGGATGCAAGGTCGGCCAGCGACTCCGCCAGCCGCGGCCCGCTCTCATAGAAGACCAGCGTGGCCGGCACCTGTTTCAAGCTCTCGATTTCCGTGCGCCGCGCACCGGATTTCGGCGGCAGGAAGCCGGCGAACAGGAAACGGTCGCTTGGCAATCCGCTCGCCACCAGTCCTGCCAGCAGCGCCGACGCCCCAGGAACGGGATAGACCTTGATGCCCTGCTCCAGCGCCTCATGCACCAGCTTCCAGCCGGGATCGGACACCAGCGGCGTGCCGGCATCCGAGATCAGCGCGATCTTTCCGCCCGCTTGCAGCCGCTTCAGCAAGGCCGGTCTCCGTTCCGCCCCATTATGGTCATGGTAAGGGCTGAGCCGGGCCTTAAGGCCGTAGGCGGACAACAATTTCGAGGCCACCCGCGTGTCTTCCGCCAGCACTTCCTCGACCCCGCCCAGAATATCCAGCGCCCGCAAGGTGATGTCGCGCAGATTACCGATCGGTGTGGAGACAACATAAAGTCCCGGCGCTACAGCCACGGGCGGTTGCCCGCCACCCCGCACCTCAATAGACTCGCCCCCAGCAGACTCGTTCAAGTCGGGAATCGCGCCGGCGCCAGAAGGATCAGAAGATGACATCGCGCTCACCATCGCTCAGGAACCTCAAGGCGCCAAGTCTTGTGCTCGCCTCGTTGCTGCTGGCCACCGCCTGCGCCACCGCGCCGACCCGGCCGCCGGTGTCGATCGGTTCCGGCCAGCCGCGTGTCGATCCCGTCACCGGCGAAGTGATCGGGCCGGCAGCGGAAACTACCGACGAGGCCCTGAACGGGTTCGCGCGCGGTGATGGCGGGCTGACGCCGAACTTCATGCTCGGCAAGGACGTTAAACGCGCCGCCGTGCTGCTGCCCTTCTCGCACCCGAACGCGCAGGTGCGCGCCGAAGCCGAAGCGATGCTCGCAGGCATCGAACTGGCGCTGTTCGAAAACGGCGGCACCGATTTCCTGATCCTTCCCAAGGACACCGCCGGTCGCTCCTCCACCGCCGAAGCGCGCGCCGATGAAGCCATTGATGAGGGCGCCGACATCATCCTCGGCCCGCTGTTCGGCACCGAAGTGCCCGTGGTGAAGGATGCCGCCCTGCGCAAATCCATCCCCGTCATCGCTTTCTCGAATGACCGGACCGTCGCCGGAGGGGGCAGCTATCTCGCCTCGGTTATGCCGGAGGAAGAAGTCGTCCGCATCATGGGCTACGCCGCCAGCCGCGGCACGCGCACCTTCGCCTTCCTCGGGCCGGACACTGCCTATGGCCGACAGGTCGAAACCGCGATGCGCGCCGAAGCCGCCACGAATGGCTGGACCATTCTCGGCGCCGGATTCTACGATCCGAGCTCCAGCGCCAGTTCCGAAGTCTCCCGCATAGCCGGCCTGATCAAGGCCGAGCGCAGCCAGGTCGGCCTGCTGATCCCGGAGCGTGGCACCAAGCTGCTCTCGATTGCGCCGCTGCTGGTCGTCAACGGCATCGACCCCGGCCGTACCCGCTTCCTCGGCACCAGCCTCTGGGACGACAGCTCGATCTGGCGTGAACCGGCCCTCGCCGGCGCGCAGTTCTCGGCGGTTGACCCGGACAATATGGGCAATTTCCGGGACACCTACAAACGCATCTATGGCCGCACGCCGACAGACCTTGCCGCCGCAGCCTATGATGCCGCCTCGCTGGCCATCACGCTGGCCGCTGAAAACAACATGAAGCACGGCGGCGTCACCGATCCGGACGGTTTCATGGGGGTTAACGGCCTGTTCCGCTTCCGCCTCGACGGCACCTCCGAACGCGGCCTTGCGGTCAAGCAGATCAGCGGTTCCGGCGCCTCGGTGGTCGAGGACGGGGTTACCAGATTTCCGCCCGGCGGTAGCTGATCCGGCCTGCGGGTCTGAAGGAAGGCCCTTGCGGTCAATCCCGACACGCCCCAAATCACCGGCCTCAGGGCAGACGATTCCGGTTTGGCGGCGACTTTATGAGTAAGCGCGACTATTATGACGTTCTCGGTGTGGAGCGCGGGGCCGATGAAAAGGTTCTGAAATCGGCCTATCGCAAGCTGGCGATGAAGTATCACCCCGACCAGAATCAGGGCGACGCGGCCGCCGAAGAGAAATTCAAGGAAGTCGGCGAAGCCTATTCCGTTCTTTCGGACACCCAGAAACGCGCCGCCTATGACCGGTTCGGCCATGCCGCCTTCGAGAATGGCGGCGGCGGCCCAGGCGGCAGCCCGTTCGGCGCCGGCGTCAATCCCGAAGACATTTTCCAGGACCTGTTCAGCCAGGTCTTCGGCGGCGCCGGCGGCTTTGCCAACGGCCGCAAGCGCGGCGGCCCGCAGCGCGGCGCCGACCTGCGCTACGATCTCGAGATCACCCTCGCCGAAGCCTTTTTCGGCAAGGACGAAACCATCCACGTGCCCCAGGCCGTGCCTTGCAAGCCTTGCGACGGGACGGGCGCCGCCCCCGGCACCAAGGCGGAAACCTGCGAGACCTGCGCCGGCCATGGCCGCGTGCGCGCCCAGGAGGGCTTCTTCACCATGGAGCGCACCTGCCATATCTGTCAGGGGCGCGGCACCATCATCCGCAAGCCGTGCAAGACCTGCGGCGGCCATGGTCAGGTGAAGGAAGAACGCAAGATCTCGGTCAAGATTCCGGCCGGCGTCGAAAGCGGCATGCGCATCCGCCTGACCGGCGAAGGCGAACCTGGCTCCGCCGGCGGACCGAAGGGCGATCTCTACATCTTCGT
>Ga0163144_10013142_pt1 | contig 17313 bp, 15 predicted proteins | sample OliLak19BULKMAT1_FD_123175 | JGI IMG/M metagenome (GOLD analysis project Ga0163144, IMG submission 123175) | Freshwater microbial mat bacterial communities from Lake Vanda, McMurdo Dry Valleys, Antarctica - Oligotrophic Lake LV.19.BULKMAT1 | ecosystem: Environmental > Aquatic > Freshwater >... | reverse complement strand
TCCCTGATCAGGTGCCGACCTGGAACTCTATCGCCGTGCATCTGCGCGGCAGTCTTGAACGGCTGCCACATGATCGGCTGCGTGCCATGCCAGTTCGGCTGTCGGCGGCATTCGAAGCGCGGCTTGCGCCCAAGGCCCCCCGGACCAGCGCAAAGATGCCGGACGGCGTCATGGACCGGGTGATGCGCGCGATCGTGCCGTGCCGGTTCACGATCATGTCAGTTGATGGCACGTGGAAGCTGAACCAGAACAAGCGGTACGAGGGAGCGCGGCCGACGCCTTGGCGGCGCTGGACGATGCTGCCGCCGGCGTCTGCCGCCCGCGCGCGCGCAGGCGGGCGTCATCAACGGCGCGATCTTGATCACCACCGTTGCTGCCGCCCGCGCGCGCAGGCGGGCGGCTTTGATGCGCGCACTTCCGCAGGGCTGACTACGACCCATTTGACCATCGATTTGACGACCCGATTTTTGACGGATCAGACTTTTGAGAGAAAAATACAATGGATCATGGCCATTTCGTGCTTGCCGTTGCGCTGGTTCGTACAGATTTGCAACATGGCAACCATCTGGCACGCACAGATCGTGATGTACCCGCTTTTCGCACGCGTCGGCGCGGCGGATTATGTGACGTTTCACCGGTTCTACGTCGCGCGCATTCCCTTGCCGGTCATACTGCCGGGATTTCTGTCGTTCTTCCTGCCTCTGGCTTTTCTGGTCACGGTTTCGACGGCGCTGGCCGTTGCGATGGCGGGCCCCGCTTTCCAGCCGGCCCGAAGGCGAAGGGCGCATCGACAGGCATCATTGGACAAGCAAGAATAGACAGCCACGCGCCGCTGCAGTAATCTGGGCGCGACATAACCCGAGGTGTTCCATGCCCCTGCCGCTTGTCCCGATTGCCGCCGTCGCCGTCCGCTACGGTGCGGTTGCCCTTGTCAGCTATGTCGTGGCCCGCAGCATCCACCGCGGCCGCACCGATCAGCGCGCCGAGGATGCGATGGATGACACGCCCGAGGGTTTTACTGCCCATGGCCTGCGCGACGCCGATCAGGTCAACGCCACCGCGCGGTTTCGCCGGGTATTGCGGCTGAAAGCCGATGGCCCGGGGATCGAGATCGACGCCACCACCCTGACCCGTCTGCGGTTCCGCCGGGTCTGACGCGGAACGCGACTGATCCGGCTGGCACCCGCGACGCGCCACCCCGGATTGGAACCGCAGAGCTGGCGCACCGAAGCCACCGGCCGCTGCGGGCATGGCGCGCGGGCGAAACGCAACGCTCCACTGAGGGAAACAGGATGCCGATCGAAGCCGCGATGCGCCAGACCATGGCGCTGCTGTCCCAGACCGAAGCCGCTGCCGCGCTGGGCGCGTCGCTGGCGCGCGGCGTTGCCGTGCCGCCGGTGGTGGCTGACCGCCTTGCCGCTGTGACCGCCCTGCTGGATCCGGCGGCGATGCAGGATCTGTCAGACCCGGAAGCGGCAATCCTGCGGTCGATCATCCGCACCTTTTTCCGCCAGGCGCTGGACCTCCTGAAAAATCCCGGACGCCCGGCACAATGGTCGTTTGGCGATCCGGTGATCCTGCAGAATATCGGCCAGACCTCGCGCGCCCTCGTGCCGATGATTGCGGCGATGGCGGCGCGCACCCCCGATCTTGCGGCGCGATTTGCCAAGGCCGGGCGGTTTCTCGATGTGGGTAGCGGCGTTGGCTGGCTGGCGATAGATGCAGCGCGGGCATGGCCGGCCCTGACGGTTGAAGGCATTGATGTATTTGAACCGGCACTGGTGCTTGCCGCGCAGAACCTGCCAGGCTCGGGGGTCGAAAACCGGGTATCGTTCCGCCACCTCGATGTGACGGCGCTGGATGCCAGCGCCGCCTATGCCGCTGCGTGGTTCGCCGCACCTTTCATCCCGGCAGCGGTTGTTCCGGCGGCGCTGGCCGCGCTGCACCACGGCCTTGAGCCTGACGGCTGGCTGTTCTTCGGCCTGTTCCGCGCACCCCCCGTGCCCCTGCCGCAAGCACTGCTGAACCTGCGCATCACCCGGTCAGGCGGCTACCCCTGGTCGGTGGATGCGGTTCGCACCCTGTTCGACAACCACGGTTTTCGCTTTGTGGACCTGCTGGAAAGCAACGGGCCGGGGCAGATCGTCGCGGGCCGCAGGATCGGTTCCTGAGGCTCTATCACTCCCCCACCTCTCCCTTTGTGCGCAAATGCATGATCTTGCTGATGGAAACGGGGCAACTGGGCGATGTCACGCTGGTCGCCGCTGCCGGAACGCCGCTGGATGCCAGCCGCATGCCGGTGGCGCAGAATCCGCTGGGCAAGATCCCGGCGCTGGAGCGGCCGGATGGCCCGGCGCTGTTTGACAGCCGGGTGATCTGCCGCTATCTGGATGCCCGCGCCGGGGCCGGGTTTTACCCCGCCGCGCCGCGCCTGTGGGACACAATGAGGCTGGAGGCGACGGGCGATGGCATCTGCGACGCCGCGCTGCTGATGGTCTGTGAATCCCGGGTCCGGCCCGAATAGCGGCGGATGCCCGACTGGGTCGAAGCGCAATGGGCCAAGGTGTCGCGCGCGATTTACAGGCTGGAACGCAGCTGGATCAGCCACCTCAACGGTTCGCTGGACATTGGACATGGGACAGGTGGCGGTGGGCACCGCACTGGGCGACCTCGATTTTCGTCATGGTGCGCGCAACCGGCGCGACGGGCGGCCCGATCTGGCGGTGTGGGAAGCGAAATTCGCCGCCCGCGACAGCGCAAAGACCACGGTGCCACAGGCCGCATGACCTGCCACCAGACGGGCCACACCCAGCCAGTTCCACAAGATGGTGTGCAAGTGGCGGCCTGTGCGGCCGTTCCTCACAAAATAGTGTGGTTGGCCGAACCCCGTGATTCGCCCGGAAGCAAAGATCGTTTCCAATCCGCCGGGTTTTGCCTTGCAACAACGGCAATTCCGCAGCCCCTGCGCCCTAATGTCCGCTGGACGCCTTGCATTTTGAAAGCTAAACAGCCGCGAAGGGCAGGCATCGGGCAACCGGTGCCGCTGACGGATTGGCCGGTTTTCCGGCCCTTGAAGGGAGTTCACCAGATGTCTCATGCAGATGGCCTTGAAGGCACCCGCAGGGATTTCCTGTATTATGCCACCGCCGGGGCCGGCGCGGTTGCAACCGGTGCCGCTGTCTGGCCGCTGGTCAATCAGATGAGCCCTTCGGCCGATGTGCAGGCGCTGGCATCGATCAATGTCGATGTATCGGGCGTCGAAGTCGGAACCCAGCTGACGGTGAAATGGCGCGGCAAGCCGGTATTCATCCGCCGCCGCAGCGCCGCCGACATCGCCACGGCGCGCGAAGTGCCGCTGGCGGATCTGGCCGACCAGAATGCCGAGAATGAAAACCTGCCTGCCGAAGCCACCGCTGCCGATGAAAACCGCTCGCTTGATGCCGCCGGCGAATGGCTGGTGATGATGGGGGTCTGCACCCACCTTGGCTGTGTGCCGCTTGGCGATGGCGCGGGCGAGTTCGGCGGCTGGTTCTGCCCCTGCCACGGCTCGCATTACGATACCGCCGGCCGCATCCGCAAAGGCCCGGCCCCGCGCAATCTTCCGGTTCCTGTCGCCGTGTTCGACAGCGAAACCGTCATCAAACTCGGCTAAGGGAGAGTCCAATGGCTGGTATTCCTCACGACCATTACGAACCCAAGTCGGGCGGCGAAAAGTGGCTCCACAGCCGGTTGCCGATTGTCGGCCTGCTTTATGACACGCTGTTCATCCCGACGCCGAAGAACCTGAACTGGATGTGGATTTTCGGCATCGTGCTGGCCTTCTGTCTGGTGCTGCAGATCATCACCGGCATCGTGCTGGCGATGCATTACACGCCGCAGGTCGACATGGCCTTTGCCAGCGTGGAACATATCATGCGCAATGTGAACGGCGGCTACATGCTGCGCTATCTGCATGCCAACGGCGCGTCGCTGTTTTTTGCGGCGGTGTATCTGCATATCTTTCGCGGCCTGTATTACGGCAGCTACAAGGCCCCGCGTGAGGTGACATGGATCGTCGGGATGCTGATCTATCTGGCGATGATGGCGACGGCTTTCATGGGCTATGTGCTGCCCTGGGGACAGATGTCGTTCTGGGGTGCCACGGTGATCACCGGCCTGTTCGGGGCGATCCCCGGCGTCGGCGAAGCGATCCAGACCTGGCTGCTGGGCGGTTTTGCGGTTGATAACGCCACGCTGAACCGCTTTTTCAGCCTGCACTACCTGCTGCCCTTCGTGATTGCCGGGCTGGTGATCGTGCATATCTGGGCCTTTCACACCACCGGCAACAACAACCCGACCGGGGTCGAGGTGCGGCGCGGCTCGAAAGCAGAGGCAGAGCGCGATACCCTGCCGTTCTGGCCTTATTTTGTCATCAAGGACCTGTTCGCGCTGGTGGTGATCCTGGCGGTGTTCTTTGCCATCGTCGGCTTCATGCCCAACTATCTGGGTCACCCCGACAATTATATGATGGCCAATCCGTTGGCGACCCCGGCCCATATCGTGCCGGAATGGTACTTCCTGCCGTTCTACGCGATCTTGCGGGCCTTTACCCCCGATGTCTGGGTGGTGCAGATCGCGCATTTCGTGTCGTTCGGGATCATCGACGCCAAATTCTTCGGCGTGCTGGCGTTTTTCGGCTCGATTGTGGTGATGGCGCTGACGCCCTGGCTGGACACCTCGTCGGTACGCTCTGGCCGTTACCGCCCGATGTTCAAATGGTGGTTTGCGCTGCTGTGCTTCGATTTCGTGGTGCTGACATGGGCGGGCAGCCAAAGCCCTGATGCGCTGGGCGGCTGGATGCCCGCGATTGCGCTGCTGGCTTCGACCTATTGGTTCGCCTATTTCCTCATCATCCTGCCGCTGCTGGGTGTGATCGAAAGACCCATGCCACAGCCCGCAACTATCGAGGATGATTTCAATGCCCATTACGCCCCTCCGGCTGAGTGAGAGAGAGGACAGAAGATGATGCGCAACCTTGCTCTTGCCACCGTTGCAACGCTTGGGCTGATGACCGGTGCCGCCGGTGCCGAAACAGCCGCCCATACCGCAAAAATCGAGGATTTTGCCTTCAGCTTCGAAGGGCCGTTCGGCAGCTTTGACCAGAACCAGCTGCAGCGTGGGCTGCAGGTCTATACCGAGGTCTGTTCGGCCTGCCACGGGCTGCAGTTCGTGGCGCTGCGGACCCTGGGCGACCCCGGTGGCCCCGATCTGTCGACCGAAAAGGAAAACGACCAGGTCCGTGGCTATGCCGCCCTGTTCGAGGTGACCGATGCCGAAACCGGCGAAGCCCGCCCTGCCATACCGTCGGACCATTTCCCGGGATCGCAGGTCGAAGGCGCACCTGACCTCAGCGTGATGGCCAAGGCGCGCAAGGGCTTTTCCGGCCCCTATGGCCTTGGCATCAACCAGATGTTCCGTGGCATCGGCGGCCCGGAATATATCGCCTCGTTGCTGACCGGCTATTCCGGTGAGGAAAAAGAGGAAGCCGGGGCCACATTCTATGAAAACCACGCCTTTTCCACCGGCTGGATAAAGATGACGCCGCCCTTGGAGGATGGCCAGGTGACCTATGCCGATGGTGCCCCCAACGATGTGCGCCATATGTCCGAAGATGTCGCGGCCTTCCTGATGTGGACGGCGGAACCCAAGATGATGGCGCGCAAGGAAAGCGGCTTCATCGCCGTGCTGTTCCTTTCGATCCTTGCCGTGCCTTACCTGACCAACAAGCGCCTGTGGGCGGGGATCAAGGGCCCCAGGAAGCATCCGGTGGAATAGATCCGCCCTGAGCATACCCTGAAACGCGCCCCCCCCCGCCGGGGGGCGTTTTTCATTCCAGATAGCGCCGCAGAACCTCGGGCGGGTTGGCCAGCAGCGCCGCCGTGGGTTGCGGCGGATGTGCGATGCCTTCCGCGACCAGAATGCAGTCCGGTGTCAGCGCCAAAACATCAGCGGGGTGATGCGTCACCATCAGCAGCGTTGCCCCGGTTTCGCTGCAAATCTCGGCCACCAAAGCCAGCATTTCGGCGGTCAATGCCGGGCCAAGTGCTGCAAAGGGCTCATCGAGCAGCAACAAGGGCCGCGCCCGGATCAGCGCCCGCGCCAGCGCCACCCGGCTTTGCTGGCCACCCGACAGTGCACCCGGTTTTCGCCCCGCCATGCCCTCCAGCCCGACTCGCGCCAGCGCCGCCTCCACCCGCCTCCAACCCGCCTTGGCCAGCGCCAGATCGGGCCGCAGGCCAAGTGCCACATTTTGCGCCGCCGACAGGTGCGCGAACAGGTTGCTGTCCTGAAACAGCATGGTCAGCGGCCGCAATCCCGGTGACAGCGCCGCCAGATCCTGCCCCCTCCAGCGGATCACTCCGGAGGCCAGCGGCTGAAACCCGGCAATCGCGGCCAGCAGGGTGGATTTCCCCGCCCCCGATGGCCCGATCAGCGCTACCCGCGCCCCGGTGGCAATCACCAGATCGGCCTGCAGGCGAAAGCTGTCAAGGGTGATCGTGACTGCCTCAATCGTCAGCATGATGCCGCCCCCAGTGATCGCAGACCCAGAACAGGCCAAAGCTCAGGCCCGCCAGCAGCACCGCCGCCGCCATCGCATCGCCCATCCGGTATGCCCCCATCAAGCCGCTGATCTGCATCGGCAACGTGGCGCGCGTCGGGTCGGAAAACAGCGCAATCACCCCCAGATCGCCCATCGACAGCGCCGCCGCGATACCAGCCGCGAAGCCCAGCGGGCGGCGCAAGCGCGGCAGCCACAGCCAGCGCAGCCGCGCGCGCCCCACCAGCCCAAGGCTGTCGGCGAGACGCCCGTGGTCGGCTTCGATTGCCCGCAGCGCCGGTGCAAGGCTGCGCACCACCAGCGGCAGCGCCATCACCGCATTCACCAGAGCCGTTACCGGCAGGGCGAGGGTAGCCGGATCACCCAGCGGCAGCAGCACCACAAACAGCCCGGCCCCCAATACCACCGGCGAGGCTGCCAGCGCCAGCATCGCCACCCTGTCGGCCCAGCGGCTGTTCAGCGCCGCCTGAGCCAGCGCCAGCCCCAGTACCACGGCCAGAGCGGCTGCGACCAGCGCCACCCCCACTGACCGCGCCGCCGCCTGCCACACGCTCACCGGCAAATCGGTGATCCCCGCCGCACCGCGCGCCGCCACCATCACCATTGGCAGCGCCAGAAACAGCGCCGCCGCCGCCAGCAGCAGCGCATCGCCAAACGCCGGGGGCATGGTGCCGAACCGCTCCGCCACCCGGTCCATCCCGCGCCCGGATACCTGCGGCAGCGCCACCTGCAACGCCGCTACCGTGACGGCAAGGCACAGGCCGATCTGCGCCAGCGCCAGCATCGCCACCCGGGGCAGATCGAATTCCAGCCGGAAGGCCTGATAGATCGCCAGTTCCAGCGTGCCTGATCCCGGCCCGCCGCCCAGCGTCAGCACTACGGCAAACGAGGTCAGGCACAGCAGGAATACCGTCAGCAGCGCCCCCGGCACCACCTCACGCAGCAGCGGCCATTCCAGTTGCCGGGCAATGTCGCGGCCCGAAAAGCCCAGCGCGGCGGCCAACCGGAACCGCTCTGCCGGAATGCGCTGCCAGCCCAGCAGGATCAGCCTTGTGGCCAGCGGCAGGTTGAAAAACACATGCGCCAGCACCACGCCATGCAGACCATAGATCTCCAGCCCCGGCAGACCCGCCGCCGCCAGCGCCCGGTTCACCATGCCATTGCGGCCAAACACCGCCAACAGGCCCAGCACCGCCACCACCACCGGCAGGATGAAGGGTGCCCCCATCAGCGCAATCAACGCACCGCGCCCGGGGAACCGGCGTCGCGCCAGCGCCCGCGCCACCGGTACCGCCAAGGCCACCGATATCACCGCCGACAGCCCGGCCTGCAGCAGGGTAAACCGCAGCGCCGCCCAGTCGGCGGCCAGCGGCACGGCCAGCCCGCCGGCGCGCCACACCAGCGCCAGCAAGGTTCCCGGTACCAGCGCCACCACCAGCGCCCCGGCACCAAGGCCCAGCCAGCGACCCGGACTCATCGCCCTGCCTTCATCGGCTGAGCGCGGTCAGCCATTCGGCCAGCGCCGGGCCACGCGCCGCCTGCGCCTGTTCTGCCGTCATCAACAGCGACTTTTCCGGCCGGATCAGGGTTTCAAACCCGGCAGGCAAGCCGTCTTTCAGCGCCACCGCCGGATACATCCAGTTGGTGGTGGGCAGTGCGCCCTGAAACGCCTGCGACTGGACAAAGGCCAGAAATTCATCGGCCAGCGCCGGCTGATCGCTGCGCGCCAGCTTGGCCGCCACTTCGACCTGCAGGTAGTGGCCTTCGGTAAATGGAGCCGCCGCCTTGCTGTCATCGCTTTCGGCGATCAGGTGATAGGCGGGCGAGGTGGTATAACTCAGCACCATATCGGCCTCACCGGCCAGAAACAGGCCGTAGGCCTCTGACCAACCCTCGGTCACCGTCACGATATTGTCGGCCAGCCCGGCCCAGATTTCCCCAGCCTTGTCGCCGTGGGCCGCCTTGACCCAGAGCAGCAACCCCAACCCCGGGGTCGAGGAGCGCGGATCCTGGATCACGATCCGCAGATCCGAGGCCGCCAGCGCCGCGAAGCCGGTCGGCGGGGTGGCCAGCCTGGTCTTGTCATAGACCATCGCGAACCACCCCCAGTCATAGGGCACGAACAGCGGGTCGGTCCATTCCACCGGCAGATCAAAGGCACCAACCGGCCCGTGTGGCGCAAACAGCCCGGTGGCAGCGGCATCGGCGGTCAGGCTGGTATCAAGGCCCAGCAGCACGTCGGCAGAACTGCCCGCCCCTTCCAGCTTCAGCCGCGCCAGCAGGGCGGCACCGTCGCCTGCGGTTTGCCAGACCAGATCGCAACCGCATTGCGCCTCGAACGCCAGTTCCACCACCGGGCCGGGGCCCCATTCGGCAGCAAAACTGTCATAGGTCATCACAGTCAGTATCGGTGTTTCCGCATGGGCCAAGCCAGCCATCATCAGGAAACCCGCAGCAAAAAAGGGATACGTCATCGTGTCCTCCATATGCGACGGGCGGGAAAAAGGGGGGGGCGCGGGGCCACCGTTACCTTCCCTCCGCCGGTCTTAACCGGTTCAGGTTCAACGGGTCCGCATCTGCATCTCAGCCTGCTGCGGTTGCAAAACCGCGCCAAGCCCCCCGAGGTAGCGCCAGTGCTAAGGCCAGCGCGGGGCGACTGCAAGCGGAAAACCCTTGAGGCAACCGGTCCTGCCCGCTATGGGCAGGGCAAAGGAGCCTGCCATGAGCCTCAACACCTTTGGTCATCTGTTCCGCGTCACCACCTGGGGCGAAAGCCACGGGCCCGCCATCGGTGCCACGGTCGACGGCTGCCCGCCGGGTGTGGCGCTGGATGCCGCAATGCTGCAGCACTGGCTCGACCAGCGCAAACCGGGGCAGAACAAATACACCACCCAGCGCCAGGAAGCCGATCAGGTAGAGATCCTGTCGGGCCTGCATGAGGGGGTGACCACCGGCACCCCGATCCAGCTTCTGATCCGCAACACGGATCAGCGCAGCAAGGACTACGGCGATATCGCCGAGGCATTCCGCCCCGGCCATGCCGACATCACCTATCACCTGAAATACGGTTTGCGCGATCCGCGCGGCGGTGGCCGGTCATCGGCGCGCGAAACCGCGTCGCGGGTGGCGGCGGGCGGTGTGGCGCGGGCGGCGCTGGCAGCGCTGGCACCGGGGCTGACGATTACCGGTTACATGGTGCAGATGGGCGGCCATGCCATCGACCGCGCCCGGTTCGACTGGGGCCAGATTGCGCAAAACCCCTTTTGGTCGCCTGATGCCGCAGCGGCGGTGGAATGGGCCGAAACCCTAGATGCCCTGCGCAAATCCGGCAACTCCGTCGGTGCGGTGATCGAGGTGGTGGCGCGGAGCGTGCCACCCGGCCTTGGTGCGCCGATCTATGGCAAGCTCGACAGCGATCTGGCGTCGGCGATGATGTCGGTCAACGCGGTCAAGGGGGTGGAGATCGGCGACGGCATGGCGGCCGCAGCGCTGACCGGCATCGACAATGCCGACGAAATCGACATGGGCCCCGATGGCCCCGAATTCCGCACCAACCATGCGGGCGGCATTCTGGGCGGCATCTCGACCGGGCAGGATATCGTGGTGCGGTTTGCCGTCAAACCCACCTCGTCGATCCTGACACCACGCCAAACCATCACCCGATCCGGCACCAGCACCGAGATTGTCACCAAGGGCCGCCACGACCCCTGCGTCGGCATCCGCGCGGTGCCGGTTGGCGCGGCGATGATGGCCTGCGTGATCCTTGACCACCTGTTGCTTGATCGCGGCCAGACCGGCGGGCTGCGCGGCAAGATCGGGCGATAGTTCCCGCGCAGAAGGACGAACGGGACTGCACCATAGTCAGATATTGCACCATCCGACTACGGTCCGGAACCGTTGCGTGAAGCGTGGATTTGGATTGCCGGTTCGAGGCCAGGCGCGACATCGGTGATGCCCTTTCCCTGCACTTTGCATTCTGTCCAATTGTCAGTATTTGAGGGCAGCATTGGCGAGGAGACGCGATCGGACGTTTCGGTATTCTCAGAGATCGAATCCCGGACCGCGCAGAAATCATGCCCATACTTGATGCACACTACAAGAAGGGCCTTGCTCAGTTGGTCGCAGCCGGTGGCCTGGATATCAACCCAACCCATCTCAAAACGGAATTCTGGGCGGAAATTGCCGACTTCCTGCCGCCAACCGGCCGTTTTCAACGGCCCGGAGTTCAGACGGGGTTTTGTTGGGCTACGGCACTTTACGCACCATAAAAGACGGTGTTGGAGAGATGAAAATGCTTGAATTCAGCCCGGCGACCAGAGGTCTTTGCCTCGGGCGACGCTTGGTCGAAGCGCGTATTCAGGCGGCCCGTGACATGGGTTTTAGAACCCTCAAAGCCGACACCTGGAAAAACAACGCGCCTATGTTGGTGCTGTATCAGAGCCTCGGCTTCCGCCGGGTGGAGCTTTTTCCCGAAAGTGCTACCTACAGGCCCATGCCTCAAGTTGCACCATTCATGGCGGTTGATGTGCTTGAACTGGACCATACGTCGCCCGGCACCCCGAGCCTTCGTTTTGCAGGCACCGCACATGACCGGCTTCGTCGGCACAGTCGCCATTCGCTTCAGGAGGCGCAACCGGCCCTGACCCCAGGCACGGTTCAGGTTTTCACGGTAACTAGCCGCTGGGAAACCGCGTTCGACCACCGCTACAGGCAGCTTTTTCCGCCCGTTTCGCAAACCTGAACGGTCTCGGCCCGCCCGGTCGCCTGCCATCGACCGGCTACAGCGTTGCTGTTGTGAGCCAGTGCAATCTGAGAGAATCCGCCATGCCCAGTGCAACCTTTTCCGATTTTACCAACCCACCCCCAGATTTCTTCCTGCGCGCCATCGACAAGCTGGCAGTTGCGGCGATAACCGGCTGGGGGCCGTCTGTCACCTATCTGACCAGCGGCACCGTTTCCTATGCGTTTTCCGGCACCGGGCTGACCCATGCATTGGTTGACGGCGTCCGCGTCATCACCGGCGGCGTGATCACGCTGACCTCGACCAATTTTGAAATCTCGCCGGCGATGGTCCTGTCGGGCTTGACCCTCGCGGCAAGCGCCCTGCAATTGGCCATCACCGCCGATCTCGCGGGCACCGATGACGCCGCCGTTGAAAACCTGTTCCGGTCCCTTGGCTGGGCCTATTCCGGCAAGGCGACACGTGATGTGCTTTTGGAAACCAGCCGGTCCTCGGACGGGGCGCAACTGAACCTCGCAGGTGACGAAAGTATTTCCAACGGCGGCGGGGCCGACGATTTCTGGCTGGGATCGGGCAACGATCCTGGCTCCGGCGGCGGGGGCGATGACCGGCTTGACGGAGGGCGTGGGCAGGACACTCTGGCGGGCGACAATGGCAACGACACGCTTTTGGGCGGAACCGCTGGCGACGCGCTTGACGGCGGCACCGGCGAGGACAGCCTTGAGGGCGGCAGCGGGGCTGAGGTGCTGTCGGGCGGCAAGGGCCTTGATACCCTGACCGGCGGGGCAGGACGCGACACCTTTCTGTTTGCGCTCCGCGATGGTCAGGATCAGATCATGGATTTAGACCTTGCCCAGGACCGGATCGACCTTATGCCGGGGGCCGCCCACAGCTTTGCTGCCGCAGACGCTGGCGTGATCCTGCATTGCGGCCGCTTTGGCGATCAGGTTTTGCTGACCGGGGTCAACATCGCCGACTTTGGCGCAATCTTGATCGCCTGACGGGCCAGACTCACCTGTTTCGACCCCCGCCCTGTCTCGCACCGCGACGGCGGCCGGGCCCCATCCGGAAACCGCTGAGGTTCTATCGCCCCGCCGACGGCCACGGCCTGCCCCATCCCCCTTTTCACCGCCATCGTAGCGCCCCAGCCCGAACTGCTGGATATCCACCCCTTGGCCGACAACCTTGCCCCCCAATCCTTTTTCAACGCCGTCGGCTATGACCCACTTCGCGTGATCTTCGCGGGCGACATGAAAGACAGCATCCGCAATGTTGAGGACAGCGGCGTCCTCGCCATCTCGGTTTACCTCAAGCCGAAATCTTCCCCGCCTCGTCGCAGTCGCAACAGGGCGAATATCCGGATGGATCGGGCGAGCGCTTTTCGCCCGTAATGCCGCCCGGATCCGGGGTCTGGACAGAGATCGGGGGCTGGACTGAGATCCGGGTCTGGCCTGCCCCCGAGGGCGGGTCAAGCGCGGATGTGCCGACAGGGTCCGGCCAGACGCGCGGTCAGTTCCGTTATGGCAGGCCGATCCCTTGCGCCGCCTCATGCCGGTCCGCATGGTACGGCATCCGGTTCCCGAGCGTCGCCGCGCCGCTCATCGTGCAAACCGCACCAGGCGTGGCCCGATGGTCAGCGTGCTGACCTTTTGCGCGATGCTTTCCGCCGTGATCTCGAAATGGCGATACAAATCGCCGATCGTGCCGGTCTGGCCGAAATGCTCGACGCCCAAGGGGATGGTCCGGTGCCCCTGCACCGCTCCCAGCCAGGCCAGCGTTGCCGGGTGCCCGTCGATCACGGTGACCAGATGGCAATGCGATGGCAGGTCCGCCAGCAGTCTTTCGACATGCGATACCGCATCCTGCCGCCCGCGCGCCCGCGCCCTGAGCGCCGCCGTCCAGCCCGCATTCAGCCGGTCAGCCGAGGTGACGGCAAGCACCCCCACATCGCGCCGCCCTTCGCCGATCAGGCCCGCCGCGCGGATCGCTTCTGGCGCGATGACACCCTGATAGGCGATCACCACCTCGCAATTCGGCCCCGGAGGACGCAGCCAATAGCCCCCGTCGATGGCCCCTTGCCGGAACCCCTGATCAATCCGCTTGCCCGGCTGTTCAATCGGATTGGTCGACAGCCGCAGATAGACCGAGCCGCCGGTTTCATCCCGCAGCCAGGTGCGCTCGTCCGGGTCGCCCTCACCGTCGCGTTGCAGATAGGCAAAGGCCCAGTGCATGATCACCGCCAACTCGTCGGCAAAGGCGGGCTCAAAGGCCGCCAATCCATCCTGCGCCATGCCGATCAGGGGCGAACCGATGGACTGATGCGCCCCGCCTTCGGGGGCCAGCGTCACACCCGAGGGCGTGCCCACGATGATGAACCGCGCATCCTGATAACAGGCATAGTTCAGGGCATCGAGGCCGCGCGCCACGAACGGGTCATAGACCGTGCCGATGGGGATCAGCCGCCTGCCGAACAGGGCATGCGACAGACCCGCAGCCCCCAAGAGCAGGAACAGGTTCATTTCGGCGATGCCCAGTTCGATATGCTGGCCTTCGGGCGCGAACTCCCATTTCGCTGTCGAGGGGATCTTCTGGTCCTGAAACATGTCCGCCCGCGCCACCCGCGCGAACAGCTTGCGCCGGTTCACCCAGGGGCCAAGGCTGGTGGTGCCGGTCACATCGGGCGAGGTGGTGACGATCCGCGCGGCCAGATCGCCGTCGCCCCTGGCCAGATCGTCAAGGATCTTTCCGAACGCAGCCTGCGTCGAGATTTCGCGGTCAGTCGCCAGTTCGATCCGGGGCACCGGCAGGATCGCGTCGCCGTGGCGCCGGGGGCCCGACTTGAAGAAGGGCACACCCTCCAGATACGCCTGCAGCGCGGCGGGGTCTGGCACGGTGGCAAACCGATCCCACTCCTGCCCCTCGGGTACCCCCATATGCGCCTGCCAACCGGCCATCTGCGCCTTTGTCATCAGCCCGCCGTGGTTGTCCTTGTGCCCGGCAATCGGTGTACCCCAGCCCTTGATCGTATAGGCCAGAAAGCAGGTAGGCTGCGCGTGCTCGATGGCGGCAAAGGCCTCGGCCATGGTATCGACGCAATTGCCGCCAAGGTTCTCCATCAGCGCCGCCAGGTCGGCATCGCTGCGACGCGACAAGAGGGCGGTGACCGCGCCCTGATCGCCCAGATCATTCATCAGCCGGTCACGCCAGACCGCCCCGCCCCGAAAGGTCAGCGCCGAATAAAGCTGGTTCGGGCAATCGTCGATCCATTGGCGCAGGGCATCCCCGCCCGGTTCGGCAAACGCCGCCCGTTGCAGGCGGCCATGTTTGATGCGGACCACATCCCAGCCGAAAGCCTCGAAAATCTTCTCGACCCGGGCAAACAGCCCTTCGTGCACCACCCCGTCCAGCGACTGGCGGTTGTAGTCGATGATCCACCAGCAGTTCTGCAGCCCGTTCTTCCAGCCCTCCTGCAGGGCCTCATAGACATTGCCCTCGTCCAGTTCCGCATCGCCCACCAGCGCCACCATCCGGCCCATCGGCAGCGCTTTTCCCCAGGGCTTGGCCCTGATGTAATCCTGCACCAGCGACGCGAAAGAGGTGATCGCCACCCCCAACCCCACCGACCCGGTCGAGAAGTCGACGTCATCGCTGTCCTTGGTGCGGCTGGGATAACTTTGCACCCCACCGAAACCACGGAAATTCTCCATTTTCTCGCGGGTCTGGCGGCGCATGAGATACTGCATCGCATGAAACACCGGCGCGGCATGCGGCTTGACCGCCACCCGATCCTCCGGCCGCAGCGCGGTGAAATAGAGCGCCGTCAGGATCGACACCATCGAGGCCGACGAGGCCTGATGCCCACCGGTCTTGATGCCGTCAACCTTGGGGCGGATGTGGTTGGCATGGTGGATCATCCAGTGCGACAGCCACAAAAGCCGCTGTTCGATGGTCTTCAGATGCTGCTGCCCGGTTCCGTCCATCGTGCCCTCGCCTGCCGTCCTGCCCCCGTCAGAATAACGCAGAAGGCAAAGCGATAGTCGCTGTTCATCGCCAGAAATACCCCCATATTGGCGATAATCACCAATCATACGGGTTTTCATGATGAAATACACCAGCGCCGACTCACTTGATCTGTCGATCCTGCGCATCCTTCAGCGCGATGGTCGCGCCACGATCAATGACATAAGCGCGGCGGTCGGCCTTTCGCCTTCACCCGTCGCGCGCCGGGTGCGGCTGCTGGAGGAGGCGGGCGTGATCATCGGCTATGCCGCGCTGATCGACGAAGTGGCGCTTGGTTACGGGTTTTCCGTCTTTGTCTCGGTCAAGCTCGAAAAGCAGGTCGACGATGCGCTGGCCAGGTTTGAAGCCGCCATCAGCGCCTTTCCCGAAGTCGTCGATTGCTGGCTGATGACCGGCAACCGCGACTACCTGCTGCGCATCGCCACCACCGGCCTCGCCGATTTCGAGCGGTTTCTGGTCGGTCGTTTCACCAAGGTGCCGGGCGTCGCGTCCATCGAAAGCTCGATCCCCCTGCGCCGGATAAAGGCCGGCTTGGCAAGGACCGGCTGAGCGATCTGCGCGCCCCGAAAAGCAGCCGGGGCCTGCCGGGCTGAAGGGTGCCCCGGATGGCCGCAGGTCAGGCCACCGACGATGGCGGTTGGGAGGGGGCGACCACAAGTTGCCGGTCATCACGGGGCGCATCCGCAACGGCTGACGCGCCGGGGCGGCAATCGGCAAAGCCGGCCGGTCGCGGCCCCGGATCGGCTTGGAATGTCGGCGTGTCAGGCATCAGGCCCATTCTTCAGCAGGCGGCCAAACGATCAGGGCAAGGCGGGTTCGGCGGGGGGATGGGGGAGCAGGGCGGAATAACCGCCCCGTCCCGCAACCCAGGTGCGCAGGGGGGCCGGGGCGTGGCCTTCCGGCCAGTCCAGCAGCACCAGATCGGCGCGCAGACCGGGCGCGATAAGACCCCGGTCTGTCAGGCCCATGGCGGTGGCCGGGTTGGCAGTTACCAGCTTCCACAGCGCGGGCAAGGGGGCCACGCGGTCGGCGTGCAGCCGCACCATCGCGCCCAGCATGGCAGGGTAGTAATAGTCCGAGGCAAGAATATCGCACAGCCCCCGCGCGATCATGTCAGCGGCACCGGGGCTGCCCAGATGGCTGCCGCCGCGCATGGCATTGGGCGCGCCCAGCACGATCGGGTCTCCCGCGTTCCGCGCCGCTGGGAATACGCGTTCATGCATGGGAAACTCTGCCACCAGCGCGCCAAGGCCGCGATAGTAATCGCGGGTTTCCACCTGACTGTCGTCATGGCTCAGCATCGGGGCGCCATGGGCACGGGCCATGGCGGCAATGCGCGCGACATGGGCGGGCACCTCGGGCCGCCGTGCCCAGACCTGCGCAATGAGGGCAACGAACTCGGTGGTGGTCATGTTCGACCGCTTGGCCCGTTCGCCCATCTTTTGCGCAAAGGCTGCGGCGGTCGGGTCGGTGATGGGGTAGTTTTCAGCATAGTCAAATGGCCGCTCATGCAGCGGGATGGACGGATGCAGCAGCGCCATCGTGGTGTGATCGTTGAAGGCCAGCGCCGGGCGGCCCGGCCCGGAAAGCACATGGGCGATCAGGGGCTCCGCTTCGGGGCAAAAGGTTTCCCAGCGCAACTGGATGCGGTTGTCGGCAGTCAGGCGATGGTGCAGCGCCTCCAGCGCCCGCACCACCTGCCAGCCGGTTTCCACGCTGCGCAGGCCCGGCTCCCATGACAGGGTCAGGGCATGATAAGCGGTGGCAATGCCATTGGCGGCCAGTTGCCGGTCGGTTTCCAGCAGCGCAGTCGCCATGGGGACGGCAACGCCGGGGCGCGGCATGATCTGCCGTTCGAACGCATCGCCGTGGATGTCCACAAAGGCGGGGGCGAGATGCCGGCCCTTGCCGGGCACGATCACCGCGCCGTCGCGGGCCACGTCCAGTCCGGTGA
>Ga0163144_10013140_pt1 | contig 17313 bp, 18 predicted proteins | sample OliLak19BULKMAT1_FD_123175 | JGI IMG/M metagenome (GOLD analysis project Ga0163144, IMG submission 123175) | Freshwater microbial mat bacterial communities from Lake Vanda, McMurdo Dry Valleys, Antarctica - Oligotrophic Lake LV.19.BULKMAT1 | ecosystem: Environmental > Aquatic > Freshwater >... | reverse complement strand
GGGCTGCGATCAGTGTTCAACGGGCTGGTGCCGCGCCCAACAACCACGCGGGTGCGTGTCCGAGAGCTCGGCGGGGGGTGTTCCGGGAGAAAAAAGGGCGTTTGAAAAGCCTATCCCCCGGCAAGTCGCAAGATCACAGACGAGCGACACCGCTGGCCTTCACTCGGCAGTGACCGACGCCCCGATGATGCAAACTCTGCCAAGCAATTCAGGGCAAAAGCGCAGCATGGACAAGCATCACCTCATCAGTGTTTTCGTCGCGGTGGTCGATGCCAATGGGTTCGCCGGTGCGGCACGCAAGTTGAAGGTGTCGCCGCCGGTGGTCACCCGGGCGATCAACGAACTGGAAGAGACGCTGGGTGTGCGACTGCTCATGCGCACGACGCGCGTGGTGCGCGTCACCGAGGCCGGCGCACGCTATGCCGATGACTGCCGCCGCATCCTCGCCGAGCTGGCCGAAGCCGACGAATCCGCAAGCGGCCAGCATGGCGCACCGCAAGGCCAGATCGCCATCACCGCGCCGGGCTGGTTCGGAGCCAAGTTCATCACACCGATCGTCACCGAGTACCTCGACCTGCACCCGAAGGTGAGCGCCACCTGCTGGTTCCTGGACCGTCTGGTCAATATGGTCGAAGAGGGAGTGGACGTCGGCGTGCGCATCGCGGAGCTGCCTGATTCGTCGTTGCAGGCGATCTCGGTCGGGCGCATGCGGGTGGTGACCTGCGCGTCCCCGGCCTACCTGGCCCGACATGGCGCACCACGCACGCTGGCCGATCTGGCGGCGCACAACATCGTGTCCGCGGGCGCGGTGGCGCCGGGGCACGAACTGCGCTTCAGCCACGACGGCAGGTCACGTGTCATCAAGACGCAGCCCCGGCTGGCCACCACCACCAACGAATCGGCGGTGGCAGCCGCGGTCACAGGCTTCGGGCTCACGCAGCAGATGCTCTACAAGGTGGCCGAGCCGCTGGCGCGAGGCCAGCTGCAAGAGGTCTTGTGCGACTTCGAGCCACCCCCATTGCCGGTGCATGTGCTGCACCGCGAAGGGCGTTACGCCTCGCGACGCGTGCGTGGCTTTCTCGATCTGGCCATCGAACGGCTGCGCGCGCTGCCCGAGTTGCGGGCCTAGCGCCACGCTGCCTGCGCTGCTGCTCGCTGGCGGCGCACGGATGGCGCCCATCAGGGATCATCGTTCCGCGATTGGGAACAGTCCCTTAGCGGGCATACGGCTTCTCGCCGACGGGTGGCGGCGCGACAGTTCGGCACCGCACACCGAGACGCCGACATGCCCCACGCCTTCGCCCAGATCGCCTTCACGCCGCAGGTGAAAGCCGCGCAGCAGCGCGATGGCAGCCGCGGCAGCTACGCGCGCAGCTTCGAGGCCGATGCCGAAACCTCCAACGACCGACTGGGGCCGGCCGAGGCAGACTTCCTCGCCGGGCTGCGCAGCTTCTACATGGCCACGGTGTCCGAAACCGGCTGGCCCTATGTGCAGCACCGCGGCGGGCCCGCGGGTTTCGTCCAGGTGCTGGACGACCGGCACATCGCCTTTGCCGACTATGCCGGCAACCGCCAGCTCATCAGCGTCGGCAACTTGGCGGGCAATGACCGCGTGGCATTCATCGCCGTGGACTACGCGCACCGCGTCCGCCTCAAGCTGCTGGGCACGCTGGCCGTGCGGTCGCTTGCCGACGACGCGGCGCTGGCGGCGCGGCTGGTGGCCCCCGGCGTGGGCGTCAGGGCGCAGCGCGCGATGGTGCTCCACGTCGAAGGCTTCGACTGGAACTGTCCGCAGCACATCCCCTTGCGGCTGGACGCCGACGACGTGCAGCGCGCGCTGGACGAGCGCGACGCCCGCATCGCCGACCTCGAATCACGTCTGAAGGCACTGCGACCGCAGGCCCACGACTGACGCTCGCGGCCCGCCAGGCCGCATCCTTTCTGAACTTCACCCGAAGGAAACCACGATGAAACCGAACCACACCCTCAAGCTCTACCAGCACCCCCTGTCGGGCCACTCGCACCGCGTGCATCTGGCGCTGTCGCTGCTGGGTCTGCCCTACGAGCTGATCGAGGTCGACCTGATGAAGGCCGCACACAAGCAGCCCGAGTTCCTGGCCCTCAACCCCTTCGGCCAGGTGCCGGTGCTGGATGACGACGGCACCATCCTGTTCGACTCCAACGCCATCCTCGTCTATCTCGCCAGCACCTACGACGCCGACCGCCGCTGGCTGCCGCGCGACGCCAAGCAGCAGGCCGCCGTGCAGGCCTGGCTGTCGGTGGCGGCCGGTCTGGTGGCCTTCGGCCCCGCCGCCGCGCGCCTGATCACGGTGTTCGGCGCCAAGTACAACCCGGAAGACGTGATCGGCCGCGCTCACCAGCTGCTGAAGGTGATGGATGCGCAACTGGCGAAGCGCGACTTCCTGGCCGGGCCCGACGCCACCATCGCCGACATCGCCGGCTACAGCTACATCTCGGCGGCGCCCGAAGGCAACGTCGACCTGGCGACCTATCCGAAGGTGCGCGCCTGGCTGGCCCGTGTCGAAGCCTTGCCCGGCTTCGTGCCCTTCAAGCGTACGGCCGTCGGCCTGAACGCCTGAGTCCACGCGCCTCAGCCAACGTCACCTGCCCCAGCGAGCAGCGCCCATGAACCCATCCCTACCCCACCCGGCCAGCGCCGACCCGTTCCACACGGGCGAGAAGGCCGTGCAAGCGCGGCTGGGCGTTCAGGAGCGCATGCTCGACGTGGGGCGGCGCGTGATCCGCCCCTACTTGCCAGACCAGCACCGCGAGTTTTATGCCCAGTTGCCCTTCGTGCTGGTGGGCTCTGTCGACGCGCTCGGCCGGCCCTGGGCTTCGGTGCTGGTGGGCGAGCCTGGCTTCATGAGCTCGCCCGACCCCACGCACCTGGACATCAGGGCGCGGCCGGTGCCCGGTGACCCGCTGGGCCAAGGCCTGGTACCCGGCGCGCCGCTGGGCTTCCTGGGCATCGAGCTGCACACGCGGCGGCGCAACCGCATGAACGGGCGTGTCGAGTCCACCACCGACGGCCACTTGCGGGTGGCCGTCGAGCAGACGGTGGGCAACTGCCCGCAGTACATCCAGGGCCGCGAGACCGAATGGGTGCGCGATGCGAGTGACAACACGCCGCGCGAGACGCAGGCCCTCGACAGGCTGGACGCCGCCGCGCTGGCGCTGGTGCGCGCGGCGGACACGCTGTTCGTGGCCACCCGTGCGCCTGCCGATGGTGAACACGCGGGCAGCGCCGACGTGTCACACCGCGGCGGCCGCAGCGGCTTTGTGCGCGTCGAAGACGAGCGCACCTTGTTGATACCGGACTTCACCGGCAACTTCCTCTTCATGACCTTTGGCAACCTGCAGCTCGACGCGCGGGCCGGCGTGATCTTTATCGACTTCGCCACCGGCGATCTGCTGACCCTGACCGGCCGCGCCGAGGTGGTGTGGGACGGCCCCGACTTGCAGGCCTTCGACGGTGCCGAGCGCGCCTGGCGCTTTCACATCGAAGCCGGCTGGCGACTGAGCGCTGCGCTGCCGCTGCGGTGGCGCTTTCGCGACTGGTCTCCCAACTCGCTGATCACCGGCAGCTGGGACGAAGCGGCGCGGCGGCTCGAAGTGCAGCGTCTGGCGCAGACCTGGCGGCCTTATCGGGTGGCGCGCGTGGTCGACGAGAGCAGCGTGATCCGCTCCTTTCACCTCGAGCCCGCCGACGGCCTGGCGCAGCCCGCCTTCGAAGCCGGCCAGTACCTGCCGATCCGCCTGCACCCGGGCGCCGGTGCCGCGCCACTGCAGCGCACCTACACACTGTCCAGCGCACCCGGCGACACGGGCCTGCGCATCAGCGTCAAGCGTGAGGGCGCGGCGTCGACCTTCCTGCACGAGCGCGTGTTGGTCGGCGACACGCTGGAGGCCCTGGCGCCGCGCGGCCACTTCACCCTCGACGCCACGCTGCGCCGCAGTGCGGTGCAGATCGGCGCCGGTGTCGGCATCACGCCGATGGTGTCGTTTGCGCGGCACTTGGTGGCCGAGGGATTCAGGCTGCGGCGCACGCGCCCCACGCACCTGATCCAGGTCACGCGCGACGCCCAGGTGCGCGCGTTCGAGTCTGAACTGCAGGCGCTGGCCACGCGGGCCGGCGGCGCCCTGAAGCTGCACACCGTGCAGGACGACGGCGCGCCCGGCACCCGGGCCGGCCCGCTGACCATCGACATCCTGAAGTCCATCCTGCCGTTCGACGACCACGAGTTCTTCCTCTGTGGTCCGCCCGGCTTCATGCAGGCCTTGTACGACGGCCTGCGCGAACTCGGCGTGCGCGACCAGCGCATCCAGGCCGAAGCCTTCGGGCCGGCTTCGCTGAAGCGGCAACCAGACGACGCGGCCACTTCAGCTGTCCCACCGCCGCAGCCCGCGGCCACCGAAGCCACGGTGGTCTTCCAGCGCAGTGGCGACAGCGCGGTCTGGACACCGTCGCATGGCAGCTTGCTCGACTTCGCCGAAGGCAAGGGACTGTCACCGCCCTACGCCTGCCGTGCCGGACATTGCGGTTCGTGCCTGACACCTCTGCGCGCCGGCCGCGTGACCTATGCCGAGCCGACCGCCTTCAAGCCCGGCGCGGGCGAGGTGCTGCTGTGCTGCGCGCGGCCGGCGGCAGGTGGCGGCGAGCGCATCGAACTGGACCTCTAGAACCTCTCACCCCCACTGAAAACCTGATCATGACCCTGCCTCTGAACGCCCGTTCCTACCACCTGGCCGCCACTGGCGCCGCGTTGCAACTCACCCGCGGCGACCGCCCACTCCACGCGCCTGCCGCCGGGCAGGTACTGATCCGGCTGGGCGCTGCCAGCCTCAACTACCGCGACTTGCTCACCCTGCAGGACCCTGCGTCGAACCGTGACGGCCTGATCCCGCTGTCCGACGGTGCCGGCACCGTGGAGGCCATCGGCCCTGGCGTCACGCGGTGGCGCGTGGGCGACCGGGTCAGCGTCAACTTCTTCCCGACCTGGCGCGCGGGTGCGTTCTCGGCCACCGCCCTGGCGACCGCCCTGGGCGGTGGGCAGACCGATGGCATGTTGAGCGAGGTCGTGGTGGCCGACGGCGAGTCGCTGGTCGCTGTTCCCGACCACCTCAGCCTGGCGCAGGCCGCGACCTTGCCGTGTGCCGCCGTGACGGCTTGGCACGCGCTTTTCGATCGCGGCCACCTGCAAGCCGGCGAGACGGTTTTGGTCCAGGGCACCGGCGGCGTCGCGCTGTTCGGCCTGCAACTGGCCACCGCGCACGGTGCCAAGGTCATCGTGACCTCCTCATCGGATGCCAAACTGGCGCGGGCCAAGGCCCTGGGCGCCTGGAAGACCATCAACTACCGGAGCCAGCCCGACTGGGATGCCGCCGCGCTGGACCTGACCGAAGGCCGGGGCGTCGACCACATCCTGGAGCTCGGCGGGCCCGACACCTACAACCGATCCATCTCGGCCATCGCGCCGGGCGGACGCATTGCACAGATCGGCGTGCTGACTGGTTTTGCGTCACAACCCAGTATCCTGCCGCTGCAGTTCAAGAACGCCAGCATCCACGGCATTTGCGTGGGGTCGGTCGAGCACTTCGAACGCCTGAACCGGTTCTTGACGACGCACCTCATCCATCCGGTGATCGACAAGACGTTCGGGTTCGACGACGCGCCGGCGGCCTACCAGCACCTGGGTTCGGCAACCCACTTCGGCAAGGTCGTCATCGACTTCAGTTGATAGGCAGGGGGCACCCGGGCTCAATTCAGGGCCAGATCGGCACGCAGGCCTTCCACCACCATATCGATGAAGCCACGCACCCGCTGCGTGGCGCTGCGGCCGCCGTGGTGCACGACGTGGATCGGCAGGTTGGCGGTCTCGTGGTCCGCCAGCACGGACACGAGCGCGCCAGACCGCAGCTGGGCCGCGACCTGGTAGCTGAGCAAGCGCGCAATGCCCAGGCCCTCGACGGCGGCGGTGATGGCCGCCTCGTTCGAGGTGCTGCGCATGCGCGGCTGCACGCGTTGCGAGAACGCCTGCGCGTCGACCCCGAAGTGCCATTCCGGGTTCGCCGTCAGGCCGGCGGCCGAGATCAGGGCGTGGTCGGACAGGTCCCGTGGGTGTACCGGCAGACCGTGTGCCTGTGCATAGGCGGGCGACGCCACCAGCACACGGCGCACGCGGCCGACACGCGCCGCGTGCAGCGATGAATCGGGCAGTTTGCCGATGCGCACCGCCACGTCCACGCCCTCTTCCAGCAGGTTCACGACGCGGTCCAGGAACAGGCAGTTGGCGTCGAGCTGCGGCCATTGCAGCAGGTAGCGCGCCAGCAGCGGGGTCACGTAGAGCTGGCCGAACATCACCGGCGCGGTGATCGTCAGCGTGCCCTTGGGCGCCTGGTGCTCGCCCATGGCCGCCTGCTCGGCGTCGTCGATCTCGGCCAGGATGCGCCTGCAGTCATCGGCAAAACGCGCACCGGCCTCGGTGACGCGCACGATGCGGGTGGTGCGGGTCAACAGCCGCAGGCCCAGACGGCTTTCGAGTTCAGCCACGGCGCGCGTCACCACAGGAGGCGAGAGGTCGAGCTTGCGCGCAGCGCTGGCGAAACCGCCGGTCTCCACCACCGCCACGAAGGTCGTCATGGCCTGCAGCCTGTCCATTGCACACCCCTGCGATTTGCTGTCGAGGCTGGCATTCTGGTAGGTGGACTCTTGCGCGGCCCACAACACTGTCTTCGCAGGCCCGGTGATTCACAGGTGGCCCGTGTTCGACCACAGTGGCCTGCTCAAGCCGCCCCTGATGTTGTGCAGACCTTGCCCATCAGGGTCGCTCACCGCACCCGAACCTTTGGAATCCGATGAACCAGACCCACGAAACCCGCGCGCCCCTGCCCCCCTTCACCCGCGAGACGGCGACGCAGAAGGTGCGGCTGGCCGAAGACGCCTGGAACTCACGCGACCCGCAGCGGGTGGCCGGGGCCTACACCCGCGACAGCGTGTGGCGCAACCGCACCGAGTTCCCGGTCGGGCGTGAGGCGATCCAGGCCTTCCTGCAACGCAAGTGGGCGCGCGAGATCGACTACCGCCTGATCAAGGAATTGTGGGCACACGACGGTCCCCGCATCGCCGTGCGCTTCGCCTACGAATGGCACGACGACGCCGGTCAATGGTTCCGTTCCTACGGCAACGAGAACTGGGCCTTCGACGACCACGGCCTGATGCAGCTGCGCTTTGCCAGCATCAACGACAAGCCCATTCCCGCGGCGGAGCGGCTGATGCACTGGCCGCTGGGGCCGCGCCCGGATGACCACCCGGGCTTGAGCGCGCTGGGCCTGTGAGGTCACCGATGACACACGCCACACCAGCGACACAGACCGACATCGCCATCATCGGCGCCGGCACGGCGGGCATGGCGGCGTACCGCGCCGCAGTGCGCCACACCGAGCGCGTGGTCCTCATCGAGAGCCACGTCTATGGCACCACCTGCGCACGCGTGGGCTGCATGCCCAGCAAGCTGCTGATCGCGGCGGCGGAAGTGGCGCACTCGGCGCGGCATGCCAGCCGCTTCGGCGTGAACCTGCCCCACATCGACATCGACGGCCGCGCCGTGATGGCGCGCGTGCGCAGCGAGCGCGACCGCTTCGTCGGTTTCGTCGTCGACACCGTCGAGCAGTGGCCCGCCGCCCAGCGTTGGCAGGGGCATGCGCGCTTTGTCGACAAGCACACACTCGCCGTCGACGGCCCCGCAGGCCCCAGGCACCTGCAGGTGGGGCGCATCGTCATCGCCACCGGATCGCGGCCCGCCGTGCCGCCGGCGTGGCGTGCTGCACTGGGCGATCGACTGATCGTCAACGACGATGTCTTCAGCTGGACCGACCTTCCCGGTTCGGTGGCGGTGGTGGGCGCCGGCGTGGTCGGGCTCGAGCTGGCGCAGGCGCTGCACCGCCTGGGCGTGCGGGTGCGGCTTTTCGGTCGCGGCAACCGCATCGGCCCGCTGACCCATCTGGCGCTGCAATTGCTGGCCCGCGAGGTGTTCGGCGGCGAGCTGCCGCTGACGCTGGATGCGCAGGACCTGCAACCCCGGCGCGAAGGCGACGCGGTGGTGCTGCGCAGCGTGCTGACAGACGGCACAGTGGAAGAGGAGCGTTTTGACTTCTTGCTGGCTGCCATCGGCCGCCGCCCCAACGTGGACAGCCTGGATCTGGAGCACACGGGGCTGCCGCTCGATCCACAAGGCGTGCCGGTGTTCGACCGCCGCACCGGCCAGGTTGGTAGCAGCACTGTGTTCATGGCCGGCGATGCGGCAGACGACCGAGCGCTGCTACACGAGGCCGCCGACGAAGGGCGCATCGCCGGCGACAACGCCGGCCGCTGGCCCGACCTGCGCTTGCGGCCGCGCCGCGCGCCGCTGGCCGTGGTCTTCAGCGAACCGCAGATGGCGCTGGCCGGCGCCACGCATGCCGAACTGCTGGCCTCGGGCGCCGTCTTCGAGATCGGCGAGGTGTCGTTCGCCGACCAGGGCCGCAGCCGGGTCATGGGCCGCGACCAAGGCGCGCTGCAGGTCTACGCACAGCGTGGCAGCGGCCGCCTTCTGGGTGCCGAGATGATCGGCCCGGCCGCCGAGCACCTGGGACACCTGCTGGCCTGGTCGGTGCAACGCGGCGACACGGTGCAGCAGATGCTCGACAGCCCGTTCTACCACCCGGTGGTGGAAGAGGGGCTGAGAACCGCGCTGCGGGACGCTCAGCGCAAGCTGCAACTGCCCGCGCCATCCCTGGAAGACTGCCTGGAGTGCAACACATGATCGACGTCTACACCGCCGACACGCCCAACGGCGTCAAGGTGCCCATTGCGCTGGAAGAGCTGGGCGTGCCTTACCGCATCCTGCGCGTCAACCTGGGCGCGCAGGAGCAGAAGCGTCCTGACTTCCTGCGCCTCAACCCCAATGGCCGCATCCCGGCCATCGTCGACCCCGACGGGCCGGGTGGCGCGTCCTTGTCGGTGTTCGAGTCCGGCGCCATCCTCTGGTACCTGGCCGAGAAATTTGGTGGACTGATCCCGGTGGATCCGGTGGAGCGAGTGCGCGCGCTGGAGTACACGTTCTTCCAGGTCGGCGGCGTCGGCCCCATGTTCGGCCAGGCCGGCTGGTTCACCCGCTCGGCACCCGAGCCCGTGGCCTTTGCGATCGAGCGCTATCGCAAGGAGTCGAACCGCCTCACGGCGGTGCTGGAAGCAAGGCTGCAACAGGTGCCCTGGCTGGCAGGCGCCGAATTCTCGGTGGCCGACATCATGAACTTCGGCTGGCTCGATGCGCCTGATTACGCCGGCGTGAACCTGGCGGACTACCCTGCCGTCAGCGGCTGGCGCGACCGCATGCATCTGCGTCCAGGTGTGCAGCGCGGCATGGCGGCGCTGCGCTGAGACCAGCGCGGCGGGCCGGCCGGCCGCCGCCGTCAAACCTTGTTGCGCTGCGCGAACCACCAGGCGTCCAGCGACACGGCGCCAGGGCCGCGGCCGACCAGGTACAGCAGCAGCGTCGCCCAGCCCAGGTGGGTGGCCCAGGCCGCCGGGTAGACGACGAGCTGGATCACCAGCGTCATCGCCAGCAAGGCCGCCGCAGACAGCCGCGTCGCCAGCCCCAGCACCAGCAGCAGCGGAAACAGGTGTTCCGCATAGGTGGCCAGGTGGGCGGCCAGGTCGGGCGGCAGCAGCGGCAACCGGTACTCCTCCTCGAACAGAGAGACGGTGTTGTCGGAGACGGTCAGCCAGCCTTCGACCTTTGTGCGACCCGACATCAGGAACACGCCGGCCATCGACAGCCGGGCGCCCAGCGCCAGCAGCGGGTGGCTGACGAAACGGCTCAGCGGGCCGACGAGTCCGGCGACATAGTCCAGTGACGAAGGACGCGTGGGTGTGGGTGGGTTCGAGCTGGGGTTCATGGGAGCCTCTGTGGGTTCAGTGTGGTGGGGTTTGGATTCGGCGCCAGCGACCTGAAGGCGCACTGGGAAAACAGCTGGGCGAACAGCGCCTGCAGATCGATGTCCGGGTCGGCAGCCTGCGCTGCGGCGGCCGCTTCAGCCAAGGGTCGTTCGCGCGCGCACGCTTCGAGCAAGGCGATGCCGGCCAGCGGCAGCTCGTGCATCAGGACCTCGTCGTCGGGCCGCGTGATCAGCACCGCCTGGCCGCGCCAGCGGATCGACTGCGGCGCCATGTCCCCCTGCCTGGCCATCGTCCACAGGTCCAGCACCGGTGACGCTGCGCTGTGATACCAGCGCGTGGCGGGTGCCAACGCCAGCACGCGTGCCCCCAGCGCATCGGCGCTCAGGTGGGCCAGTTCGGCAGAGGCCAGCACAGGTGCATCGCATGCCGCGTGGGCCTCGGTCCGGCAACGGTCGATGCGCGCCAGGTTTGCCAGGCAGGGCCACTCGCTCTGCGGCTCCATGGCCCGAAGATGGTGTGCGAAGCCCTCGCCGTACAGGAACAATCTGGAATCGACCGGCGGATGGCTGCGTGCGAACTGGGCGGCCAGCGGCTCGAACGCGAGCTCGCCCAGCCAGCTCACCACGCTGGGGTAGGCGGCCTCCAGCGCGGCTGTGCAGGCGCGCAGTCCGGTGTTGGCGTAGACGGCGAAGGCCGGCACCGCCAGGCCACCGATGGCGCACGGTTCAGGCGGCTCGCCGTCGCGCCAGCGATCGATGGCGCGCATAAAGCGCGGGTGGAAGTCGCGGTGCGGACTCATCGGATTGCCTTCGACCCAGCGGCGCGACTCATGCCGCCACCGCGTGCCGGGCCAGCCGTTCCTGGGCCCGCTGCCGCTCCTGCATCAAGCGCTCGAACCCGGGCAACTGGCTGTCCCACTCGATCAGGGTCGGGCGCGGCCCGATACGGTCCAGCAGACCCTGGTAGAGCGCCCAGGCGCCGTCGGCGACCGGCGCATCGTGGCTGTCGATCCACAGCGCATCGCCCAGCAGGGGGTCGATGCTGTGCCCGGCCAGATGGATCTCCGCCACCGCATCGGCCGGCACACGGGCCAGCCAGTCCGCGGCGTCGAAGCCCAGGTTGTGGGCGCCGAGGTGCACGTTGTTCACGTCCACCAGCAGCGCACAGCCCGTGCGGCGAACCAGTTCCTGCAGGAAGTCGACCTCTTCCCAGGTGTGGCCAGGCAACGGCAGGTAGTGCGACGGGTTCTCCACGGCGATCGGGCGCCCGAGGGCGTCCTGCATGGCCATGACATGCCTGGCCACGCGCTGCAGCGCCGCGGTGTTGCGCACGAAGGGCAGCAGATCGGGCTCGTAGCGTGTGCCGATGCGCGACCAGGCCAGGTGCTCGGACACCAGCGCCGGGCGCAGACCCCGCACCAGCGCCGCCAGGCGCTGCAGGTGCGCAGGTTCCGGCGGCGCCGGGCCGGCCAGCGACATCGACACGCCATGCAGCGACACCGGGTGCACCGCAGCCAGCGCCGCCAGCATGCGCGGGCGCGGGCCGCCATCGGCCAGGTAGTTCTCGGGATGCACCTCGAACCACAGGCCTTCATGCCGCGCCTGCATGGCGGGCATGAAGTGGACGGGCTTGAACCCGATGCCTGCGCTCAGTCCATCCATGGCGTATGCCGGCGTTCGACGTGGGCTTCAGGCCTTCAGGGGTATGAGCGAGCCCATGCCCTTGGGCGTCTGGGTGGTGACGCAAGTGCCCACGGGCACCTTCTTCCAGGCGTCGCCCTGGTAGTCGCGCTTGGACGTGCCCGAACAACTGGTGCCGGGGCCGGCGGCGCAGTCGTTCTGGCCCGCCAGGGAAATGCCGTAGCACTTCTCCGTAGCTTGCTTTGCGGCGGGCTTGGCCGTCGCCTTGTCGGCCGCGAAAGCGGCACCGTGCACCAGCGCGGCAAGCGCCAGGGTGCTGAGAGCGATTCTTCGGGTGGTCATGGTGCTTCTCCAGTTGCTGTCAGACAGGGGCGGCCGCGTGTAGGCCACGCGGTTCGCCCCCCAGGCTCGGCCGCGTGGGCGCTCAGGCCAGCGACTTCGGGGTCTTGTTGCGAATCGAGGGCCAGATCTGCTCAGCCTTCTTGTTGTTGCCGCTGACGTCCTGCAGCCACTTCGTCTGCACGTCCTTGTTGACGTTCATGTAAAGCTTTCCGTCGGCGATGTGCCAGGCCTCCGGGTCGCCGTCGAGCTTCTTCTCCAGCACCACGCCCATGGCGCAGAAGCCGCCGAACTGCGGCGCGTACTTGGCAGGGTTGGCCACGAACGCAGTGCGGTTGGCGGCGCTGGCAAATTGAAAGACGACGCCGTTGTGCTTGGCCGTGAAGGCGCTGTTGCCCAGGGTGGGGGCGCCCACCGTGAAGTACGCCACCGGGTCGTGGCCGCGCAGGCCGACGCCCTTGGTGTCGACGTTCACCGACGACGTCGAGCTTTCGTCGTAGGCGTGGCTGGTGGCAGGCACCAGGGCAGCACTGAAGGTGGCGGCCACGGCGATGCCGAGGGCCAACAGATGGGAGCGCAGGCTTGTCTTGTTCATGGTGAGATTTCGCTTTCAGTCAAGGTTGAGGTTCAGGTGGTAAGGACAGCCAGCTGTCGTTCACGCGGGTGCGTGCGTGCTGACGCGGGTGAAGTCGAGATCGGTGTGGGCCACGTTGTTGACGTAGTTCGTCAGCACGTTGAGCGCCACGTTGAGCACGATCTCGAGGGTTTCGGCGTCGTCGAAGCCGGCGCTGCGCAGGCTGCCGAGGTCACTGTCGGTGACCCGGCCATGTGCCGTGGCCACCCGCAGCGCAAAGCGCAGCGCAGCGGCATTGCGCGCGGTGGTGGCTTGGCCGTCGCGGGCCTGGCCGATCTCGTCGTCACTGAGCTTGACCAGGTTCTTGCCGATGTAGCTGTGCGCAGCCAGGCAGTAGTCGCAGCCGTTGAACTCGGCCACCGCCAGAGCCAGCGACTCGCGCAGCTTGGCGTCGAGCCTGCCCTTGGCCAGCGCGCTGCTCAGCGCGAGATAGCCCTCCAGGGCGGGCGCTGAGCTGCCGAGCAGCTTCATCATGTTGGGGACGACGCCCAATTGCTTGTGCACGGCCTCCAGCAGTGGCTTCGAAGCGCTGGGGACATCGTCGACGGAAGGAATGGCAAGGCGGGACATCTGAAGGACCTTTCGGATCGGTGGGTTGAAGTCGTTGTGCGCAGCGCCTTGTGGGCTGCAGCGCATGTCGCTACTGTCGACGGGCCGCAGCGAAAGGGGAATCGCTTTGGCGACCAAGGGTGTGTTCCGCGTGCGGAAACAATCCACCCTGGCGATGGCCGTAGGCTCGGGTCTTGTGTCGTTTCACGACACTCTCTTTGAGGAACCCTGACATGCCGAGCCAACGCGTCGAATTCCCTGGCAGCCTGGGCCACGCGCTGGCGGGTCGCCTGGACACACCAGACCATGCCCCCCGCGCCTGGGTCGTCTTCGCGCATTGCTTCACCTGCTCCAAGGACACCAAGGCGGCGGCCTACATCGCTCAAGCGCTGGCTGCAGGCGGATATGGCGTGCTGCGCTTCGACTTCACCGGGCTCGGCGGCAGCGGCGGCGACTTCGCCAACACGAACTTCAGCTCAAACGTCGATGACCTGGTGGCTGCGGCCGCCTGGCTACGTGATCACCACGGCGCGCCGACGCTGTTGATCGGCCACTCGCTGGGCGGCGCCGCGGTGCTGGCCGCCGCCGGCCGCGTGGGCGATGCCGGCGCCGTGGTCACGCTCGGGGCGCCTTTCGATCCGGCCCATGTCACCCACCAGTTCGGCGCTGCCCTTCAGGTCATCGAAAGCGCAGGCCAAGCCCAGGTCAGTCTCGGCGGACGCGCTTTCACGATCAGGCGCAGCTTCGTCGATGACGTCAATGGCCAGGCGCAGCAGCAGCGCATCCGCGCGCTGCGCCGGCCGCTGCTCGTCCTGCACTCGCCCTCAGACACCGTGGTGGAGGTCGACAACGCGCGGCGCATTTTCGAAGCCGCCCTGCATCCCAAGTCTTTCGTCGCGCTGGATGGCGCAGACCACCTGTTGACGCGCGCAGCAGATGCACGGTTCGCGGCCGGCATCATCGCGAGCTGGGCGGCCAGGTACCTGCCGCAGGACTCTGCGCCAGCTAGGCCGCTGACAGGGGCCTCATGACATCGGACACGCCGGCTGCTGCATTGCGCGAGGCTCCAAGGCGGAGCCCCGGCAGACGACGTGTCAAGGTCAGAGCTTCGGACCTCAGCGCGCCAACATCCTGCGAACCAGGCTGACGAGCGTCACCACGCGTGATGCAAGCTTGTCGCCGACAGCCGCATGCAAACATGGGCTGGGTGGATGCATAAGCTCGTCCACGCAGCAGCCTCCGACGATTCGGCGTCCCCAAGTCTCGTCATCACCGAGATCGGGAGGCACTTCGCTGTAGAAAGGAGCTGGGAGCATGGTTTTGGCTCGACGGTGCGCCAACAGACGACCAACACACGATTGAGGATTCGCTGATCTCAGCGAGACCTCGCCGGACGAAGCGACTGTCAGGGAATCCATAACGAGCCAGAATCCCTGCGGTTAGCAAGACACTGTTTCGCCTGCGTGAGCAATCCGATGAGCAGCGTGCTTTGTGCTTTGCCGGCGCATGGGTTGGTTCGATTGAATGCAGCGGCATCTCACCCTCGAAGTTTTTCGCGCGACCTTTAGGCCTGTGTGACCGACCGCTTCCAGGCGTCCTGTATCGAGAGATCTACGGCTCCTAAGGGTCGATGGACCAAACCGCTGACGCGGTGGTGGTGCGCGGCCGATCGGACCTCGTAGACGCAGGGGGTTGTGAGTCGTAGCTTGGTTCCCGGGGACTGTTCCCCGGAACCCGGAGACGATGATGACAACGCTGCGTCAACGCATGATCGATGCGATGGTCTTGCGCGGCTTTCGGCCGCGCACCCAGGTGTCTTACCTCAGGGCCGTCTCGCAGATGGCCCGCCACTACCACCGTAGTCCCGAACTGATCACGGACCAGGAGGTGCAGGCGTACTTGCTGCACCTCGTGCGTGATCGGCAACTGGCTCGAACCAGCGTCAACCAGGTCTCCGCCGCCGCGCGCTTCCTGATCTGCGAGGTGCTGGGGCAGGCCGACCGGCGCTCGCGGATCCCCATGGCGCTGACACCGCAGCGTCTGCCCGAGGTGTTGTCGCGTGCCGAGGTCGCGGCCGTGCTCGCCGCGCCGATGTCCCTCAAGGCCCGCACCCTGTTGATGACCGCCTACGCCACCGGGATGCGCGTGAGCGAGCTGTGCAACCTGCGCGGCTGCGACATCGACTCATCGCCCGACCGCATGTGCATTCGCGTCGCCGCGGGCAAGGGTGGGCACGATCGCTACAGCCTGCTGACGCCCGAACTGCTCGAGCAGTTGCGGCTGTACTGGCGGCAGTGCCGACGCCATGCGCGGCCCGAGGACTGGTTGTTCCCCGCGCGGCTGGATCCGTCCAATGCGCTGGACACCCGCAGCGCCGGGCGCTACTTCCACATCGCGCGCAATGCGGCGGGCATCGACAAGGTCGGCGGCATCCACACGCTGCGCCACTGCTTCGCCACACACCTGCTCGAAGCGGGTGTGGACCTCAACAGCATCAGCCAGTTGCTGGGCCACGCCAAGCTCAGCACCACCAGCCGCTACCTGCGCATGGCCCGTCCCGGCCACAGCGCCGGCGACCGCGCGCTGGCGCTGCTGGCCAATCTGCCCAAGGTGGACGGCAAGAGCCGACCGAAGGCGCCCGCGTCGTCACCGCCACGACCGTCCCCGCTGCACTGAAGCGGCCGTCCCTGCCGCACCGGCGATGGGCGCCAATCTGGCCGAAGTGCTGCGCCGCTTCGGGCCGACCTATCTGCGAGATCACTCGTTGAGCACGCCGCAGGCGCGTGCCTGGCGGGCCATCGTCGCGTGCCGCACGCCCGCCCTGGGCGGGCAGTTGCAGCGCTGCGACCGTTGTGGGCAGGAGCAGCGGCTGTTCCGCTCTTGCCGCAACCGGCATTGCCCGCAGTGCCAGCACCAGGCCCGCGATGCCTGGCGCCAGGCCCGGCTGGCGGAGTTGCTGCCGGTGCCGTACTGTCATCTTGTGTTCACGTTGCCGCACGCCCTCAACGGTCTGGCCCGGTGCCATGACCGGTGGGTGTACCGCACGCTGATGCAGTGCGTGGCGGCCACGTTAAGCGAGTTCGCCGCCAACCCCCGCTGGCTGGGCGCCACCGGCGCCTTCACCTTGGTGCTGCACACCTGGACGCAGGACCTGCGCCGGCACATTCACGTGCACGCGCTGATGGCCTGCGGCGGCCTGGGCGAGGCCGGACACTGGTGCGCGCCCAAGCGCAGCCCGACCTTCCTGTTCCCGGTGCACGCACTCTCGAAGGTGTACAGGGGCAAGTTCCTCGACGCGCTGCGCCAGGCGACCAAGGCCGGCGAGTTGCCGCGGGATCCGGCCAGCACCGAAGCGGCACGGCTACAGCGGCTGAAGCAGCTCCTGCGGCACGGCTGGGTGGTCTATGCCAAGACGCCGCTGGCGGGCCCGGAGGTGGTGCTCGACTACCTCTCGCGCTACACGCACCGCGTGGCCGTGTCCAACGAGCGCATCGTCGGCATCGACGCCAAGGGTGTGCGGCTGCGCGTTCGCGCCGACGATCAGGGCGGCAAGCGAACGGTTCTCATCGAAGGGCCGAGCTTCATCGGGCGCTTCTTGCAGCATGTGCTGCCGCCGGGCTTCAAGCGCATCCGGCACTACGGGTTGCTCAGCCCGGCGCTCAAGCACGACCGGCTGGCTCAGGCACGTGCGGCGCTGGGCATGCCCGCGATCAATCCCCGGGCCTGCGAGGATGCGGCGCATTTCCTCCAGCGCACCACGGGCATCGAGGTCTCGTGCTGCCCGCACTGTCGCCAGGGGCAGTGGCGCACGGTGCAGTTGTTGCCGCCGCTGCGCGCCAGCTCGACGCCGCCGCCAGCAGCATGCAGGGGCCCGCCTTGAGCGCCGTCGGCTACATCACCGGCCATCGCCCTGTCCGTTGTCGCCTGACCAACGGTGACGTTGCTCGCGCCAGTCCCGGCGACCACGCCGCCGACGCGCACTGGGTCGCACATCGATGGGCAATCCGGCCCGTTCATGCGCCAGCCAGCCGTCACGCAGCGAGCGACCTGCCCGTGCCAACACCTCACATCTGAATCTATGGCCTCGTTGCCATGCACCGGTACGGCTACGTCCGTTTCCGTGGCAGCTTTGTTCCGATCTGTTTGCAACAGTGGATGTCCGCAGCGGGTCGCAATGCAAAGCTTTGCATTGC